>MDSY01118785.1_pt1 | contig 11918 bp, 9 predicted proteins | sample 811131 | NCBI WGS metagenome assembly MDSY01 (sample SAMN05326643, study PRJNA326480) | marine metagenome | isolation source: seawater | place: Atlantic Ocean: South West | collected 2010
ACTGTTCTATGTTTGGATTTGGGTTTATATCTATACCATCTTTTGAAATTTTTAAACCATAGAATTTTGCGTCCCCAATCTTTCTATCGTCGATTACGTCACGATTGAGATCAGTGTCGGGATTCGAATAATTTTTTGGTATATCTTTCCATTCCCCGTCGTGTAATTCACCCTCCAGATTATGTTTGAAAAAAAGGGAGTTTGATTGTAATTCAGACATTGATTTTGGAACGTTTTCTTCAGAATAGGAAGTGATATCTAAAGAATTGTTATTTATAGATAATTCTTCCTGTACGCCTCCACTTCCATCTTTTGCTGAAATATTTATATTATCTGGTTGAATCATACATATTTGTGGTTTAGATGAATTGTCTTTATTTTCAAGTTCGATGGTAGGAATAGGGTTATCGTCATCGTCTAGTATATCTAATGATAATTCCAATTTTTGATCAGTATTATAACCCTCTGCAAGCATTTTTATTTCATTGTATTGTAAACTAGTGTGTGCGTATGTGTCGGGGTTTGAGCTCCCACCATTAGAGTCATTTTCCTTGTAAATAATAATAGCAGTTTTTTTATCTGGGTTGTTCCCTTCCTGTTCTAGGTCGTATTGCGTCTCGCCAAAAAAATATAGCTTATTCTTTGCGAAATGTACTTGTAACATTTCATTCATATTTGTATTATCTGCTGAAGTTGTTGGAAGAGGAAGACCTTTTAAGGTATAAATTTGATTATTTTTTGTAGTTTCTGAATAATCTTCTCCATCAGCATCGCCTATAGTAAGCTCACTACCCGTGTAAAAAGCATTCAATAAATAGTAAATATAATTACCAATATATTCTGTACTTTTATCAGCATCATCTCGTGTATCTTTTATTCCACTATTTTCAATAATTGACATAGTAGCTTTAACAGAATCGTTGATTTTATCTATAGCAATGGTTTCCGGAACACCAGTCATTTTATCAGAATAAACAATCTTAGCTCTATCAGAATCACCCCAATTTAAATCACTACTATCAACTTTTTGTCTATCATTTGATAAATTTAATCTGACTGTTTGTGCCCAGCGCATAATTTACTTTTAACTATTTTTTTTATTATTTAATAACGCGTATTTGTTACTTTAGTAATAGTTGGTCTTCTTTTACTTGGTATTAATCTTGAAGGTAAAGTCTCAATTTCAACATCCATACTATTTAATACTGATAATAGCCAATCTCTATTTGTAACCTCTAAATTATTTGGATGAAATGGTAATCTTAATATAGGGAAAAGATCTGTTGTAAAAAATATTCTTAATCGACCATTTGATGGAATGCTTCCATTACGTATTTTATCAACGATTTCATCTGAAAAAATAATAACTATATCAGACGTATATTTAATTTTATGAGTTAAGGTTTCCTTTTTTTGTTGGAATTTGTAGTGTTTTTGTATTGTTCTGTCCTCAATTATAATACCGTAATCATTAATAAACGGTTCATCTACAAAAAAACTAATCTTAATGGTTAGAAAATTATTACCATTATTCTGAATTGTTACATATTCTTTCCAAGAATCAGGCTCAAGTATTGAATTATGAATTATTGAAGAACCAATCATATTACAAAATTCTGTCTGTATTTTTCCAAAATTGTTATACTTACTAATAATTGTATTTTCTGAAGATTTATCAGCAACAACGCCATAGGCGTCATGCGCCAAGGGTATAGATGATAAATCAGATAATAACATATATATATCTTCAAACAATTTTAAGGAATTTGTAAGATACGTATTGAAAGACATTACCCTAAAAAATATATTAAATTGTTTTATGTGGTTTAAGTAGTTAGATATTATTAATAATTAATGGGTATTCCCAGTTTTTATAAATATATAAAAAATGGCTATAAAGATGGTATTGGTTTATCAGAGAATTGTCCTAATAATGTAACAAGGTTATATCTTGATTTTAATGGTATTATACATACTTGTAAAGAACCCGTTTTATTAGAAAATGGCACAGAGAAGGATATTTTTAGTGCTGTATTAAAATATGTAGAACATATGGTAATAACCATTAATCCCTCCGAATTATTATTTATTTCCGTTGATGGTGTTGCTCCAAGAGCCAAAATGGAACAACAAAGAAAACGCAGATATAAATCTTGTCAAGATGTAGCACTAGAACCAAAAAAAGAGGATTCGCCAAAAAAGAAAAAGTGGGATTCAAATGCAATTACACCCGGAACCAGATTCATGTCAAATATGGACAGGGAATTATATAAGTCAAAATATTTAAGACAATTGTCGGATAAAATTAATGTTATAATCTCAAATTCAAGTAGTCCGGGTGAAGGTGAGCAAAAAATTTTTAGACATATTCGTGATACAGAAGATGATGAAGGCATAAATGTTATTCATGGATTAGATGCTGATCTATTTATGTTAAGTTTATTAGTTTTGCCCAAACAAATATATTTGTACAGAGAATTCGAATTAAAACCAACTTATGTATGTATTACTACTTTAGCAAATCGTTTAAAAACAAGAGATAACATTCTGTCTACAAAAGACTATGTTTTGATGTCATTTCTTATGGGTAATGATTTTATACCAAAATTATATGCATTGAATTTGAGACAAAATGCTTTGGACATCGTTTTAGATTTATATGACAAATTGAAATTAAACGAAAAACTTGTAGTTAATGGTAAAATTCAGAAAAATTCTTTGTTAAACATTTTAAAAGAATTATCCAAAAAAGAAGATGAATTAGTTAAAAATAGGGCAGAAACAACTGTTTATAAAAATTTAGTTAGACATGGACATTCACGCGAAGATCGTTTTCACTATTGGCCAGATTATCATCGTGACCTTGAGGTAAAAATAAATTTTGGAAATCCAGGATGGAGAGAACGTTATTATCAAATGGCATGTGAAATTGATACGTCAAACGAGGAAAAATATGAAGGAGTTGTTGAAGACATGTGTAAACAATATGTAAATGGTCTTGCATGGAATTTAGATTATTATACTTCAAAAAATCCGGTAAAATATTGTGACCAATCATGGTACTATCCCTACATTCATGCCCCTCTTTTAGAAGATATTGTAAAATACTTAGAAAAGAATGATATTAAAACTCCAAAATCAAACAAACAATATACATCTCTTGACCAACTTGCTATTGTTTTACCTCCTCAAAGTAGATTTTTATTACCTTATTCTTGGCGTAGTTATATTTTACATGAGAAAAGACAATATCCTTGGAGATTCAGACTTGACCCCGTTGGTTGTACATTTCGATGGGAGTGTGCTCCAATATTACCCAAATTTAATGAAGATTTTTTAAAAGTTTTAAAAGAAAATTGTGAATTGACAATTCATGAAGAAAAACGAAAAAAGAAGCATAATGATTTTTTATTAACGAATGATTTATAATAATTTAATAATACCCTCATTTGCACATTTTCGCGGATTAGTTTTCGCAAGATTTTCCAAATTAGAACCAAAAATTTCTCTATGTTGAAAAAATTGAATTTCTTTTGTGGAATATGCCTTAAACATTTTGTTTTGTATTAAAGAACCTATCATTTTATCACCAGGCAGATCTTTCATTTTTGATGTATTTTCTACTATTTTTTCTGCAGCGTTCCTTCTCATTGCTATTGCTGTCCTACATAAAGGTCTATTTGGTATAGACCAATATTCATTTATAGATTCTTCTTTTGAACAAAAATCATAACATTTACTGAAATTTAAATATTCCCAATCTTCTGGAATATTCTGTATTACAGGAGTTATTTTTCTATTAAAATCACTTACATTTTTATAAGTATCATGCCGCAAATCATCTTCAAAAACTAACAGATTTTTCGCTTTTGAATTTAAAAAAGCTTTGTATACTGCAATTGCCGAATAATGACAACACAATCTCCCAACATTTAAATAACTACTATAATCTTTATCAAGAAAACCCATTTTTATGAAATCTTCATGACTATAATCTTTCTTTAAGAAAGCATCAAAAAAATGTACGTTTTTTATACCCCATTCTCTAAAGGTTTCGATTATTGATTTTTTTCTCTCTGGAATACAAATACATACAATCATATCAAAATAATTATCTAATACGTTATTTTCATTCACTGTGAAGGATTCTAATCTTAAATTATTTTTTTTTACTACAAAATAATATGTAACGAATATAACTATCAAAGCACATATTGTCATACTAACACATGATAACATGATATTAGTAATTATATTTTTTATTTCGAGATTAATAAATTTCAATCTCACCAGTAGCAGAACTCTTTCATCTTTGCACACGCCTCTCTAGCAGACAACTCTTCGTTATACACCGGATAAGCACCAAGAGCTGCCAGGAGACCCCGCTATCACTCTCTTTCTCGCTCTACCGCTTCATAGGCCTTTCGCGCTATCTGCCGCTGTGCCCGCATCTGGGTGAGCACCCCGGCGGATTTTCGGCGGACGCCACCGGCTCCCATAGGAGGGCTTGCAAACAAACATTTCATAAAATCTTCTTTGTTTATCCCTTTATTGTACAACATTTTTTTTGTATGTGCACGTAGTTTTACATATACCCCCATTACAAACAACGGCCTAATAATAATATTGCCTGTGCGGTCTCTGCTTGGGATTTTTATTTTTCTCATTTTTTTGTAGTATTTACGGTTTTCAGACATATGTAGTACTGTTAATACTGTTTTCATTGAACTACCAGTATAATTATTAATTTCTGTCAATAAATCCTCTCTAATATTACTTTTTTTTACGATACTATTTACAAAATTTAAAATTAGTTCGTCATATATTTTACACATTTGCGGTACTTTTGTATGAGGCACATATAACCACAAATCTTTATATACTCGAATTGGACATTTATAATGATTTAGTACATTTTTTACGGGTTCATTAAATGAACGAATACTATTTTCTGAATACATTTTTCACCAAGATATAACTCTTTAATCTTAACAATTTATAATCATTTTTATAAAAATGATTAAATCATCATTGATTCATTAATATATGAACCACTATATATTAACTGGATACGAAACACAACACTATAATACACGTCCCTCTGTAAAAATTTACGGCATTTATAATACTCTCCTATCTGCCATTGATGAAATGGCTAACTATACGCATAAAAATATTGAATTTAATGAACAAGAGGGCTCAAACACTATTTCTGGTAATGGTTATATTTTATGGATTAAAAAAATTCCGTCGAATCACGATTTGTGGACTATGAATGGTACTTCTGTCAGTACTTGTAATACTATAAAAATTAAGGTTACTGTTAATTCATTGCGAATACCTTTTGAACCAAATGAATATGGTACCAAGCGCCCCCCACACGTCGTCGCCGCCGCCCATGTTTAACAACATAATTTATTGTTTCCTAATAAATTATTTCTAATTGGCGATTCATTTATTATTCTATACAAAATAAACCATATATTTTCTGTTGTATGTGAATCATTACATAAGTTCGCAAGTGTCTTTAAATATTCGTATGTCAAATTATCTTTTTCTTCATGGTATTTTAGGGAGCAAATACATAATGAATTTACAGAATAAGACTCGGCATATAATTCATCTGTTACTTGGTAAACATTTGGTTTCTTTAGCACTCTATCAAATAATTTTACATAATCCAGACTATTTAGAGGATCTATTTGAAAAAAATCACTATCCAGTATACGACCAGTCATTAAATATAAATATTGCATAGTTGATACCATTTTTCTCATATCACGATCAACGTTATGAAAGATATTCTTTAATGATTCCTCTTTATATTCTGTATTTTCATTGTTACAAATATTTTTTATGTAATTTCGAGCCATATCAAATGTTAATGCATTATATGCTATCGTTACACAATTCCTTACAATAAATTCAGATACTCTCTCTATTCTATTACAAATAAACAAAAATATTATATTTCTATCACCATCACCTCTACTTATATCTCTTGTCAAAGGCCTTATGAAAATTTTTTGTTCTATTATTCTTATAGAATCTACTTCGTCAACCAATACAAATCTTTGTTTACACGTTGTTTTTTGCATTGAAAATAGTGTCAATTTTCGCATCAATTGTTGAGTTGTTCCAGATGCTCTTGCTTTTGCATCCAATATTAATTTTGAATCCTTTGGTACGTTCTTTAGTAATACTCTCACTGCTGTACTCTTTCCTGTTCCAGATGGACCATGTAACAATAAGTTTTTTGATTCAGAACCATACTTCAAAACTTGCTCGAATTCTAATACATTTCCACAAACCTGTTTTGATGTTTCTGGTCTATATTTCTCAGTCCATGGTATGACATTCATTAGTCTTTATAATTTGAGTCTTACTTAACCCAAGTTTAAAACCTATTTATCCATTCAAAGTGTAGGTCTCCATCAAATGATAAATAAACCTACTTGCTATTGTTTAATCTAATAATACCAAAATAGAATGTTTAAATTTTTTATTTACTTTTTTTATATTGTAAAACTTACAGTTAATTCTAATAATATTACTCGCCCATATAAACCAAGAACATTTACACGTATTAATAAAGGTTTAGTTGAAGAACGGCTCTATTTTTTTCTTATTGAAAACGATATAAATAATTGTTATATGTTTTTAGAAGAACATAATCACCTAATTCTTAAATGCTTAGGTGATCGTTATGTTAGTAAACAACTTTTTGAAGTTGATATTATTGTTAAAAAAGAATTTTTAAGTAGTATTAAATGGTAAATACATTACATTATTTAATACTATTAGTCAAAAATTGGAATGAATTCAGAGAAAAATTGCCCAATATGTTTTGAAAAAAATAACATAGAAAACAATTTATTCTTTATTACTTTAGATTGTAATCATAGTCTTTGTGAATATTGCTATTTAAAATGGCATATTCAAAATTCTAATCCACGGTGTGTTATTTGTAGAAAAATTGTTACAAATAATCAAATTGAATCAGAATCTACAAATAGTGATACAAGTAGTGAATCGCAACTTCAAGATGAATACATATATATGGCTTATTATGCTCTTTGTCTTTTTTTAGTAGTAATTGCTTTAGTTTCTATTACTACTATGTTTTTTATTAAAAAGGGGCCAATATATTGTATTGCAGTTATATTTTTTGTAACAATCGGAATAGCCTCTTTATTTTCTATTGATTATATGTGTTTGAATTGGATTTACAGACGAAGATATAATCCTCATTAATATTAAATATTATATACAATAATTTATTATGGATAAAGACATAGAACAATTCGGTGGAACTTTCGATCATTCTTATGAAACGCACCAGGACCCTCCTACTAATGGTTTTACACAAAAATTAGAAGAAAATACGGAAAAGTTGGGGGTATTTTTTAACGAAACTCTGAATTTTAGTCATAAATTGTATACAACAAACAGCGACCCCATCAGTAATAGCAGCGATGCAGATCTTGTCCAAACAACAGAACATGATAATCATATATTTGATATTGATACCGCTCATGATGGAATTAATCCATATAAACGTGCATCAGCGAATTTGGAAAATAAATTGGTAAAGGATGAAATTTATAGAGAAAAAATTCGGCGCAATTCTGTAATAATCCCGCGCACAGATTTAATAAATATAGATAATTCCTACTCTATCGTAAAAGATGCTGGACCAGGTTCTGTATTATTATCACTATCTAATTTGATTGATTCGGCTGGAACTCCAGACTTTAATAAATATAAAGCAATAAAAGGAAATGACTACGATTTGAATGCTAATGGTGCTTGTCTCGAAGAACTTAAGAGGATTTTGGAAGGTGGTGATTTAACAAAATTACCACGTATTTTTACACTTGATGAAAATGCTTGTGCTGATACAGACTCATCCATTTCAAGAGCTGATTTAAAATTATATGAATTTATTCAGGAAAAACAAGAGTTAATCAATTTTGAATTGATAAAGCTCAACGATGATGGTGGTCCGCTGGCGGACCAGCACCATGAAAGCGAAATCTATAATATCTTCGAACGTAATTTCAAAACGGACCCCAAATTTAAAAATCTTTATTTGATGAATTTCATTTGGCAAATTAATTTGTATTATTGTATAGAAAAATGTATAGGACCGCGCACTCGCAAGAAATATAGTAAAGGGTTAGGATTTTTGAATAGAATTGTATTTTCAGAATTTGAAAAAAACAAAACTTCAATGACGCCAATTTTTAGTATGAATGGTACTGAGCTTTCCGACCGCGACACCAAGCGAGCCGCCAGGACTAAAATTTTAGAACATATATCTGATGTGTTTTTACATCTTTTTTTGCGAAAAGATTACATTCGATCCAAGGATTATAAAAGATATATATATCAAAATAAAAAGAAGATTCAAGGTCGTCATGCTTTTATAGTAAGTCAATCTGCAATTGCTAAAGGTATTAAAGATTTATTATCTAGCCATTTACAATTTTTCAAAGAAAAAGGTTTGTCTTCCGATAATATTCAAGGTCGTAGTGCTGATGGTACTGTTTTAAATGCTGACCCAACTATAAAAAGTCTAATAAATATATATTTTGGATTTTGGCATAGACCCGGCGCGCCCGACGCCGCCCAAAACAATACGTTGGAAAGTGCTGTTTTTATGTTAAGAATGTTGAAATTTATGGGCGACCGCTCACATATTGTAATCAGTAAACTTATTCAGAAATGCGGTGATGACAAAAGAGACCAAATTTTATTAACTCTTGATAGACCATTACAAGTATCTGTCGTAGAAGAAAATTTAAACGGACTTTTTAAGCTCCAAGCACAACATGATGAAATTTTCAAAAACGAGTATAATTCTATTGTTAAGCCTTTTAGTACTTACAAATCATCACGCTTATTACTTTATGTACCAAAGGTATCTTTTACTAATCTAGTTGAAATTATTGCCCCAAATTTTGTGTATACATTGTTATGGGATTATTTAACGAATGAAGATGGAATTATTTCGGAGTTAAATGCCGTTTTTTATATTAATATTGTAAAAAAAGAAACAAAAAAATGTGAATATAAAGCAACTATAAAAATTAGGGATGGGAAATATTCTACAAAAATAGATGTTAATACTGGCGATGAAAAGGCAAATGAATTTTTTAGAAATTTCGCATTTGGTACAGTAAAATATAAATGGGAATATTGGGATAGTAAATATGATAATACTAATTATTGGAAACCAAAGGATATAGGCTGTGGATTTTATTCTAAATTTGATTCTAACGTAGAAGATGAAACTCAAGAAAAAACTCCAGAATATATATTATATATAACTGGTAAAGATGAAGTAACCAAGGAGGAAAAAGAAACAATAAGCGCTGCATATGCATTATTCAATTTGATAACTGACCTAAAAAATAATAGTGATAAGCCTCCTCCTAGCCAAAAAGAGATTGAGGAATTATTGGAAAATAATAAAGCTATTGAAGACATAGACAATTCAAGTGAACCAATTCAAAAACTAGCAAAGAAATTTTTATTTAAACCTGGTGGGTATAAAGAGGGGGATGTATTGAGAATAAGAATACCACTCATAGGAGGGGATGATAACGGAAAAGTAATTACGGGTGTAGTTACAAAGGATAGCACCTATATTTTGAAAGAAAAAATTGGCAATCAAGATGAAGTTGAAAGTACTGCCAGGGTCGGGGCAAAACTCGCCATGGAGACCACAGATGCGTTCCGGGCTCGCTTAGAGGAGAACTACTACCAATTGCTCCTCAAAAAGGGCGTCAACCCGTTTCCAGCAAGAGCGCGCGCGAAAGCTAAGGCCGAGGCCAGGGTCCGTCGTCTTCGTGGCGTCGAAGACGTTCGCGACGAGTACGCCCCCGAACGCGTCGTCGAGGAGCTCGATCTCGTCGCGCCGCCGGCGCCGCCCGACTCGTCTTCCGACGACGACGACGCCGCCGTGCCGCCTGCGACGGACATGATGACGGAAGGCGGCGCCGAGCCGCCGGCGCGTCCTCAGTTTGAATTGCCTCGTGATAACGCAGCCCAGTTGATTGTGGATAGTCAACTTTTAGTAAAAATTGATGATACTGATTATTACACGAATTTCGCAGAAAAAAAGGATGATGATGATAAATTATTAACCCGAATACCACCCCCTTTAAGAAAAACACCCAAAACGGTAGATTTAAGGAACCCGGGTAATGATGTTCTGATGTCCAATATACAATTCTTTTATAAGCATGCTTCAATATCAGATGTTATACCTAATTATACAGATCATTTATCAAAATTTTTTGAAATTAATAGTAAAGAATTCTATTCATCTTTTGAATATGAGTATACACCAATCTTGACAAAACTTAATAAAACTGATGAGTGTATAATTGATATTAGAAATTCTCTAAATTATCTTTTAAACCCAAATAAAAAAGATGATATTATTAATAAAGGTAATAATAATCCATTTGTAGGATTTTATTATCGAGTTTGTGAAAAAAACGATTTTTCAGCACCCAAAACAATAAAATATTTAAATGTAGTTATTAATATATTAGACAGACTACAATTATTAAAAGAATATTCGGGACAAGAAGAATATAAAGACATTGACGATATAGACATTGACGAGAATGAGAACTCCCAATCTTTGAACGAGCGAAGTGAAGACACACTGAAAGAGATCTGCCGGGGCCTCAAGCTCCGCGACAACGGAAAGAAGCCCGAGCTGCTGCAACGGATCCTCAACTACGTAAACAAAAAAGAATATATAAAAAAATGTAATAATAGTCCCATAATATTAAAGCTAAGGGCATATGATGAATATGAAAAACTAAAACTAATATTATCTCAGGATGAGACTTTCATAAAATTAAATAATTCTTTAAATACAAAGTTTGTAACAAATAAGGGGATAACTGGCATTAGTGAAGATAATCCCGGAACCCTTGAGTATGTATATCCAAAGGATATAAATGATACCAAAGATTACATAATATATGAAGTAAAAAATTTTATTGATAAATTTTTTTGGGCGCAGGGCGGCGCGCGCTACTATGTTAAAAAATGCTGGAAGTCTGAATTGGATGGACAAGTTACACATATGCGCCGCGCTAATAAGAACAAAGCCAAGGGGATGCAAACAACAAAACATAAAGAAAGAGAAAATACATTAGAGAAGCTTCGGGAGGTTAGAGATAAATTATTTGAATCAAAATTATTTAATAATGACGAAAAAAATGAAGAAGAAGACGAGGTAACTCATGAAATGATAGAAAATGGTTGGCCAAATTGGCTTAAAGATGAATTCTATTCCCAATTTATAAATGCAGTAGCAAACAACATGGGTGAATTAGACCAATATTTTGATATGAATCCTACCGTAATGACTGGTGGAAGTAAAAATGGAGGTGCGCCACCAAATAATAATTCCAAATTTTCGGAACGGTTTTTTGTTGTGATAAGTCTTATTTTTAGTAAAGCCTTAAGAATTTATAAAAGTGTAATATATCTGAAATTTGGCCAGGAGCTGCCCGACGGCTGGGAAGAAGTCTTCGACCCCGAGTCGGGCCAGTACTTCTACTTCCACGAGGCCTCGGAGGCGACGCAGTGGGAGCGGCCGGAATTTGATGGATTAGATAGGGGATTAGAACAAATACGCGATGGATTTGATATTATTATGGAAAGACTCACAAATAATATTCGTTCTACAAGGCCACCAAATATACAAACTGGGGGTATGCGAACCAACGGCGGCGCCGACGACGACGAGCCCGCGGCGGCCGAGGAGGACTCGGACGCGCCGATGGAGGACGACGACGACGACTTTGAATTCGGCGAGTAAGATAGCTTAGTTAGTGGCTGGCTAGAGCGGCCTACTCGTCCGGGTCCGACTCGTCGTCCTCTTCCTC
>MDSY01082223.1_pt1 | contig 11915 bp, 10 predicted proteins | sample 811131 | NCBI WGS metagenome assembly MDSY01 (sample SAMN05326643, study PRJNA326480) | marine metagenome | isolation source: seawater | place: Atlantic Ocean: South West | collected 2010
ACTTTTACAGCTTTAGCCATAAGCTTACCAGCTTGTGACCTTTGAGCATCATCCATATCATTTTCTGATGGTGGTATTTTATTTTTAGCTTTTAAATATTCATAAGCTTGATCTGAGTTTATTACTTTTAATCCTGCTCTTGTTAAATTAGATTGTATCTTTGATTTTTCTGGTATTCCGAATAATTTATTAATAACAGTTGATTTACCAGACCCAGGACCACCAGCTAAGAAAATAGCTTTAAATGCGTATTTATTTTTAACTGCTTCATTTAATTGATCTTTTATTTTTTCACCATCAGGAGTTTTTGAAGGAATCTCTTCTTTATCTAAAAAGTCTATAAACTCATACCCTATAACTAATGCAATATCTTTTATTCTTTTACTCCATCTTTTATAAGCTTGTGTACCTTTGTAATCTTTATTCGTTGCTGTTGTTACACCTGGTATTCCTGCTGGATAATAAGAAGGGATGTTGTCATTTACTCTGCCTTGCATTGGTTCTTCATTAGACAAAAGATAATCTACAACTTGCATTCCAAGTTTCTTAGCCATCATATCATTGTCTTTTTTATATGAAGCATTATTTGTATACCACGTTGTAGGTCCGTCGTCTACATCACCAGTTGCAGAAGTTGAAGTTGCACTGGCTTCTAGAATTCTTTTGACATTACCCGATACTATAAATTCTTCAACAGTATCAACATCAACGTGATCATACATTATATTTTTAGCTAACCAATTTGCTAGTTTCATATTTTCTTTCTTAGCTCCAATTCTTTTTTAATCCATTTCTTTGCAATAGGATTTTTAATTGGTTTAATTACAAATGAATTAGCAGCTTTTTTAACTACTCTTGAAAATTCTTTATATTCTGAATTATCAACAATTAACATATTACTTGCTCCAAATAGAGTTTGAAATTTTCCCATGTTATTTTGTACTGCTTGCCAAGATTTTTTAACCATATCTTCTGGTAACTTTCTTGGTCTTTTATTATTTCTTTCTAAAGCAACATCTAAGTCTGTATTTACAAATATCATATAACAATCGTATCCATGTTTTTGTAATTGCTTTTTCATGTTTGCAATTTTATCGTAATTCTTACCTGTACCATCTATTAACATACCAAGCTTTCCATTTATATAACCGTGCATTCTTTTTACAGTTACACGTTTTGCTTGATTTCTTAATTCCATTGCTTTTGCATATTCATCTGGGTTTAAAGATTTTACATCGTGAGATAAACCAGCTTGATCTAAATACGTTTCAAATGCTGAATCTGAATTTACCCCTTTAAGGCCTTGTGCAGAAACATAAGGCATTTTTTCTGGCATACCAAATAAAGTTGAAGCTGTATATGATTTTCCACTTCCAGGGCCACCAGCAGTGAAAACTGCTTTAAATATACCTGGGTCGTATACTCCTTCTTTTAATATTTCTTTCAATTTTATCATATATAATAAATATCAATCAAACCCCGATTATTGAATCAATTGAATCAGTATCGACTTGATTAACTTGACTTATATCAGAACCATCTATACCTATTACTGCATTAGCATAACCACTTGCTCCTCCAGCTGCAGTAAAGTAACATTTTAAACCTATTCCTCTAATTGCTCCGTATACAGGAGTGTTAGTTATAGATATAGCTTTTAGACCAAAGCCCCAATTAGCTTGATCGGTAACATTCCAAGATAAACCTCCAGTCTCAGTTGGTGTGCCTGCCATAACTGTATCGTTACCTTGGTTACTTGATGGCAATGCTGGGTGTCTTTTATTCGGACCTAAAAAAGTTACATCTTTATCACTATTTGCAAGAGAAATACCACTTACCCCAGTTGAAACATTTTGAAAAGGAATTGCCGAACTTAAATCAACACCATTCCATAAGAAAATATTAAATGTTACAGATTCACTAGAACCGGTCGAGCCAAATGTTCCTATGTTTCCCCTAGAGCTATTATATATTGTAGATATTATTTCAAAACCATTTACAGTAGCCCCCGATGGTATTTCGCTTGAAAATATACCTTTCCATATATGACCCCTGTTTGTACCAGAAAAACCTGAAGCAGAAGCACCAGATACATTTTCATGAACTCTTTGCGGTTGACTGAAATTAGTAGATCCTGCAATGCCCGTGTTTGATGTGGGTCCATGTATACCAGTATCAGCCATTGTAATTGCTCCAATCTAAATCTTTTGGCCAAAGCCATCCTGTATCTTCATCATACCATCCATCTGGTATAAATTTTTTATTTACATCGTCCCATACACCTAAAGTGTCATTTATTCCTTCGTCTGTAGTCCAGTACTTTGATTGATTAGTTGCAATTTCTGTTGAATCAGATTCTTTAGATATTACACCTAAATTATATGTAACTCTTATAAAACTCATATTAACTTACTTTTACAAATGTTTTATCTGGATCAAAAAATATTTTTCCGTATTCATCATCTAAAGCATAACCAACTATTCTAACTATATCATTTGCAGTACTAGGTCTAGTGTTAGTTATTTGACCATTTGATTCACCAACATATAATATTTCTCCAGCAGAACCAATATCGCCTTGAGACAATTTAACAGTACCTCTAATAAGCATTCCATCGACATTTGGGTTCGTACCTCTTGCAATACCTAATAAACCTGTTGATGTTTCTTCTGCTGTTGCATTTGCATAAACCCATTCACTAGATGCTCCCATAACATATAATCTTCCGGCGATAGTTGAACCTTGTCCATGATACAATATATCTGCACCAGATCCTAATGTATTATCTGGACTATCTGCTGGTGTATCAAATCTTCTATGAGCTATTAATTCAGCACTGCAGCTTATATCTGATGATGCAGATATTGGATGGTCAACTGTTATGCCTATTCCTTGTAGATGCTGTATTCTATCTGTTATTACAGTTGAAGTAGAAATTGATTGATCAACTAAAGCAGCTGAAGCTGATATTGATCCACCTGATACATCTATATTTCCAGTGTTTGGATAATTTAGTCCATCTACAATTTTTAAAGAGCCTGAAAGAATTATCCCTTGCGCTGTGCCAGGATTAATATCATTTTGAGCTGTTAATAGATCTAATAAATTTTCTGTCCCACTACCTCTACAATATCTTACATGATTAGCTGCTACAACTTGAAACATTCCATAAGATTTATTACCAGAATCTGCTATTGAAGTAAAAGAAAGTTTAGAAGCATTAGGTGTAGCACCTAAGAAAATTCCACCACTAGCACTTATAGCTGTAAATGAACCTGTTGCTCCTATTATGTTGCCACTTGCACTTATATTACCCGAAGCTGTAACATTGCTTGAAATATCAACTGACCTGTCAGCCATTAATTGAATATCATTGTCTGCGTGTATTTCTAAATTTTCAGGGTTATCTGAATCTGCAGCTATATAAGTATCCGTAGAATCAAACATAGCCTTTGTCTGTGCTGAAAATAATAGGTCTTTATCAATCTCTATTGTAGATGCATCATCACTTGTTATTTTTGGATTAGTTGAAGTGACAGAGTAGCCACCTTGAAGTTTTAGATGTCTATCGTTAGTACCAATAGTTAATAAACCAATATCACCGGAAGTTGCTCCCATTATAGTTTCTGCAGTTATAGTTCCACTTGAACTTATATCCCCTGAGGCTGTAATATTCCCTCTTACATCTAAACTTACTTGTGGATTAGAACCAGATATCAATACTACACCTCCTGCTTGTCCACTACCAGCTTTATCTGATTGTAATAATATATTACCACCTGCATAATTATTTTTTATAATAGTATTACCTGCAGAGGAATTTAATAATACGTTTCCTGCGTTAGCAGTAAGGTCTACATTAGCACCATCTGATTGTATAGTTAAATCGCCAACTGTATTTGCTACTCCAGTTCCTATTCCCAATTTAATATTATCTGCGATTTTTAATATATTATTAGATGCATCATATTTTACATTACTACCTTCTATATCTAATTCCTTTGCAATAATTTTTCCACTTGAACTTATATTGCTTGAAGCGGTTATATGACCATTATTACCATCAATACTTACTTTAGCATTATTACTATCATCTGCAAATTCAACATAATTATCTGCTTTAAGTCTTATAGTATCATCACCATCTATAACAATAGAATTATCTAAACCTTTAATAAATTGATCATCTGTGACTTCATTATCAAATGATATTCTTCCTTGTCCTGGAACATGAAAATTTGCTGCAGAAATTAGTCCACTTGAACTTATATCTCCTGATGATGTTATACTACCATTAATTTTAGTTCTTTGGGTATTAGTACTATTTTCATCATCAATTATTAGATTTTTAGTACTAAGTACGATTTTTTTCTCAGTTCCATTCAAACAATTAACATCCATCCTTCCTAATGACTGTCTAAGTTTAATATGAGTTTGCGTATCTATACCAGTATGATCGCCTATCTTTTGTTCTTCCGAAGTTATTGAAAGAAAGTTGCCTTGATAACTTGTAAATGAACCAGATAATGCTGTAACAATCCCACTTGAACTTATATCACCTGAAGCTGTTATATTACCAGATATACCTAAACCGCTATTCCTAAAATTATATTGATCTTCATCATCAATAGCTATAATTATTGCATCACCATCCCAATAAATTTGATCATTATTTTGAGAAAAACGCACATGTTGTTGTTGAGCACCGTTTTGTGTGAATACTAAATCACCACCTACTTGTATATCACTATCAATATCTAATATATTAGAAGATATAGTACCACTTGAACTTATATCACCTGAGGCTGTAATATTACCTTGAACTATAAAATTACTAGAAGCCATTGATGCAGTTTCAGAATAAGAAGAAGATACTTCTTTTGTAATCTCTGTTAAAGCCGTTATTGCATGAGAAGCAGTTGGCGGTATAAACAATGAACCCGTACCATCAGTAATATCTCCACTCGAAGATACTTGCAATACTCTTTGATAAGTATCTTTTATTTTTTGGTTTGTTAAATCAGGCAATGCCATCTATAACCCCTTACTTTCTTTTTTCTAAAACTTTTACAACTTTATCTATTATTGTGCCCTTTGCATTTTCATTGATAGGGTTAGTTTGAACATACTCAGCAATGATTGTATTTAATTTATTTTTCTTTATTCTTAAATTAGAAAAATTAATTTTTTCTTTAATTAACATTTTTAATATGTTTACTACATGTTGCTTTTCTGAAATTGTTGGTTGAGAAATTACTTCAACTTTAGCTTTAGATTCTTTTATAACATTTGATCTTTGTGATCTTACTTCTACAGTTATTTTTTTACTTGCTTCTACTTCAAACGTAGATTCCCAAGGTGTAAAATATGTATCTTCTGCAATTACTTCTAATTTTATTGTGCCTTTAGTATTTTCATCTAAAAGCCCTCTTAATCTTTTTACTGGTACTTTAACTAATCCAGATTCGGTAATTGTACCTTTAAACATTAAATCAAAGTCTTCTGATTCTATTACCAATCTTGCTTTGGACTTTTTTAACGATGCACCTTCTAATTGTATCTTTGCTTCAAAGTTTTCTATTTTATCAGTGTATAATTTGTACATTTCTTTTTAACTCCTCTGCTATTAAAGTTATATCTTCTATTCTATGAGAAATATTTTTTACTTCTTTTTCTTCATCATAGATTTTTTCACCTTTTATGTGCATTATTAACCTTATTAGTTTCTTTTTCTTTTTCTTGTCTAATTTTTCTAATTTTAAAGGGTCAACGCCACCAGTAGATTTACTAAGTATCTCTTGAACTAAATTCCAAAATTGATCTAGTTCATTCCATTTAAAATCAGCTTTATCCCAGTCTATAAATGCCATATATAAATATCACTTACTTTTCTTTATATGGAAATATTTTGTTCAAGAGTTGCTTTCTTTCGTCACAACCACAATCATTCCCAATTGTTTTCTTAACTATTTTCTTTATTCCAGTTGCTTTGGTGATCTTTTCTATTGTATCACCTAATCCTTTTGATTTCTTTTTCATCTTAATCCAAATCACTTTGATCTAATTTAAATACTACTGTTACATAATAATTTTTAGTAGCATTCAACGGAGCTTGTAATCCAACTAATAATCTAGTACCAGCTGTAAAACTATTGCCAGAAGCATCAGATAAATCTATAGTCGTAGTTGTTCCACCAGCACCTGTTGTTGCAGTAGCTGTTGATGTTAAAACGTCTGAATTAGTACCACTAATGTATTTATGCAATTTTGCAGTTATACTTACACCCTTACCTTTAGTTAATAAACTTGAATTACTTCTAACAAAAACTTTATGAATATTTCCTGCGCATGGTGCTATAAAATTATTTCTTCTTAATAATTGATTAGTTGCTTCTGTTTCACCATCTGATAAGGGTACAAATTGTTCTGTGTTTATATTACCACTGAAATTTGCAATAACAGGAAAATAAATATATCTTGCATCTCTTTTTGCAGTGTTAGCAGTTATTGCATTTGCTTGAGAAGTTGTTATTCCAGTTTTAGCTGAATTAGTAGTAATAGCTTCAGCTTGACTATCTGATATAGTTGTAGTATTACCTGCCATGGCTTGTGTTGGTTTTGACCCTATTACCATACTAACTTTTGCAGTGTTAGCAGTTATTGCATTTGCTTGATCATTTGTAATAGTAACAGTGTCACCTCTTAAAGCTTGATTAGATTTTGTACCTATCACTAATGGAGTCTTTGCATCATTTGCAGTTACTCTTGTAGAAAAAGATGCAGAAGCTGCAGTTAAAGATTTAACTTTCGTTTCTAAAGATCCTGATGCACTATTATTTGCATTTATAGTATCAATACATTGATCCATTTTTTTATTCATGTATTGTAATGCATCATCATAAGGATTATCATTATCTGTTGAATCGTCAAATCTTTCTGTTATATTAGCTCTTTTAACAGCAGCTTTAACAACGTTAAATTTGCTATCTGTTTCATTTTCTAAATCTAAAAACTTCTTTATTGCCATTTTTATCTCCTATTTTGCTATTATATATTCTACAGCTAATTGAAAGTCGTAATTTGTTCCACCAGTTGCAGCTGCTTTTCTAAATCTTGGGTATAGCATTGTCATAGGATTAACTGCTATTGCAAATTGACCTCTTCTGTCTAGTTCATAAAAATTATTTTGTGCTGATATAGTTATAGTTTGTTCAGATTCTGCTTCTGCTAGAGTTTGAGAAGTACTTGTAACATCTCCATCAAACATTCCATTAGAATATACTAATGTAAATTTAATATCGTCGGTAGTAGATCTTCCTTGTATATTTAAATGATAACCAGTTAATATAGCTTTATAAGGTAACTTGAAGCCAGAATTCAGTGTTTGAGTTTTGCTTGTAATCGTAGTTGATGATGTTCCTAAATCTCTATTCCAATAATAATAATTAACACCTTGATTGTTTGGACCATAATAATTTGTTGTATTATTAGAAACTACTAATCTACCAGTTGTTGACCAATATTGTTTTGTTGCAGAGTATATTTCTCCACTTGCACTTATATCACCTGAAGCTGTTATATTACCTGTGAGAGTATTTATAGTAACTCTCGTTGTTCCTGCTTTTGAAAATTTTACCTCATTACCTGCAGCATCAAAATCTATATCTCCTGTTGCATCTAATTCTATATCTGCTCCATCTATATGAGAATTAGCACCAGCAGCTCCAACATAGAATATTCCGCTATCAACATATACAGCTTGAGTAGTGCCTAAATATAATCCATTGGCAAGATCTGCTATAACTTTACCACTTACCTTTATATCATTAGATGCTGTAATACTTCCATTGAAAGTATGTGTATCTGCAGAGGTATCTCCAAAGATATTTGATCCGCTTGTTATTATTATAGAAGAAGTTAAATTAGAAGAAGTTATATTTGTAACTGTTAAACTAGTAGCATTAATATTAGTTGCAGTTAAATCTCCAGAAAGATTTATATTTTTTGCTTTTATATTTCCTCCACTACTAAGTGTTGACCCAGTTAAGTTTCCATAGAATGTATGAATCTCATTTCCATTGTTACCTAATGTTGCATTACCGAATATACTTAAGTCATCAAAACCGCTTATATCAGAAGAACCATCTCCAGAATTTTTACCTTTTAAATGGCCACTCATACTTACATAGCCTCCTACAATATGATTACCAGTTTGTCTTACGGTTCCATTTATAGATAAAGACCCTGTTATTTGATTTGCACCATTAGATTCTAATAATAATCTTTGGACTGCTGCTCCAGATTTTCCGGCTGTCATGAAAACTAAATCTGCTGCTGTTCCAGTTGCATCGTTATCGTCAATAACTGCTTTTATTACTGCAGCCTCTCCAGAGACTCTTTCATCATAATCACCTAAAGAGCCAGATTCAGCTACCCATCTTATAGCTCCTAGTGTATCTCCAGCTTGACCAGGAGAAATAAACCCAAGAGCTTCACCTTTGCTTAATATGCTTTGTTGTACATCTGGCGGGAAATCATTAAAAGCATTTGTAGCACCTTCTTCAGTATCAAAATCGTCACCAGTAACTGCTAATAACATAGCTCTAGAAACAGTAACTCCTCTTGAATATCTTAATATTAATTCACTTCCAGTTGTTGCTCCCCCAGAAGTTCTATCAAAGCTTTCTATGTTTCCTTCATCATTTAATTTAATTCCTCTTCTATTAGATTGATTTTGTATTTGCAATTGATCTGCTCTTAAATCTATATCTGCTAGAGGCTCTTCTGTTCCGATTCCAATTTTACCAGATCCTGATAAATAAAATTTAGCATTGGAAGATCCTGTAATTATAAATGAAGTCCCATCATTTTTATCAATAAACATTTCAGTTGAAGAAGATAAAACGTTTGGAGTCCCAGAAAAGAAAGCAGTATTAACTTCACCAGATCCTCTTTGTACTATTGAACTACTAACATAAGAATCAGTTGAAGCAGAAAAAGTAGAAATAAAAGAAGACGTTGGATAATGTGAAGAATGAGAAGGTGTTCCAGCTAAAAACCTTACATCAACAGACCTATTAGCTTCAGATGAACTTAAGAATATATAAGAACCACTTGTTCCAGCAGAAGCTACAGAAGCAGTAAAAGCTCTAATCATATCTACATGAGTAGATGAAGAAGCTAATGCTACTTTGTAAAAATGAGTATTTTGTGTTGTTAGAGTAGAAGCAGACAATGGACCCTCTAGAGCAAAGTGACTTTCTATTACTGGTTCAGTATTTGAAGTAGAAACGAAATAAAATAAATGATTATAATAAGGGCCAGCTGCAAAAAAGTATTCCAATCCTGTAAAGTTAGAACCAGAATAAGTTGAAAGAGAAACTGGATTATTTAAAAAATTTAATTTTACAATTTCTGAAGTAGAAGCTGTGATTGCTGTTCCCGGCACTTCGTTTGAAGCTGATGGGATAAATGCAAATCCTCCTGATATAGGCATTAAAGCGTTTTGTGTTATTGGCATATAATACTCCTATCCAAATTTTAAATCATTTTGGTTCGTAATTACCATTGTCCATGTTGAAAAATCAAAGGTTATAATCCTGTTAATAAATGTCCCCCCTACTAAACCAGAGCCCCCATCTAAATCTGTATTTTGGAAGTGACTAATTTTTTGATTAGCTACAGACCCTCCCACTAAATTACCATCATCGAAAGTATAACCATTAGGATTGAAAGGTGAATATACATCTGCTAATGCTTTACAATCGTCGTATCTTTGTCTTAAAGAAGAGTTAGGAGTTCCTGGACCAGCTGAAGGTGCATATTGGTTTCCTCTTTGATTTAAATAAGGCGGCCCTTGAACTGCATACATTAACCCTAATCCACCTGGTGTTGCTTTCCAAAGTTCATTAATTTTTTTATTATTACCCGGCATCTTTATCTCCTAATTTTTTCTTTAATGTTTTTACTTCTTCATTTAATTCTTTTATAGATTCTATTAACAAAGGTATTATCTTTTCATATCTAACAGATTTATACCCATGATCTCCAGTTCTTACAACTTCTGGTAATACTTTCTCAATTTCTTGAGCTATTACTCCATAATCTAATCCCTTTGTTATTAAGTGATTTCTAGATATTTTTTGAGCTCTTTCATCGTTTAATTTTTTCCATCTAAAAGATACACCATTTATTTTATCAAGTTTTGTTAATGCAGAATCTATTGTATTAATATCATATTTTAATCTTTTATCAGACGTTTGAAATGCAACAACATCTCCACCAGCTCTGACATCTCCTGTAGTATAAATATGTCCTCCGTCTCCATAAAAGCAATAACGATTAGCAGCTGTTGTTGATGTGGATGATATTTGGCAATGAAACCCATATACTTGTGGAGCTGAATATGTATTATTGTATGTAAAATCTATCTCTGATAGTACATTTGAAATATTTGCATTTGCAGTATTCCAAAACGCTCCTTGTAAAGAGTGACTACCGGAAGTTGCAAATCTATGAGAAAAATATTCTTGCTCTCTTCCTCCAACTAAAACCTTTGTATGATCTGTAGAAGGTATTCCTCCTAGACTATTACCTCCAAAATTACCACCTGGAGATGGCTGTGGCCCTTGACTTGGACCATACCATGTACCAGTAGGAAGTTGAACTCTATTTTCAGATTTATGTTGATATGCATATAAAGTAGAAAAAGATCCCGGCGTTTTTAAGTTTATACCGTATTCTACAAACTCGGGAGTTTGAGTCCAACCGTTACTAGCAAATGTACCTTGTAATGTACCTGGACCATGCCATTCAGTAGGAGAGAAGGTGTCACCCGTATTTGTAAAAGGCATACCCATAGTATTATAATACGAAGCTGTCATTTGGCCAAAGAAATTATACGAGGGATTTGAAGCGCTTATTATTAATCCAGCAAACTTTCTATTTGTGTCTAGATTATCTGGAGTGTTGTTCATTGACATCCACTTTATTTGTTTTGTAATCACTTCTATAGTTGATGGAGATGTTACAGTCTGTAAAAATGCTGTATTATTTGACCCAGAGAAATATTGTAATGAACCTCCGCTAAGCTCTACTCTTGTTTTACTATTTCCTCCAATTTGTAATTTTTGATTTCCTGCATCTAAGGCCATATAATTTGCATTAGAAGTACCATTCTTTGAAAGCTTTGTTGAAGATATAGTCCAGCCAGCAATGTTTCCACCAGTTGATGCTTGTAAATCTGCACATGTAATTGTACCATTTGAATTCAATGTAGTTGAACCACCAGTTAAAGTAGAAGCATTAATTGTCCAACTTGCAATTTTACCAGCACTTGCAGTTACTGCTCCCGATTCATCTACTGCAAAATCTGGAGCAGATGAGCCACCTAATTTTATTGTACCATTATCTAAATCTATTTCAGAACCAACTGAAGCTCCATAATTTGTTGAAAGTATTCTACCAGTTTTTATTCTATTACCTTCTATAACTGTTGATCCACCAACTGTTCCTGCTGGCGATTGATATAAAGCTGTAATATTATTGGCTGTTAATTTGTGATGACCATAAACTCTTAGTTCGTCTATAGAACCAGTAAAAGGATTTTTACCATCCCCAGAAACAGCTCCTGAAGTTTGTGTAAAACTAGAAGTTATTATTGCAGAATCATTATGTGATGCTCCTATTCCTGTAAACCCTGAATAATTTACTCCATTCGTGTTTATATCAGGATGCCCAGTTTCAGTCTTTTTGTGAGTACCATTTAAATATATACTTGCTGTACCATGATAAGTTGTGGCTGCAACATGAGTCCAAACATTAGATTCTATAGATGCAGAAACCTTTAAAGCATCGTAATTATTTGAAGACCCTTCCCAAACTGTAAACCAAACGTGACTGCTACTAACGTATA
>MDSY01109192.1_pt1 | contig 11915 bp, 6 predicted proteins | sample 811131 | NCBI WGS metagenome assembly MDSY01 (sample SAMN05326643, study PRJNA326480) | marine metagenome | isolation source: seawater | place: Atlantic Ocean: South West | collected 2010
AAGAGCCATATCATCGATACCGACTTTGGTTCTCATCACTTCAAGTGCGGCCCGTTGTATATTTATGCATATGTATTCTTTAACATTCTATGAGCGGTGTTGCTGGCCACACTTATTTCAGCGAGGAGTTTTTGACGAGTCGCTTGATGAGAACAGAATATGAGTGTCATTGATTATGCAAGAAAACTCTCCAAAAAATGTGATTTACTTGCAAAATCTATCATAAAAGAGACGAATGTTTCCTATGTTACCAACCCGCTGAATTATGCATGGGAGTATCATGAGTCTTACCTTTCCCAATACAGCAATCTAGGCGCTAAAACACTTCTATTGGGAATGAACCCTGGCCCGTATGGGATGGCCCAGTGTGGTGTTCCGTTCGGCGCAACAGAAATTGCGAAAAATTTCCTAAATATCAAAGGAGGATTCACAGATCCTCCAAACAGACACCCGAAAAGGCCCGTTCAAGGTTTGGAATTTGAAAGACAAGAGGTTAGTGGAACAAGGCTATGGAATCTGCTAAAAGACATATGGTCTACACCGAATAACATTCACAAAAATGTGTTCTTAGTAAATCACTGCCCGCTTCTACTTTTGGGCGAGACTGGTAGAAATATTACACCCGATAACATAAGCGGGAAATCTGTAAAGTCTCTCTTGAAATCTTGTGATGACCACCTTAGAAGCGTTGTAGATTATTTGGAAATAGAGAGAGTGATTGGAGTGGGTAAATATGCTGAAAGAAGAGCAAATTTGGCTCTCAGCGACTTGGATATTGAAATTACAACATGCTGGCATCCCTCACCTGCATCGCCATTGGCAAATAGAAACGATGGTAAGGATTGGCGTGATAATGTTTCAAAAATTCTGCTGGCAGAGGATTCATAACATAAACATGACACGTCTTAGTCATGGCACAGAAAGAAATGGCTTGGCCGAGACAGCCTGACGACAGACAGTGGATAAAGCCTGAAGGCGATGATCCTAGAACACTCTACCAAATGCTAAAAGTTAGCCAAGACAGATTCGGAGAAGATCTGTGTTTTGGTTACATACCAAGATACGGCGGAGAAAGGATGCACCTTACCTACAATGAGTTTGGTGAATTATCTACCTCTGTTGCAAAGGGACTAAGAGACATCGGCGTTGAAAAAGGAGATAGAGTCGCAATCATCCTTGATAACTCGGTTGAATGGGCTGCTCTGTCATACGGAGCTAATGCCTTGGGAGCTGCTTACACTGCAATGTATACACACCAACACGGAGATGATTGGGCATACATACTCAAAGATGCAACACCAAAGGTTGTAGCAGTTGCAAACACTGAAGTTCTTGACAAATTGTGTGGAGCATTGGATGCTGATTCATGGCCATCATCTGGCGTCATTCTTATTGGAGATGAACCACCTAATGAAATACCTCCTGAAGGTATTGAAGTCCGCTCATGGAGCGATCTAGTTAGCGCTGGTAGGAGTGGGGAAGATCTGAAAGAAATAGCAGATGACCCCACAGCACTTTCTACTCTGATTTACACATCTGGAACCACTGGCAACCCCAAGGGAGTCATGCTATCCAATTGGAACACATTGTCAAATGTCCTTTGTGTTCAAGGTGTTTTCGAATTATATCCTGGTGACAAAAACGCAGCTTTCCTGCCTTGGGCTCACTCATTTGGTTCAACCTTTGACCTGCATTGGATGATTAGAATGGGAGTTCACATCAACCTGATTTCTGATTTGACCAAGATCGCAGATGAGTGTATGGAAATCAAGCCTGCTGCTCTCCTTGCAGTTCCTCGAGTTTGGAATAAATTCTACGACAAGGTGAATACCCAATTCTCAGAAGCAAAAGGACTCAAAAAATTATTTGTTGGCAAGGCACAGAAAGCCGCAGAAGAAAGAATTGCAAAGGCAGGTGTCCAATGTGATGCAGTAACACCTACAAAGTTCTGGGATAAGAAATGGGACAAACTCGTTTGGTCGAAGGTTCGCGCACGATTTGGTGGTAACATCAGATTCTGTCTCTCCGGAGCAGCTGCGCTATCACCAGATGTTGCAGCATTTATCCAGAAAGTCGGTTTCAACTGCTATGAAGGATATGGACTCACGGAGACCAGCCCCCTAGTTGCTGCTAACGGTTGGATGGGCAAAGGAATGTCGAGATTGAATACAGTTGGTATGCCTGCCAACGGAATTCGTGTTGAAATCGATAAGAGTGCTTGGGACGATCCTGACAGACCGGATGAAGGTGAGGTAATAGTATACGGTCCAAACGTAATGCAGGGCTATTGGAACCTACCTGAAGCTACTGCTGAGGTTATGACAGAGGATGGAGGATTCAGAACAGGTGACCTTGGAAAGATGGTAGATGGATACCTATCTATTACTGGTCGTGTAAAGAGCCAATTCAAGTTGGAGAATGGAAAGTATGTATCTCCTGCACCACTAGAAGAAAACCTCAAACTCAGCCCACTTGTTGAGCAGGCTGTATTAGATGGTCGTAACATGAAGAACACCTACCTGATTGTTCATCCTGCTTTGGATGCTCTAAGAACCGCTGCTGGAGCTGCTGGAGTTTCCGTCCCTGCTGACAATGTCGCAATGTGCGCAGATGAGGGAGTTAAGACATGGTTGCTATCGAACCTCAAGGAAAACAATATGATTGCTCCTAAATGGAAAGGATATGAAGTTGCAAGAAACATCATCCTTGACCCAGTAGAGTGGAGTGTAGACAACGACATGATGACACCTTCCATGAAGGTCAAATTACGTAACCTTTTGAGCCATCATGAAGAAGCGATTAACTCTCTTTGATTTGAGAAAACCAGTGGTTAAATTCCGCCCTTGTGGCGACAACATTTGACACATGTTTTTACGTAGATTTATAACCCCTCGTTGCAGTATTTCAGAAATATTCTTAGACCGCTTCGGACGGCAAAGAAAAGCCGTTGGGCAGGAGAGAAATTGTGTGAACACTCAGGATTTATATGACGCTATTTTGGAAGTTAACTTTGACCATTACATCACCCAGCATGAGTTAGATGTAGAGTACGATGATTTTAGGTTAGAAATCGATTTGATGTATAGAGAAAATTATGATCAATTTCCACTCTGGGACCCTGAGATGGAGATAAACCTAGACAAAATTGCAGACATAGTAGGACAAGCACACGTTGAACTGGCAGAACTATCTGTGGAAGAAGAACAACAGAAAGAAAAGAAAGCAGAACTAAAGGACCAACTTCAATGCCATGTCGAGTTATTCTTGAGATACAAGTCAATGAAGTTCGAACAGGAATATCCACAGAACCGAAGGCTGAAGAGAAAAGACATTTGGAGCATTCAAAAAGTCGATTTCGAAGCTGGAGATATCGAAGAGGAAGATGCCTACCTGGAAGTCTTTGAGGAATTAATCATAGAAGGCTACTACGAGAAAATCGAGAGCGGTGGTGACCAGAAGCACGACATCTTCCACGTTGTTGAAGTATAACTTGAAGTTCTTCAATACTCCAAACAACACTGTTTGAACTAATCGTCCGATTTCCACAATTCTTCGCCAACTATCCCGTCATTAGCGGCAAACAGCAACTCGTTTCCTAGACTAACGAAGGCATCGGGTAAACTAGAACCTCCTCCACTCCTAATATCATGGACTAGGGAGATATTATCTGAAGGAATAATTTGTCCGCTTGAAGATGTGGAATATGAAAACGTAACATTGCTCATCAAAGAATTATTTGCTAGACGGATGGTTGTTGAGCTTGGTGAAACTGTTGGGTTAGAAATTATACTGGATTCTTTTTGAGAGTTACCAGCAGAAATCTCCATGTTGGTGACATAATTGTTGGGAATTGCTGCCAGCATAAGCAAGGCTATCGCAACAGCAATTACTCCGCCACTAAAGTTACGGCCCGCGATATAACCTAAAGTTCAACTATTTATCAAGGATTATTTTCCTAATCTAAATGCGTGTATTATCATAACCCGACTCATTAATTCAACACTTAGTACGGATTAACTTTGATAGGGAAACCTTTCATTAGAGTTATGTGCCCGCCCGTCCATGTCTCAGGTTGGGAACGCCATCGACTGGCTGAATGATTTGGATGCTTGGGCACAATGGATTGTAGGTATTGTCTCCACTCTAATTGTACTGGGAATCGTTAGGCTATTCATGAAAAAAGTCGTTCTCGACTTCGTTCGTAAAACAGAAGCTAGTTGGGACGATAAATTGTATACTCCCGTCTCAAAAAGGACATACATATTCACATTCCTACTAGGTATTCAATTCACAATGAATTGGGTCCTAGGATCAGATGACAGTTTTGCAAAATCGATGACACCTTTCTTCGATGCTACATACATAATCATCTCGTCTTCAATTTTGAGCGTATCGTTAATGATAATGGTTCCAGTAATTATGGACAAATTCTCAGACCCCTCAAGTGTCACCGTCTCGGGTAGTAACTCGCTCATAATTTTCATATTCCGTGCAGCGGTTTGGTTTGGTGGCCTATACCTCGCATTGTCCGAGCTTGGAATCGAGTTATTCGGTGTTCTAGCATCCTTAGCGGTATTTTCCCTTATCATAGGTTTAGCAATGCAACAGACTTTAGGAAACATTGTGAATTCATTCATGCTAGCACTAGACCAACCATTCGAGGTTGGAGATAGGATAGAAGTTGAGGGTAAAATGGGATCAGTAGTCTCGGTGGGAATACTTTCCACAAAGATACTAACACATGAAGAAAACTTAGTCGTGATTCCTAACAACAGCTTAGTTAATTCCACCGTCATAAACCACGCACGTGGTGGAGGAGACGGAGTTGGAAGGAGAATCTCTCTAGTCCAGGACATTGGTGTGTCTTATGATGAGGATATTTCACATGTGAAGTATACTACTCTTCAACTAATGAGGGATTGTCCATATGTCATAAAGAAGCCAGAACCAAGAGTCTTGTTAATCGAGTTAGGAGACTTTGCTAAAATCTTCAGGATGTATGGCTGGGTCGAAGATTACTCTGACGAGTATGTAGCGCGTGATTGGTTATTGAAAAACATAGATGAAAGGTTCAAATCCGAAGGTATCGAAATTCCATTCCCAACCTCTGTTGAAATTTCAGGTAAGGCTAGTGCGGCATTCAACAAAACTAGGAAGAATGTAAGCATTAGAAAGGCCCGAATGCAAATGGTCAAGGAAGACAAGCAACTCAACAAAGAACGGGCTGCGGCTAAGGAAGAAATCGAAATCATAAATGAAAAACTTGCAGACCCAGACTTAGACAAGAAGACACGTAATCTACTTGAGGAAGACCTGAGAGAACTCAACAGTTTGTTGAGTATGTTCGAAGCCGGTGGCGACGACTGAAGGCAGTGATCACGTGAGTGACAGACTTGCAGTTGAAAGCAATCTCGATCTACGATACATGCAAGTCGAAATGAGTTTACAAGCTGGTTCTTCCCTTTCTGGTTCTAAACTAGCGAACTCGTTTTTGCTAAGTGAATTCATAACCCTCATCGAAAAAAGGCCTGATGGTCTATTGTGTTACGTCAAACTGGAATTTAATGACCGAAAGGTTCTGAATAAAAAGCACGAAGCAATGGAAATTTTGGAAATAAAATCAATCACTAAAAACTCTGCATTGGCTAAAGTGCATCTTAGTGGCCCGATTGCTATGATGTTCTGTGAGGATAATGAAGCATGGTGGGTTAATCCAACTATGCTTGGCCAGAATGGTTTTACACTAACTATCAGAGGAACTAAGGCAGGATTGACTAGAGTTCGTGAACGATTTTCTGACCTTGTTGGGAATGGATTTTTTGTTAAACTTGGAGCTGAATCTATGCACAATCCTGAGTTCAATGATTACCTGCCACACAAACAAAGAATCGTTCTTGACAAAGCGATAGAAATGGGATATTACAGTCTTCCCAGAGGATGCACTCAGCGAGAGATTGCGGCTGCTTTGAATATCAAGCAAGCAACGGTTAGTGAGCACCTGCAATCGGCCGAATCAAAGATAATCAATTCAATTGGAAAATAATAGGAAAAACCTATCATGATTGGGCTTAAACCTAATGAGCGCACTCGCCCACGCGTGAGACATGCGCCCAGTTTCACTACGCACATCGGCCTTTATGCTGACGCTGATCATGGTTCTAATGCCCATGACTCCGTTTGCTGATCAGAACTTCAAATCAAGCGATTCCTCGCCACCTATTGAAGAAGAACTTAACGAAAATGTAGCGATGGGTGCGGGGCAAACTGGTAATGCAGACTCCCTCGCTCTTGGATTGGATTCGGCCTGTGCAATCGGAGCATCAGGCAACATCAAGTGCTGGGGTGATGGAAGTGATGGTCAACTGGGCCTTGGTAACACACAAAACATCGGAGACAGTAGTGATGAAACTGGTACTGACTTGCCGTTTGTTAACCTAGGAACCAATGCATCGGTAGACAAGATTGTCATGGGCGACAAGCATTCTTGTGCACTATTCACCAACGGCTCAGTCAAGTGCTGGGGAGAATCATCAGTACTGGGACTGGGATACTCAACAAATGATGGCGGCTTTGGTGATGGATACTTGGAGACTGGCGACACGTTGCCGTTCTTGCAATTCCCTACTGGCCGACATGCTACAATGATTGAAGCTGGAAAGAGTCACACATGTGCAGTCATGGACAACAATGACCTAATCTGCTGGGGAGACAACTCCAAGGGACAACTTGGTCTTGGCGACACTGCTCATAGAGGGGACGCACCAAGCGAAATTGGAAGCAACTTCGCAGTCACGAGCGTGCCTACCGGCCGCACTATCGATAGCATGGCTCTGGGCTGGGACCACACCTGTGTTGTTTGGGACAACAACAGTGTATCCTGCTGGGGTGGCAACGATAACGGGCAACTTGGATTGGATTCAACAACAGACATCGGAGACAGTGCAGGAGAGATGGGAGACAACTTGGACTTCCTAGACCTACCTGGAACTTCTAGCGCAATCACAGCAGGTGATGGGTTCACTTGTGCTGTCGTTGACGACAGCGGGACTGACAGAGCATTCTGTTGGGGATTGAATGATTTCGGACAATTGGGTATTGAATCCACAATAAATGTGGGAGACGGTTCTGGAGGCTCTATGTCTTCGATTAGTTATGCTGATCTGAACTACGAGGTGATATCAATCGATGCTGGAGAAGATCATGTTTGTGCTATCGTCCGATACAGCTCATACTACAAAACGGTTCAATGTTGGGGTAACGGTGCGGATGGAAGACTTGGATACGGAAGTCAAGATAATCGCGGAACCGGTCCGGGATCTACTAACGGAATGGGCAACAACCTACCTCATGTTCGATTGACCTCCTCGAGTAACCACTTCGCATACAATGTAAACGACATAGAGGTTGGCGCTGGGACAACTTGTGTGATAATGAGTAATGGTTACAATGATATTGTTTGTTGGGGTGATAATGGAATCGGTCAACTCGGATATGGAGATACTGAAGACCGTGGAGATGGTCAGACTGATTTACCTTTTACAACCGAATTATCTCTAGAACTTGATGAAGAAGTCAAGGATAATTCATGCGATGTGCTAGCAGTTCCTGAGCAAAGGAATGAACTTGACAGGAGACTCGACTCCGATTCTAGCGACACTGGTGATTTGATTTCAATGGGCGAAATCCCAACCACTGGATGCCCTGCCATCGCATACTTTGATTCAGGAAATGGAAACTTGAAATTTGCAGCGTATGACAACGGAATGTGGTCAGTTGAAACTCTAGGCAGTGATTCCAACCTTGTCGACGTTGATGTTGTATTAGATTCTGAGGGCAACCCACACATTGTTCACATGAGGGATAACGGTGCTAATCGAATTACATACACAACAAAGGTAAATGGTATTTGGAGTGAACAAATTCTGACTGGACTGTATGCCCTGGAAGATTTCTCTTTGACGATCGATTCAAATGATGTCCTTCATTTGTATTCTGGCAAACTCAACCTGCGAAATTATCAATGTTCAGGTAACTGTATTACAGTCAGTTCATGGTCAGAGGTAAGCTCTACACCAATTGAACAATCGCTCAAAGATATGGATTCTACCATGGACATGCAAGATAATGTTCACGGAGTTTATGTAAACCAGTCGGGAACATACTACTTCGATGAGAGCAATAACATAGCACAGATTTCTGTTCATACATCTCAAACATCATCCGCAGTCAATATGCGAGTAAGCATTGATGCAGCCCCAGATGGCTCACTGCATGTCAGTTCAATCAACCACGCAACTTCTTCGGTATACTATTCATCGTGTTCAATTAACTGTGATGCTTCTTCTTCATGGAGCACTGAATTGGTTTCGAACAACACAACTAGCCAAGCCTTAATTCAGGTTGATGCTGATGGAACACCTTGGATTCTGTTTACTCACAACACAAACGGATCGACCTTAATGTCTCGAGATAATGGTCAATGGGATGGTGATGCGATATCAGCATGGCCTGGTGCTGCTGATTCGTTTGGCATGATGATTAACTCTGCTGGATACATTTACACCTCTCTTCACCTTGTCAGCGCTGGTGAACTATGGGCAGTAAACAATCCTGCAATTGCAGGTGCTGGTTTGTATGTAGATGCTGATGGAGATGGTTGGACTGGAATGCAAGAGTTGTCTTGTGGAACAGACCGTATGTCTTCTTCATCTATCCCGAGTGATTTCGATGAGGATGGTCGCTGTGATTCCATGGACACTATCAACAACATAGCTTCTGTCGGAGATTCAAGTGTTCTGACTCAAGGAATGGATTTCGCATGTGCAATTCAAGATGGCGGAGATATTTACTGCTGGGGAGATAACAACTACGACAAATTGGGTGGTTCAAACAGTGGAATATCTTGGCCTACTGGCTTTGAAGCTGTAGACATAGACGCTGGGGAGAACCACGCTTGTGCTCTATCTGCTGCAGGCGAGATATTGTGTTGGGGAAGAAACAACAAAGGGCAAATAGGCATTGGTTCGACTTCTTCTTCTGAAAATCCAACTCTTCTAACTCTACCTAATAATCACATTGCAGCTGACTTAGCAGTCGGTGCAAATCACAACTGTGTAACGACAACAACTAGCCAAATCTATTGTTGGGGAGATGGTGAAGATTCTCAAACTGGAGAATATTATGTTCAAGATACAACAGCCGGTTATGATGACGACTTTGAAGCATCAACGATCAGTTCTGATTGGACTCTAGAAGGTACTGTGGGTCAATTTGGATCTCAGTGGGCAATTGATACCACAGACGCTTCATCTGGTAGCAATTCATTCAAATCAAGCGGACATTCCTCATCGTCTGATATTGGATTCTCAATAACCAGAATGTTCACTGATGGAACCGTATCCTTTGATTACAAGACCGACACATGTCCAACCCTGAGCAACTGTAATGACAGGCTATCATTCTCAATTGATGGAGTAGAGGTAAACTCTTCCAAAGGGCAGATGACAAACTGGTCTACAACTACCGTAAACGTCAGCTCGGGAATTCATACTTTGCGATGGTCGTTCATCAAGGATGGATCATCCGCAAATGATGCTATGGGAGATTATGTCGCAGTTGACGACATCCAAATTCGAACTGGATTTAGAATCGAGAGCGGTGGAGTTGTAGATTCGCCAGAAGTAATGAATCTGAATCTGGGAGGACTGCCTGAGGAAATCGCTGCTGGAGAAAGACACACATGTGTAACCAATCACTTAGGCGAAATCTGGTGTATGGGTTACAATGGAGGAAGCAGCAAAATGGTATTAGGAAATTCCAGCACAACTGGCACAAATTCTTCCTCACTAGTGAAGGTCGACATTGGTTTCGGCACCGACTCTGTAAGAACTGTTACAGCAGGATATGACACTTCGTGTGCTATTTTAGATAACAGCACTCAAGCAGTATGTTGGGGACAAAGAAGCGACTGGATGGACACAGCAGGAAACACTCGATCTGGTGAATTACTTCTAGGCTCATCCAGCCCATCCAATAGCGGAACTGAAGTGGACTTGGGTAGTGCAGGTGACAGAATTTATTCAATCTCGATGGGTGAATATCATGCATGTGCTGTTGTTGAAAATTCAGTTGAGTGTTGGGGTGTAGAAGAATCTGGTTCGTTTGGACAGGGCTCTAGCACGACTGCAGCATACAGTACGCCACAGACAATTTCTGTACCTTCAGGATTGACTGCAAAGCAGATTGTAATCGAGCATTCGACCGATTCAACATGTGGTGTATTCGAAGACAGCGCTGGTGCATCATCAGTAATTTGCTGGGGTGACGAAACCGCAGTAGGGTATTCTTCTTCGAGCTCGGTTACTACTTTAGCGGATTCACCAGTTGAAGATGGAAATGGGGATGGTATCAGTTTGTCAGAAACTGCACAGACGCCATATGACATTATCGATATCCAGTCAGGACAGGGTCACACTTGTGCATTGTCTCGCCAGGGATTGATTAAATGCTGGGGATGGAATGGTCTAGGCCAACTTAGCATGCCTTCAACTTCAACAAATCTCGGGGATGATGCCGATGAGATGGGTGTTAACTTACCTTACATCGATTTAGGAGCAAATGTAACTGCAAGCCAAATTAGTGTAGGGAAGTATCACAACTGTGCGGTTGTCCAATCTTCTGTGGACAGCAGCATAAATGGAAAGGTGATGTGCTGGGGTCAAAACCAACAAAGACAATCTAACATCTCATCATCTAATAATTATGAATTAACGCCAAAAATCATAAGTCAATTTAGTAATGATGTAATCAAGATTGCCGCTGCCTCAGACGTTACTTGTGCATTGAAATTGAGCGGTGAGATATACTGTATGGGTTCAAATAATGATCGGGCAATCGGTCAAAGCTGGGCTTACAACTATGGGTATGACGTTGCAACTTCTCTAGATTACTCAACTTCAGGAAAGTACGTCGATTTATACGCATCTTCATCCAATTCTGGTGCGATATGTGCAACTTCAGCAACTGGAGCAATCAAGTGTTGGGGTGATGGTTATCTTATCAGCCAAACGAGTGGTAGTCAATATGTCTTTTATGATTTCAACGGAATTTTAACTTCTGATTTCTCCTTTGGAGCCGACCATGCTTGTTTGGTTGTAAGTGCTGTAACAGAACTACATGATGAAACCACGAGATCAATTGGTGCGGGAGACATAGTCTGCTGGGGTTCGGGGTCTTATGGCCAAACAGGTCAAGGTTCATCATCTAGTTACGGAACAAATAATGACATTCAAACAGCAACATCGATTAACTTTAATGGAACATTAATGACTGATGTTGAAGCAAGTCAAGACCACTCTTGCTCAATCTCTAGTTCAGGAGATGTATACTGCTGGGGATATGGAATTAATGGTCGCCTTGGATACGGAAATACCAACAGTTTGGGCGACAACTCAAACGAGTTACCATTCCAAACAGCTGTCGATTTAGAGGGCAGTGCCAAATTAATTGCCTTGACTGACACATCTACTTGTGCTGTAATGACAGACAACGAGGTTTACTGTTGGGGTTCGGGAGGATATGGACGAACAGGACATGAAAATACGGACGATACAGGTGACCAAAATAACGAGATGGGAGTAAATTTAGCTCCAACCGATTTGCACATGCGCCCAACTGACTTTGATTTAGATGGAGTGATTGACCCATGGGATACCGATGATGATAATGATGGAACACTAGATGTTGATGATGATTTCAGATTAGACCCATGTGCAGTACTAGACACTGATGATGATGGAATGCCTGATTCGATTTATGCTGCTTGTACAACCAATTTGATTGAAGATTTAGACGACGATAATGACAATTGGAATGATACCGATGAAGAAGCATGTGTCTCAAATTCAAAAGATTCT
>MDSY01007580.1_pt1 | contig 11914 bp, 11 predicted proteins | sample 811131 | NCBI WGS metagenome assembly MDSY01 (sample SAMN05326643, study PRJNA326480) | marine metagenome | isolation source: seawater | place: Atlantic Ocean: South West | collected 2010
AGAGAACTTCCAGAAAATGTATTGAACGAAATTGAATTATTTATGTTTGATATAAAATTAGATCTTGATTCAGCAAAAAAATAATATCGCGAGATAATTGGATAAATTTTGAATTTTTTCTCGCAACAGAACTAGGAAAAACTATTCAAGAGTTACGTTCTTTGATTACAGAAGAAGAACTGATATATTGGGCTGCTTACTATGAAGTTAAGAATGAAAGAGAAAAAAAAGAATTAAATCGCCAAAGAGCAAATAAAAGGTAATATATAAGAAAAGGTTTTGTTGATTTGTGGCACAGGCTAATGTAAAACTCACAGTTGATGCTTCTCAAGCCACAAGAGCATTACAAGGCGTTCAAACAAAAACCACAAAATTACAAGGTGCTTTTGGAGCGTTAAAAACAGCGGTTGTTGGAATAGGGTTTACAGCTTTAGCAAGTCAAGCTGTTAAAACATCAACAAATTTTGAAAAATTAAATGTAAGATTAGGATTACTTACAAAAGCTAATGGCACCTTTGCTGCATCACAAAAAATTGCTACAGATGCGCAAAAAGCTTTTGGACTTAGTGCAACAGAAGCGCTTGAAGGAATTACAGATATAACCGCTAGACTTGCGCCATTAGGTGTTGAAGTTGAAGATATAAAATCAACTTTTTTTGGATTTAATACAGCCGCAAAATTAGCTGGTGCTTCAACAATTGAAGCATCCAACGCATTTAGACAGTTAGCGCAAGCTTTAGGTTCTGGAAGATTGGCGGGCGATGAATTTCGTAGTATTTCTGAACAGATTCCAACACTTCTTGCACCTATAGCAAAAGAATTAAATGTTCCGATTGGTAAGTTAAAAGAATTAGCCGCTGAAGGTAAATTAACAAGCGAAGTTGTTTTAAGATCTTTAAGAAAAATTGAAACTGATGGCGCTGCGTCATTAAAAGCTTTAATTGAAAATGATCCTACGCAAGTTTTTAAAAATTTAAGCAATGAAACTGAAAATCTTTCAAGGGCTGTCGGTGATTTATTATTACCAGTTGTTATCCCTGCTGTAAAAGCATTAACAAGTTTAACAAAAGCTGCTGTTGATTTTGTTAATTCACCGATAGGAAAAACTGCTGCAATATTTACTGGAATTGCTTTTGCTGTCAAAGGTGCAACTGTTGCAATAGGGTTAATAACTGCTGCAATGGCAACTGCTGGTGGGGTTGCTGGTGTTTTGGCGATAGCAATGAACGCAATACCTTTTGTTGCTATAGTTACCGCTGCGGGTCTTTTAACGACAGCATTTATAAAATTAAATGGTGAAAAACAAAAATTTAATAATTTAATTAATGAAGGTGGAGAAGAAGAAGTCACACAAGCATTAAGAGATCAAGCAAAAGCTGTAGGCGAACTAAATAGACAGCATGAAGCTGCCACAGGTAGAAATAAAAAGGCTTTGAAAAGAAAACTTAAGGAAGCAGAACTTGAACTAAAAATGTTAGAAGGAAGATTGCAAACAGTAAAAGCGGATCAAAAAATCGAAAAAGCAGCAAACAATATTGTAAAAATCAAAACTGACCAAACTACAGTAGACCAACAAAACGGAAGATTATCTGAAATTCAAGTAAAACATCATAAGCAAATTGTTGCTGACGCAAAAAAAGAAATGGATAATGCACAGGAAAAAAATAAAAAATTTCAAGATTTTATTAAAAAACAAGAAAGGTCTAGTTCTTTACTACAGGCAAGTATTGATGGAAACAGGGAAGAAGTAGAACTTCAACACGCAATAAATGATGCTGTTGCGATTCATGGTGAACAAAATAGGGAACAAATCACAAATATTTTAACTGCAAATAAAGCTTTAGAAGATCAAAAAGAAGCTATTGAAGAAAACGGAAAAGCGGCAAAAGATTTAAAAGATCAATTTGAAAAAATTGGGGAATCTGTAAGAGAAGGTCTAGTAACAAATCTAAGAGAAGCAATAAATGGAAGTCAAACGTTTGGACAAGCGCTTGGAAATGTTCTTAATAATTTAAAAAATAAATTACTTGATATTGCACTAGATAAAGCAATACAAGGAATAGGAAATGCGATTAGTGGTGGTAAAGGCTTTGGGGGTGGTTTCTTCTCAGGCTTATTTGGGAAGGAAAGAGGAGGAAGAGTAAATGCGGGTGGTGCATTTTTAGTCGGGGAAAGAGGGCCGGAGATTTTGCAGATGGGTTCTAAAGGTGGCAATATAATTCCAAATAGTGCAATTGGTAAAGGTGGCGGAGAAACAAATAATATAGTTACAGTAAATGTAGATGCCTCTGGTTCATCTGTTTCTGGCAATAATGCTGAAGCAAACCAACTTGGTTCTGCTATAGCTGCTGCTGTTCAATCCGCACTAATCAAAGAAAAACGTGCTGGGGGTTTATTAACTACATAAATGGCGACCTTTCCTTCAATCAGTCCGACCTACGGAACAAGAAAAATTAGCTCACCAAAAATAAGGACAACTTCTTTTGGTGATGGATATGAGTTTAGAGCATTATTTGGCTTGCCTTTAACTCAAGATCCTAAAGTATATGATTTAACTTTTGTTGTATCTGAAACTGAAGCAGATGTAATAGAAGGTTTTTTGCGTAGTAGAGTTGCAGATCAAGCAAGTTTTACTTTTACACCACCAGCAGAGTGCGGCACCCAAACAGGTACATATTCGCAGTCAGGAACTACAACTACTATCACAATCACAAATCATGGATTAGCTATAAATGATGTAGTGACAATAGATTTTACCTCTGGATCTGCCGTAGATGGAACTTTTGTCGTAGTTACACAGCCGACAGTTGATACTTTCACTGTTACTGCTGCTGCCAGTGCAACCAATAGCGGTAATGTTTCTGTTACGTTGTCTGGTGCTGGGCAATATGTTTGTCAATCGTGGACTAAATCTATAACATTCAATAATAGAGCAACTTTGAATTGTAATTTCAGACAAGTTTTTGAACCATAATGGCAATACCAACAGCAGAATTACAAAAACTAACTGATAAATCAATTATTGAGCTTTATTCAATAACTCTTGTTTCTGCTTTACATGGCTCGACTGATGTTACAAGGTTTCACTCTGGTGTTGGAATGAATAGTAGTGCAAGCATAATATGGCAAGGAAATACTTATGATAGATTCCCTGTAATAGCAGAGGGTTTTGAATATACAGGTAAGGGAACTTTACCTAGACCAACTTTAACTGTTTCTAATTTGTTAGGAACTATAACTGCATTAATGGCAACAGTAAATGCAACCACACCATTTAACGATTTACAGGGAGCAAAGGTAATAAGACATAGAACGATGGCTCAGTTTCTTGATGCTGCTAACTTTCAACAACAAACAACATCTGTGACTACACTTACAGCAGATCCAAACGAGGCAGAGGAAATATTTTTTAATGTAACCGTGGCTAATGTTGGCGGTGTAAATATTTTTTTAATTGATTCTGATAATAATCCCACTTTAACAATGCAACGAGGATCAATTTATCATTTTAACGTTTCTGATAGTTCTAATTCTGGACATCCATTAAGAATTAAGTCTGATGCTGGCGGTGCTGAAACTGTTACAGTTACTGGAACTGAAGGCAATGCTGGTGCCTCCGTTAGATATGAACCAGCTTATCCGACTGCACCAAATGATTTGAGATATTATTGTACGACTCATGGCAATGCAATGGGCAATACAATAACAATGAACGATCCACCTACTTTATCGTCTGTAAGTACATCAAATTCAATTCAAGTAAATCCATTTGGCACACCATCAAGCACAACAGAACTGCCGCAAGAAATTTATTTTATTGATAGAAAGACACTTGAGAATAGGGATGTCGTACAGTTTGAATTAGTTTCTGCTCTTGATTTAGAAAATATACGTGCGCCAAAAAGACAGGTAACAAGAAAAGATTTTCCATCTGTTGGTTCTTTCAAATGAGTTGGAAAGATAAAGCCGCTGAATATGCAATACAATGTTTACCGAGAGAATCTTGCGGTTTGCTTGCAATAATTCATGGTAAAGAAACTTTTTGGCCTTGTAGAAATTTAGCTGAAACACCAGAGGAGTATTTTGTAATTGAGCCTGATGATTGGGCTGACTGTGAAGATCAAGGAGAGCTTATTGGCGTAGTGCATTCTCATACTTATGGATCTGCTTTCCCCTCTGAGGCTGATAAAGCATCTTGTGAATATTTAGAACTACCTTTTTATATTTATAGTATTGAACAAAAAAACTGGCATAGTTTTAAACCCAATGGATATAAATCTAGTCTTTTTGGTAGAAGATGGATTTGGGGTAAGCATGACTGTTGGAGTTTAATTACAGATTATTTTTTAGAAAAAAAACAAATAAAATTAAAATTTTGGCCTAGACCGAAAAGCATTAAAGCTTTTTGTACTAATCCATATTTTGAAAAGGTTTTAACTGGTTCAGGTTTTAAAGAAGTTGATAAAAAAGATATAAAAGAATTAGACGTCTTACTTATGGAGGGATCAGACCAAAAATTAAATCACGTTGCTCTTTATATTGGAAATCAAACTATTTTGAATCATAATGTCAACCAATTAAGTTGTAGAGAGTTATATGATTTAGAATATATAAAAAATACAAAAAAGGTTTATAGATATGCAGCTTAGAAAATTAATTGTTTATGGCAAACTAAGAAAGTTTTTAAAGCAATCGCATTTTGACGTTGCTGTACATAATCCAATACAAGCTGTAAGTTTTTTAATTAATAATTTTCCAGAGGTAGAAAAACATATGATGAATCAAAACTATGCTGTAAAAATGGGGCAACTAGAAATTACTGAAGATCTATTACAACTTGAAGGAGATGGCGATATAAAAATAATACCAGTTGCCGCAGGTGCTAGAAGAGGGATTGGTAGAATCCTAGGTGGTGCTGCTCTTATTGGTTTTTCTGCGGTTACAGGTGGTCTTGGTGGTTTTGCCATCGCTGGTCTTTCAGCCGCTTCAGTAGCAACCACCATTGGAACCAGTATGATTGTAGGTGGTATTACAGAAATGATTACGCCACAGCCATCTGTGCCTAATTTTAATAGTGCTAGTATGTCCGAAAATGATCCAAATATACAGACAAACTTTGGTTTTAATTCAATCACCAATACGACAAAAGCTGGTGTTCCAGTTCCAATTATCTATGGTCAAGTATTCACTGGTTCTGTTGTAATCAGTTCTGGTATTGATACAGTGCAAGTAGAGGGTACAGCAGCCTAATGCCTTTTATACCACTTGCAGCAATAGAATCACTTGTTGCAGAGATTAATCCAAATTTGCCAAAAGATGCTCTTGCATCAAAACAGCATCAAACTTTAATTGACCTAATTTCAGAAGGGGTTATATCTGGATTTCCCTCTGCTACTGGTTCGCAAGGATCAACAGAATATAACCAAAGCGCGCTCAAAGACGTATTTCTTAACGGAACTCAAGTTTTACAACAGGCCGCTGGTACGAGTCCATCAGATTCAGATTTTAATTTTAAAAATGTATCTTTTGAACCTAGATTTGGTACTTCAAATCAAACAGCAATACAAGGAATCAGTGCCAGCGAATCAGAGACAGCAGTTGGTGTAACAGTTACACAATCGACACCAGTTTCTAGGTCAATTACAGATACAAATGTTGATGCAGTTAGGGTAACTATTGCATTTCCGCAGTTACAAAAATTTGAAAGTGATGGAGACATAAATGGTTCAGAGGTTGCACTTACAATCCAAACAATAGAAAATGATGGAACTACACAAACAGTTGTTTCTGACACAGTTAGAGGTAGGGCAAAAAGCACATATTTTAGAGATTACAAAGTAAATTTACCAAGCGGTACAAGCTTTCCAGTTACCATAAGAGTTAATCGAGTCACTGCTGATAGTACAGAGACTACACATGTTAATGCTTTTCAGTGGTCATCTTTTACTGAAATAATCAATGAGCAAAGAGCCTATGCAAATTCTGCTCATGTAGGATTAAGATTTGATGCTGAAACCTTTCCTTCAGTTCCTTCTCGAATGTATAGGGTCAAAGGAACTCTTATTAAAATTCCGCATAATGGTACTGTAAGAGCTGATGGTTCTATTTCATACAGTGGTACCTTTAATGGCACATTTAAAACTGACAAAGAGTGGACTAATGACCCCGCATGGATTTTGTATGACTTGCTAACTACATCGAAAGGTTTTGGAGATCATATAGACACAACACAACTTGATGTTTTTAGTTTTTACTCTGCCTCTGTTTATTGTGCAGAACAAGTTGATGATATGACAGGAACTGGAGATACTGAGCCAAGGTTTGCAACTAATGTTGTTATAAATACCCAACGTGACGCATATTCTTTGATTAATGATCTTTGTTCTGTAATGAGAGTTATGCCTTTCTATAGTGCTGGCGTGATTAACATTGCACAAGATCGCCCTACAGATCCAAGCTATGTCTATAATCTAAGCAATGTAACTGCTGAAGGTTTCTCTTATGCAAACTCAAGCCAATCTACAAAAGTAACAGTTGTTAATGTGGGATATTTCGATAATGAAACCCAATCTATTGATTATGAAACTGTTGAAGATACAGCATTACAAGCAAAATATGGAATTGTTGTCAAAAATCTTAGAGGCTTTGCTACAACATCAAGGGGGCAAGCTGCCAGATTAGGAAAGTGGTTTTTATATACACAATCAAATGAAGCTGAAATTTGCACTTTTAGAACCTCTATTGAGTCAGGAACAATAGTAAGAGTTGGTACAATTATAAATATTCAAGACCCAATGAGGGCAGGGGTAAGGCGAGGTGGAAGAATAAAAACTGGTGTATCAACGACACAAATCATTGTTGATGATTCAAACCATACAGATTTAGTTTCATCTGGAAATGCGACTTTATCAGTCATTTTATCTGATGGCACTTTGGAGACAAAAACAATTAGCAGTATATCTGGTGCAACTATAACTGTTAGCTCTGCATTTTCTTCAGTTCCTCAATCAAACTCAGTATGGGTTATTGAAAATGATTCTTTGTCTTTGCAAACTTTCAGAGTTTTTTCAGTTAAAGAAGTTAATCAGCTGGAATATGAAATCCAAGCTGTTGCACATAATTCATCTAAATATGCTTTTGTAGAGGATGGATCCACTCTACAAACAAAAAAAGTAACAACTCTTGCAGACCCCAAAGATCCACCAGAGGGATTAGACGCAACTGAACAAATCGTGGTTTTAAATAATCGTGCTGTTTCTAAGCTATTTATAAGTTGGATACCAGTTAGGGGCGTTACTGAATATGAAATTCAATACAGATTTAATGATGAAAACTTTATATCTGAAAGAGTAAGTAGACCTGACTTCACTATATTTGAAACTAAAAAAGGAACTTATGAAGTAAGGGTATTTAGTTTTAATGCTCTTAAAAAACCAAGCATTGAACCATCAACAATTACAGCAGTAACTGTCGGAAAAACAGCTTTGCCTCAAGATGTTTCTAATCTTGTCGCTGAACCTATATCAGACCAATTTATTAGATTAAGGTTTGACAGAGCAACAGATGTTGATGTGCTTCATGGAGGATCTGTAGTAGTTAGGCATAGTAGTAAAACAGATGGAACCGGCACTTTTACAAAAGCAAATGAATTAGTCCAAGCAGCCTCTGGGACAGCTTCTGAAATTATTATCCCAGCAGTTGAAGGAGAGGTAATTTTAAAATTTCGTGATGATGGTGGAAGACTAAGTGCTGGTGAGACTTCTGTAATAATTGATGTTCCAGATCCATTTCCAAAATTAACAGTTTTTACTGACAGAGAAGATACAGACAGCCCACCATTTAACGGTACAAAAACTAATTGTTTTTTTGATTCTGTTCTTAATGGATTAGTTTTAGGATCTCAAACTTTATTAGATGATATTACAGATTTTGATGCAATTAATAATTTTGACAGTTTAGGCAGTACTAGTACAACTTCAGGTACTTATGATTTTGCAAGCAAGTTAGATTTAGGAGGAAAACAACCTTTAACATTAAGTAAACATCTTGTATCAACAGGTTTTTATCCAAGTGATTTTTTTGATGATAGAACACCAAATATAGATACATGGACAGATTTTGATGGTGCTAAAGCTGAAGATGTTAATGCCAAACTACTTGTTTCAACTAGCGATTCGGCTGCAACAACTTCGGTTTCAGCTACTTATGCCCAATCTGGGACAACTATAACGATTACTAAATCAAGTCATGGTTATTCTGTCGGCAGTAATGTAGAAATAACATTTTCAACAGGAACCGCTACCAGTGGAAATTATGAGATTGTAACTGTACCAAATGCAAATACATTTACAGTAACAGCTTCAACCAGTGCGACAACAAGTGGAAATTGCACATATTCTGCTGAATTTACTAAATTTCAACCTTTAGCAAATGGTATTTTTATTGCCAGAACGTTTAGGTTTAGAGCAGAAATGTCAACAGTTGATTTAGCTCAAACTATTGAAATTGAGGAATTAGGTTATTCTGCAAAATTACAAAGCAGAACAGAAACAAGTCTGGGTAATGCAGGGGCTACAAATGGGATATTTTCTTCGGGAACTTCCAGTAAAGCTGTAACATTCACTAACACTTTTTTCACAGGAGCCGCTAATACGACAGTGGGTGCTAATTCTGTATTACCTTCAATTGGCATAACCATAGAAAACGCACAAAGCGGTGACTTCTTCACCCTTAACAGCATCACTGGTAGTGGTTTTTCAATAGATATAAAAAATGGTTCAAGTTTTGTAGATCGTAATTTTAGATATACCGCCACTGGTTTTGGTCGCGGCTCTTAAATTATGATAACCTTAAAGAAAAATTAAAGTAAAATGGCCACACACGATTACGTTATTGACAATGGTTCGGGTAGTGCAGTAAGAACAGATTTAAATAATGTATTTCAAGCGATATTAACAAATAACAGTTCTGGTTCTGCCCCAAGTACCACTGCTGCATATATGTTTTGGGCTGACACTTCGGCTGGTGTTTTAAAAATAAGAAATTCAGGAGACTCAGATTGGGTTGAGTTGTTCCAATTAGATGGAACATTAACTCTTGAAGATGGGTCAAATTCCACACCAGCACTAGCTTTTCGGGATGATCTTAATACAGGTATTTTTTCAAGTGCGGCTGACACAGTAGATGTTTCTTGCGGAGGAACTACAAGGGGAAGTTTTAGCTCTTCTGGTTTAACTGTTACAGGAAATGTTACTGCCACAACTTTTGTTGGAAATATTGATGCTGTTGACGGTGATTTTGACGGAACTCTTGAAGCTGATGCCATAACGGTTGCGGGGACAGCTTTATCAACTGTTATTGCTGGAACTACAGTAACAACAGCCACAAATGCAAATCACATATCTGTAGCAGATAATGAATCAACTAATGAAAATAATTTAATTCCTTTTATTGAAGATGCCTCTGCAACTGGAAATGTAGGGCTTGAATCAGATGGAGATTTTCACTATAACCCAAGTACAGGAACAGTTACTGCAACAGCTTTTGTAGGTGACGGTTCTAATCTTACTGGAATTAGTGGTAGTAGTGGATTAAGTTCTGATGCTCAAGGAAATACAGTTGGAGGTACAAATGCTGGTGACTCTTTTTCTGGAACTGATGCTCAAAATAATACCTTGATTGGAGTTGATGCAGGCACAGCAATAACAACAGGCGATAATCACGTGGCAATTGGGCATGATGCTCTTAAAGCTGTAACAACTAACAATTCATGTGTGGCAATCGGTAATGAAGCATTACTGAATAATACATCAGCAGAGAATGTGGCAGTTGGAAATGGTGCAGCTAGAGCAAACACATCCGCAACAGATATAGTGGCAGTCGGCCATGGTGCATTATATTCCAACCAAACAGGTAACTACAATACGGCTGTCGGAGATCTAGCACTATATGCCTGTACCGCGTCAAGAAATGTTGCGGTTGGACAAAGTGCAATGCAGGCAAGCATTGGAGGAGCTTATAACGTGGCTATTGGAACTCAATGTATGTCGTCTGGTTCTGGTACTTATAATTACAATATGGCAATGGGTTATAGGGCATTAAGATTTGCTGAAGCTGGTGGAAATAGTAATACAGCTATTGGTTATCTTGCATTACAAAATTTGACTTCGGGCTATTCCAACCATGCGATTGGATTTGGCTGTCTTGACAATGTGACTACAGGCCTTAGAAATATTGGTATTGGACATAATGCAGGTGATACAATCACTACAGGAAGTTCAAATATGTACTTTGGCCGTGAAGCTGATGCCAGTAGCAATAGCGTTGGTCAAGAGATTGTTATTGGTCAAGGTCTTACAGGAAAAGGATCTAGCACTGCATTTTTAGCTGGTTCGGCTGGTGTTTACAACAGTGATAATACTTCTACTTGGTCAACTACATCTGATGAAAGAATAAAGAAAAATATTGTAGATAATAATATTGGCTTAGATGAAATTGAGCAGATTAGAGTAAGAAATTTTGAATATAGAACGCCAGAGGAAGTTGATCCAGCTTTACCCTCACATGCTGCAATTGACAAACAAGGTATTCAAGTTGGTGTTATTGCACAAGAAATTCAAGAAATTATACCTGATGTTGTAGAAGAAATGTCAACTGGTTGCCTTTCAGTTAATCCAGATAACTTAACTTGGTATCTTGTAAATGCAGTAAAAGAATTATCTGCAAAAGTCAAAGTACTGGAAAAAGGTTAAAATATAGATAATTTTATTTTTACTATGGATGAATTAACACCAGATGAAATTTCTAAAATTTATACAAATTCTTTAGATAGTGTTACTTTAATTAATTCTGATACAGAAAAAGCATCTGATGAAACCGAGGATGAATGGAAAGATAGAATAAAACGAAACGTAACACATTTAGAAATAATCAAGGGATACAAAAAACTTGATGGCAAAACTTCGATTTGGACAACTGAAGATTTCACATCAATAGATGCCGCTATAATTACAGGTAAGAAAGTTTACGAATAACTATGGATCACAAACAACAACTTGAACAACTTGGCTATGAAAAGCAAAAGCTTTTAACTGCCCTTAATGAGATTGAAGGGGCGATGAAATATGCGGTTCAGTGTTTGAAGTCTGAAGCTGCACCCGAATCAACCCAGCCATCAGATACAGAGGCATCAACCCAAGAATTAAAAACAAAGTCATCAAAGTCAAAGGCATAGCTAAAATTCTTAAAATTTCTTTTATCATGGCAAAAATTTCTCAAATATTATCTATTTTAAGTTTTATAATCAGCGCGTCAATGTTAGGCGCAGGCGTTTATGGTTACATGATGGTAACAAGTGATGAATTTAAAGAAAAAATGATTCAACAAGTTATTGATAAAATACCCATACCAGAAGTTCCAGAATTACCAAAATCAACAGGTAACGTAATTTTATTTTAAAATAATTATATTACAATTGTTAAGAATACATGACATAAAAAACTTTTTTATTGGCAAAAACAATTTAATCATGATATAATTAAAGTGTACCAAACAAAGCAAACCAAAATGGCTAAAACAAGAACAATCACCGCCACATTTCCAAACGGCGATCAAGTAACAAGAAAAACAGCAAGAACCTACACACACGTTGTAAGGGCATTTTACAAAGGCGATACAGGCGCAAACAGACGCCATTGGTTCCAAGTCTGGTGTGGCAGACCTGATCTAATGCAAAAACAAATCAAGGTTGCTGAAAACTGGCATACAGACCCTAAAGATGGGATTGAAATTTACACCGAAGTTGCGGAAATTACAAACGACCCTTGGGCTGAATAATCAGCCCCTTTTTTTATTTAATAGTTGACATACTTAATTAATTCTATTATAATAGGAATGTAAGCAAAACAAATCAAAC
>MDSY01025986.1_pt1 | contig 11914 bp, 17 predicted proteins | sample 811131 | NCBI WGS metagenome assembly MDSY01 (sample SAMN05326643, study PRJNA326480) | marine metagenome | isolation source: seawater | place: Atlantic Ocean: South West | collected 2010
GTTTTTACTGTTAATAACACGACATTTTTTAGTGAATTATTGGCAGACGGGCAACAAGGTAATCAGTTAGGACATACAAACGGAACAGTTGTCTGTTTAAATCAAAATGATCAATTTAGTATAAAATTTGGTAACACTGCAGCAAATACAGTTGTTGGTTCATTTAGATATCAATTTTTAAAATTAGATCAAAATTTAGGATTACAATCTCATGCTAATACACAAACTTGTACAGATGGTTTATTTAACTAATGGCTAAAAAAGAAGATAAAAAATTTATAGAACAACAGATACCTGTACAGGATAGACCACCATTACAAAGTAGTGGAACAACTGGTGGATTTAGAGGTTTTCCAAAACCATTAAAAACAACAAAATCTTTTAAGCAAAAACAAGCAGCTAAAGAAAAAATAAAAAGAGAAGTTAGTTCAGCTAAATTTGGAACACCTACAAGATTTTTTAAAACAGCTGAAAAATTTGGTACAACACCAAAAAGCAAAAGAGCTACTTTAGATACTGGTAAAGTAAAAGGAAAAAAACCAAAAACAGGTAAACCAACAATACCACCTAGACAATTAGCAGCACAAAGGCGTATACAAACAATTAATCAGCAAGTTAAAAATGCTACTGAACAATTCCCAAACCCAACTGGTGTATCTTTAAAAAATAAAGCAGCTATTGTTGGGAATACAGTTGTAACTACTACTACCGCAGGAACAATAGTAAAACTTACTCCAGAACTATTACCAGATTATGAATTAAATAAAATTAAAGTATTGCCAGATGAAAAAGATGAATTACAAATACAAAAAGTAATTGAACAACAACAAACACTAACACCAGATGAAATATCAGATTTAGCAGTAAAAACTAAAGCTTTACCAAAAGTAGCACCTACACAACCACAAACTGATGTTGTAACACCTACAAAACCTAAAGAAACAACAATGCCAAAAGCAGTACCAACAGAAGAAACATTAATAGGTACACAAGAAGATGTTGAATTAGATGAACCAGAATTAGATGAAGTTGAACTTACTGATCCAAATAAAGAAATAACACCTGTACCTGTAACAGATCCTAATGTTGTACAAGCACCAGATACAGTTGAAATAGATACAGATATTGTACCAGCACCAGCACCAGATTTTGAACCTTTAACAGAACCAGTAACAGAACCATTACAAACACCACTTGCTGAACCTGTATCAATGCCAAAAACAGAATTAGCTGAACCAAGTACAGCAATACAAACAGAAACATTAACAGAACCACAACCAGAAACATTAGAACAACCTTTACAAGAACCTTTTGATAGTCCAACACAAGTAGAAACTAAAGTAGCAACACAAGAAGATGACTTTGGAACAGTTGTAACACCAACAACTGCTGCAACAAGAAGTAATAAAAAAGATAAAAAGAAAAAAGAAACAAAAACACCAAAAGCTATAATACCTAAAAAGAAAAAAATTAAATCACAATTTAGAACAAAGAATGGTTTAAAACCAACTGTTACAAATTTTAAAACTAGAAAAAGTAGCTTTCAATCTAACAATGTTACTGGGGATATATTTAAAGCACCTAAAGGAACAGAATTTGATACTAATGCTGGTTTTAGGGAAGATAGTTTTAAAGCTATAAAGTTTGCTGATAAAAAACTTAAATTTAAAAATAGAAAAGATGTTTTAGTAGCAGCTGAAAAAAAAGGCTTAATTTAAAATGCGATTATATACAGAATATGTTTTTATGTTTACTTTTGCTTTTTTACTCTTTGTAGCATATTTAATTATTACTGTGCGTTCAGATAATGTAGATTTTGACTTAAATGGTACCAAGATACCAAATTTAGCTGAAAACAATGTCTATCAGCTGTATATAAACGCTAATTGCACAAATGGTAGTTATCAATCATTAAAATATAATAATTCTGGTTTTGTAAGCAATAATAAAGATTTAATTATTAGCAGCATTACAATACCAAGTAATTCAGGTGCTAAAGGTACATTTAAAATTGGTTATGCTGATAATGATATAAATTGTCAGGTAGCAGCACCAACAAATCCAGTCGTTCTATATGAAAATTCAACACCAACAAGCAATACTTTAAGTGAATTTAAAACATTCATAAAAATTCCAAAAACAAAAATACCTTTTGTTCAGTTAAATGGCTACAACTACGAGCTAGCAGCTGTTGGTGTTGAGCAATAAAAAAAGCTAATAAATTTTTAAGGGAGATTGGAATTACGCAAGAAAAACCTATTAGCTTTTATTACATTTTCTTATAATTTACAATAAATAACAATAAAAGTTATTGTAATTATTTATTATTTTTAATATATTTTGGTAATGGAATTACGCAAATATCAAAATTTATTAGATACTTTAGATAATTTAAAAGATACAAAATTTAATTTAATTAAAGAAATACACATATTACAAAATCTTTTAAAAATACAAAATTATGATTTAAATTATGTTGGTAGTTCTGGTATTGTATTTTTTGGTTCAAATAAAACTCTAGCTGATATTCTTAAAGCAAAATATAAAAATGATATTAATCCTGATAAAATGCAAACTATTTTTAAAAAGCTAGAAAAACATAATTTAATTTGGCGTTTAACTAGGCAATTACAAGAAGAAATTGATGAAAACAAAAAACAGCGCAAAGGTTTCCCAACAGCATTTTTTATATTACCAACTTATAAAGAATTTCAAGCTGAATTATTTAATAAATTAAAGAATGATAAAAATAATCTAGATGAAATTATTGCCAGAATGTTGTGGTTATCTAATGCTGGGTTTGAGGACGCAAAATTAAGAGATAAAGTTTTGGTTTCTAGAAATTATACTGATAAAAGTTATAAAACTAATATTAAAGATAATTTACAGGCTATTAGAAACGTTATTTTACCTAAAAAGGTAGTAAACCATAGAAAATATAAAAAAGATGTTGTTTTAGAGCAGTTAGAATACAACGATAAAGGTAAAGAAATTTTATTACATTAATACCCCACGTGAATTTCACGTAGAGAATATCTTCAAGTAAATACAAAATACTTTAGGATACAAACTACCAAATAGTTATAGTTTTACAAAAAAAGAAAAAAAAGATTAAAATATACCTAAATCATATTTGGCGAATTTTTTAAAAAAAATGTTATTAAGAAAACCAAAAGCAAAACAAGGTACATTATTTAAAATGATGAATGAAAAAAAAGACTGTATAAAATGTTTAGAAAAAAATGCCTATATTTTGCAGTTAGAGAGCCAAGTAAAAAAATATAAAGAACAGCTAGATCATGTTAATAGCATATCTGGAATATATAAAAGTTTTAGTAAGTAGGAATAAATGCCAAAAGGTAAAGGAACATATGGTAAAAAAGTTGGTAGACCAAAGAAAAAAAAGCCAACTAAAAAAAGAAAATAAAAAAAAAGTATATTTAATATTGCATTATTGTTATTTATATATTACATTTAAAATACAAAATGCTTTAGGCAATACAAAACTATACAAATAGTTAGTGTAGAAACTAAATAACAAAAAGCTGGTAGTTCCTTTATTTCGTTGTGCTGCCAGCTTTTTTAATTCCAAAAAAATATAAAAAATTCCAAAAAGCATATTTTATTTTAGTCCATACCAATTTCCCAACATTCTTAATTTTTCCTTTTGAAGCTCTAAAGGAAACCAAGTTGTATAAATTACATATTTCTTAAAGATTGTAAAAATAACTATTGTAATAATTTAATTTCTTTTTTATACTATTGGAAACTAAACTAATAAAATGACAATTAAAGTAGACCATTATTTAACACATAGCCAGATAAAAGATATTTTAGCTGCTACATACAATGAAAACATGGAGTTAGTGCTATCTTTAATGTTTTATTGTGGTTTAAGGGTTACAGAAGCATTAAACATACATAAACACACTATTATTAAAGATTTAAGCCAAGTACCATACCCTAGAATAATTTTAAAAGGTAAAGGTAGCAAAACAAGAACTGTAAGAATTACTAATAAAGCATTAGCTAATAAATTAAAGTCAAGAGTTACAAAAATACCACTTACTAGGCAAGCAGTTAGGCAACATATAGTAAGAACTGCAAAAAAAATGGAATGGTATGAAACTATACCTTTTAAAATAGGTTGTCATACCTTTAGACATAGTGCTGCACACTACTTTTTGATGAATGGAGTACCAATTAATGAATTACAATCTTTTCTTGGTCATTCTAGCATTGTTATTACACAGCTATATTTAAAGACTAATCAATTAAATAGTGAAAGCTGGAACATTGAATAAATTATTTAAAAATATATATTTCAAGCTTTTTTACATAAAAGTAGCTGATAGAACTTATTTAAAAAAATGAATTATAAATCTAAAGCAATATTTAAATTTTCAGGAATAGTAAGCTGATAACTTTTATCCCTACCTTTTCTTTTAGCAGCTAAACCAAAATGTTTTATAATTCTAGTAAAGTGTTTGCTGTCTATAATATCTCCGGTTTCTTCATTCCAAGCATTAGTTAAAGCCACTATTGGAACTCTTTTATTAGCATACTTAGGTATAACTTTTTCAGTAAACCATTTTTGCAAGTGATATTCTCTTTGGGCTTCTATGTTTTCTCTAACTTTTTCAGTAGTAAATTCTTCTAATTCAGAGTGGTCAACCATATATTGAGTATCATATATACCATAAAAGTCTTGGCAATTATTTATTCTTGGTAATAATGATTGCTGCATACCAAAGGGAGTATTTTCTGTGCTTGTATAATAGCTATCTATTCTGTGGTCCTTAATTATTCCTTTTTTTACACCACTTGTATAAACTCTCATATAAGAACTTGGCGAAACTACATAATCTATTTGTTGTCTTACTCTACTACTAATATCACTTACAAATTGTGTAGTTAAATACATATTAATATTTTTATGTCTTAACTGGGTTATATAATGTATTAGCTTTCTTAAATATGTTGCACCACCTGACCAGCTATCAAATACTACCTGTGCTTCATCAATCATTATGTAACAGTTTTTTAAATCATTATCAACTGTATATGACAACATATCAGCTATATCTAATTCTTGACCAAACTTTAATGCACCATTATGAAATACTGTATATCCAGCTTTCCATTTTAAATATAAACAAATTGCAGTCCATAGAGTTTTACCTGACCCCCTAACACCTTTTACAACAGTTATATGAGACTGATTAAGTAATGCTGCTGGTATCCAATCATTACTAATATATTTTTCTATTTCTTTAGTTACTACTTTTTCTGGTAATGCCATTTAAACTTTATTTAGTATTTCACTTGTAAGAATAAATATTAAAAATCCTATACCACCAAGTATTGTTAATAAAACACCTTTTTGCAGTATTTCTGTTGCTAAATTTTTTTCACTTGTAACTGTTAATCTTTTAATACTTGATTGTTCATTAGTAGCAGCTAATTCTTGTGGATTTACTGGAGTTTCAATATTAATATTATATGGTGTATATTTATCTAATTTATTATTGTTTAAAACTAATATTTTTATAAATTTTTTACCTACTTGGTATATATAATCTTCTGGTATAGTTTTTTCTATCTCTCTAGGTATTGTTATAAATTCCCAAAAGATTTTATTGTCTTTTATATAAGCTACTAATACATGGGTAAATCGTTGGTATAAAGTTAAAAAACTTATTAATAAAAATAAAACAAAAAAGAATCCAAAAAGTATATTACCAATCGTGGCGTGTACTACTGATAAAGACAACGCCCCCACGCAAAAAATTACCAGCAGCACACTAAAAATAAACAACATTAGGGTTTGTTGATTAGATTTTAACAATTCTTTTAAATTTAATACACCTAAAAAATTATTAGTATTTGGTTGTAAATATTTAGTTATATAATCTTGATAATTCATAATTGATTAATTACATAAGGTATACCAACAATAGAACCTAAAAAGGCAACTACACAAGCACCAATAATTATTGTTATAGATATGTATTTTTCAAAGGTTTCTTTTTTGCTTGGGTTTTTTTCAGTAGCTATTAAAGTCTGTTCAATAATTTTATCTTCTATTAAATCAGCTTTATCAAAAGCAGCTTCATCAACAATAAAATGTTTTTGGTTATTAGTAACTGGATTTAATAAATTTACATCATTAGCATTAGCTGTAACTATTAGACTTTTCTTTTTACCAAACAATCCATATATAAATGGATAAACAATAAAACCAACTAAGTCAGTATTTAAAAAATGGGCTTGTTTAGTATCTTTATATACCATTTCATTTTGTACAACATCTGTATCTTGTATTGTTACAGTTCTATCTAAATTAAAAGATATTATTTTCATAATTCATTTATATCTTTTTTATCTTTTTCTTTTTGTGGTGGCATAAAAGTCATAACACTAGCTGCATAACCTATTGCTTGACCATTAGTAGATCTTGAACGAATATCAAACTCCATAACAATAGATTCAGCTTTATTACTTGGTACTATCTTTCCTAAGTTCTTTTTCTTTTTATACTTTAATCTTTTTAAGTGTCTTTGATTTACTTTGGTCATAACTTTACAAGCGTCAATTACTTGCATTTCTGTTCTACTTGCTTGTATAGCTGCTTGTACTTTTGATTTAGGTTCTTCAACAAAAAGTTTTGGGTCAAAAGGGTTTTTTTGATTTATAAAAGGGGAAGATAATCTTGCTTGAATATCAGTATTTATTTTATCAGCTGGGTTATCCCAGTTAGAAGTCATATTATATATTACTTAAATTTATTATGAGATTTAATATTACTTAAACCTAATACACTATAATATAGGATCTATATGTTATCAACCATAAATTGGTACATTCCCCTTTAGGGGAATGTATGAAAGTATTTGTTACTAACATTAACAATGACTTGATAGGGATATTGTGTAAATGTATATTAATTTTTAATAACAAGATTTAAGGATTAAAATTAGTTATGTTATTAAAAGGAATATTGGCTACAGCTTTTATGGCAATAGCTTTAGTAGTAAGTATTGGTGTTATAGCACCAGTTAATGAACAAGTTGAAGCAGCTAGAACTCAAAACGCTACTGCAACAAACTTAGCTTGTACAACTGGTGGTAGTGATACAACTTGTAACATTACATTACCAACACAATCACAATACAGTTACTTAGGTAGCTTTACTAATGCTAGTGGTACTCTAGTTAGTGGTGGTACTGTTGAACAAACAAGTCCAACAAGCGCTGATAAAACAGCAGCAAGTACTATTGCAACAGATAGAGTAACAATAACTGTAAGTGGATTAGCTAGTTCAACTAGCTTTCTATTTACTGTAAATTATTTAGAGTTGGCTTCTGGTGTTGACCAGAATACATCTAACATAATGCAGTACATACCACTACTGTTAGTGCTTGGTGCAGTCTTTATTGCTATGTTGTGGTTGCTTACTGCTTTAAAAGTAATTAAGTAATGGTTGAACACAACATTAACTTTTAAATAGGAAAATAATTATGTTAAGAAATATAACAGCAATTATTTTTGCAGTAATCACACTTGTAGCATTTTTGGCGATTTTTCCAACTGTAATTACAAGCGTAGAAGCAATTACAGCTATTACAAACATTTCTACTAACTTCCCAGCAGTAGTATCTATTGTTAATTTGATACCACTTGTTGCAATAGTTGGTGGTGTATCAGTAGCAGCATTAATTGCTTATGTAGCAGCAAAAAGAAACGGTTTAGGAAGCTAAATTATATGGAGTACAGTAAATGTTAAATTTAGGTTTTAGTGCAATTTTTTCTTTATTTGTAACAATAGGTTTTTTTGTTGTTACAACTGAATTAGTTGGATTAGTATCATCTTTAGCATTTACTGTACTAATATCAGCTACTGTTTTTCTGGCTCTTTTATCTTTAATTCTCTTGTATCAATTCACACAAGCAAGATAAAAATTTGAAAAAAATAATAATAAGTTTATTAACAGTAGCAATACTTACAGTTGGTGTTAATCAAATATCAGCTGATACATTAACAGAACCTATTGATGTTCAAAGCGTTACAGCTTTTCAAGATATTTATGATAGTGGTTCTAATGTTAATTTTATCTTTTCTGTTAGGTACAATATGCCACAATCTTCATGGTATCCTTTTCTAAAAGATCAAACAGGTTGTCAGAGCCAAACACCAAGCACAACAATTTTATGTACTTATCCAGAAACCTTATCTAGCACAATAGCAACTATTGGTTTATATCAATATGCATTATCTTCAACAATTACAGCACAAGATGTAACTAACGCTTCTTATGGTTCTGAATATGTTGAACCAGTAAGAGTTATTGGTAATACATTATTTGGTTTAAATATTGATGATTTACCAGATAATAAAACAGTAAATGATTTGGCTAGTGATGGCAGCGTTGTTTGCATAGTTTCATATAATGTTTTTGCCCCAATAGTTCCACAACAAAATTATAATTGTGCTGATATACAATTAAGTGAAGCAGTAACACAAACAACAGAAGATACTTTTAGAGCCAGAATGATTGAATACATACAAACAGAATTATTAGATATAACTTTTGATGAAAGTTTACCTGACAATACCTTAGTAAATCAAAATGCAAAAGTAACTGGTAATGGTGTAATTATTACAAGGCGTGTTAGTCCATTATTACAACAAGTTTTACCAGAATTATTTGATGTTGGTTTAACTGATTTAGTTGACGTGCCACCACCTTTTGCAACAAGCACACTAGAAACAACATTACAAACAGAATTAGAAACACAAGATATATATTCAAGTGCTGTAATGGTTGGTAAACAATATTTTGGAATGGAAGCACCAGTATTTTTAAGTTTTACTTTAGTTTTAGTAGCTATAATAACTGGTGCTGGTATGTACTTATTATCTGGTAATTCTTTATTTGGTATTGTATTTGGTTTTGCTGGAACAATAGTAACAGCAGTATTTATAGCACCACCATTATTACAACCATTATTAGTTGCTATGTTTGTTGGGTTAATTGGAATGGTAATATATTTAGTAAGGAAAATTCCAAGTTGAAATTAGCAAATTTACAATTAAAGAAAACTAATACTTTTGTAAGATTGTTTGCATTAGGTTTATTAGGGTCTTTTGCATTATTTTTAGCTTTTTATAATCAAAGTAATTGCATTGGTGCAACAGCTGATACATCTAATTATTGTGCAAATTTAAATATAACAATAACAAACACATCTAGTAATCAAGTTGATGCACCGGTAAGAGTTCCTTTTGTATCTAGTGCATTAGTTAATCAAAATTACATGGATAACTTTGGAAGCCAAATTATTTTAACTGATAGTAATGCAAATGATATAAATTTTATGAACCAAAATTTAACTGGAACACAAGCAGCTGGTTATTGGTTAGTTGCACCAGATTTAGATACTAATGTTGCTAATGTATTTAAATTATTTTTAGGTAAAAATGACAATGGTAATGCTACACAATGGCGAGACAATGGTTTTTATTTTTACACTAATGATTTAGTAACAATTCCATATCATGTAGATTTTAATTTAACAGATAATATTGCAATTAATAGTGATGTATATTTATCTAATTTAAGTTCTTGGAATTGCCCAAGTGGAGTACCAACTACTGATACTGGATATGTTTTTGATAGACATGAAAATAATACAGGTTATGCAGTTGGTGTTGAGTGTGAGCAGCAAACATTATACAACTTTGTTGAAATACAGGGTGCAAAACTAAGAACACCAGTAACAAGTGGTTTTAATAACAGGTATAACTTAAAAGCTGTTTATGAATATCCAAATATTTATTTGTATGTTGATAATGTTTTAGCAGCAAGCACAACAGCTACAAGCACAATGACAACAATAAGTGATAGTGTAAAAATTGGTGGTAATCTAAATTCTACTTGGGTTCTTAATACTGAATTAATAAAAAATACAACTACTACTAACAATGTTGTAGCAAGATACAATTTTGATATATCTGATTTAGATGAAACTTATGGATCATCTTATGCTGGCACAGTAGCTGATGTATCAGGTAATAACCATAATGGAACTTACACAATGGATAGACCACAGACTTATATTTTAAATGTAGGTTTACCAACATCTACTGGTTTTCAAAACTTTGTTATTAATCCACAAACAGATAACCAAAACCAATCAATTATAGACGCTGATTTATTAACACAGGGTACAGCTAATCAGTTTTTTCCATTTTTTCCTTTTATTAACACAGTAGCAACTACATCTGGATTACCAACACAATTTGTATTTGGTGGTTTATTTACTTTTATTGCTATGCTTGTTGGTTCAATATTAATTGCTGCTACTAGGCAAGTAACTTTTGGTATTCTTGGTTTTGGTACTATTCTTTATCTTGGTCAGATAATGAACTTTTACAGTCTATGGTTCCCACTTGCAACACTATTTATTATTATAGTTATATATGGAAGCAGCAAATTATTAAGTGAGGGTTTTTAAATGAATAGTTGGTCAGTATTATTATTTTTTTCACTTGTTGTAATTGGTGGTGCTTTAATTGATATGTTAGCTGCTGGAACTAGTTTAACTAATACAGCTAATAATTTAAATCCATTAATTAACAGCAATCAACTTACATTGTCAGATGTTTCACTTGGGGAAAATAATCCAATCGGTCAGTCTTTTGGGGGTAATATTTTAATTAGTCCAAGTGAGTTTAAAGCATGGGTTAATTCTATATTTATGAACTATGAATGGTTAGATGCACCAAACATAAAAGTAGTTGTTTATATATGGCGTGGAATAGCAAGTACATTAATGTTATTTCTTGGTGTTAAAGCTGCTGCTGGGATATTGTCATTCTTACCTTTTGGAGGTAGAAGATGATTTTAGAATTAAAAAAATTTATACTATTAATTAGTGGTAGTGCATTAGTTGGTTTAGCAATTGCAAGATATAATTGCCCAACTACAAATTTACTACCTTTTTGGAGTTAAAAAATATGATAAACAGAATAAAAGAATGGGATATAAAAAATCTTAAAATAAATGATAGGCAAGTAATTAGCTTGGCTTTAATACTTTCAGTTATGGCTTTAGTTATGGCTATACCAAGTTCTAGTAATTGTGCTAGTGCTAATACTTGTACAGTAGCTTCTACTGGTGCTTTTACTGGGAATTTAGGAATTAAATCTAATACAGCATACCAGCTAACACAACAACATAGTTTAGCAATTGATCAAATTGCTAATTGGGAAGCAGTTGGGGGTAATCATACTGGTAGTGTAATTATGAAAGATAACTCTGGAGATATGAACTTAAATGGTGGTTTAGTTCTTGGTACAAGTGCTACAAGTACCAACGGAACAATTCGCTGGAATGGTTCAGAGGTACAGGTATATAATGCTGGGTGGTCAGGTATTGGGGGAACTCCAACAGATGATATTGGGCAAGTTACAGCTGATAGTGGTTCTTTTACTGCTGCAACTCAACAAGATAATATTAATATCGTTGGTGGTACAGGTATAACAACATCAATTACAACAGATACATTAACTATAAATGCTAGTGCTTCAGCACCAACTTGTAGTTATTATGCTTATGCAAGTAGCACAAATTCAGTTAATTCAACAGAGGGGGTAAGAGTTGATACTGAATATTATGATCCCGATAGTTGTTTTACATTTTTTGGATCGCCGGGTAGTTTATACGGAATAACTTATAATGGTGCATCAACATTAGTTTTTGATGTAGAGGCTTTAGTAAATTTTGATAGTTTAAACCAAAGATCTTCTTACGTTTTTACTGTTAATAACACGACATTTTTTAGTGAATTATTGGCAGACGGGCAACAAGGTAATCAGTTAGGACATACAAACGGAACAGTTGTCTGTTTA
>MDSY01086893.1_pt1 | contig 11914 bp, 9 predicted proteins | sample 811131 | NCBI WGS metagenome assembly MDSY01 (sample SAMN05326643, study PRJNA326480) | marine metagenome | isolation source: seawater | place: Atlantic Ocean: South West | collected 2010
GGATGACGTGATCGTCGCGCCGGTTGTAGTGAAAGGCGCGGTCACAAGGGACATCTATTTAACCCAAGGATCCTGGGTCGACTTGGACGATGACAATGGGGAGGTGTTTCAAGGGAGCCAGTGGTTAATAGGGTACGACGCGCCGCTGTCCAAGCTGCCGTGCTTTGTAAGAGTACCATGAAGATGTAGAGGAAGAAAGGGATAATATTTTTGTATCATTTTTTATCATTTTATCGTATGATTTCATTTTCAGTCATTCGCATCCCTCACACTCCCTAGTACCGCATGAGCTACTCTCTAGTACCGCATCTCCGCCAGCCCATGCCCCGCAACGTCTCCTCCGTACCCGAACCCCTGCGGGTTCACCGCGGCGTCCATACCGGGCGCACAAACCCCAGACTGGTTGCCCATACCGTCGCCAAACCCGTACTGCTCCACGGGCGCGTTTTCTTCCTCATCTTCCATGTCGTTCGCGGTGGGGATGGAGGGGGCGTCGAACTCGCACGGGAACCGCGTGACTCGGGGTTTTTCCGCCAGAATGTTCCGCACAACTCGGTCCAGCCGCACCGTACTAGGCGGATCCTCCCTCAACTCCTCGTCCGCGTACTCGTTGTTGACGTAGTACCCAACGCGGATGAACTCGGTGTCGTTGTATGAACAAGTGAGTAACAAAACAGTCACGCCCAAGATATCGCTCTGGGGAATCTTCGTCACGTCAGGGGGGTCCGCTTGGAACACGAATTTGTACGACCCTACTCCTACCGGGCCTACTAAAACCGTGTCGAGCACCTGGTCGTGCGCGTCATCCTCCGCGCTTCCGACGTACGTCAGCTTCCACTCCAGATCTGAATGATGAGATTTTGGGAAAAAGTCAGGTTTTGGTTATATGGCACATTTAACTCGAGACTCTTGAGTTAAAATTTTTTCGTTATTTTGAATATTTGGCGATGTTGAGATGGCAATCGAGAGGCACACGAGGGGGCTCTCGTCGTCTCAACCTCTCAACTTACCGTTCGCAAGGTTCTGAAGGCACTCGTACTGGATTTCGAACTGCAGGGGGTTGACGAAGAACTGGGGGTTGTCCTGTGTTCAGGAGGAAGGGGGACGAGGCGAGTGGAAGGTCAGCGGCGGATTGTGGAACAGTGTGCCCACGATGGGCTTTTGTTCACGAGACGCAAGGGCGACGAGAGGAGACATCGTGGAGAGGAAGCGGAGCGAGCGGTGCATGGACTGCAAATGAGGGAACTAGGTTCTCCGTGACGTGCGACATCTCCATCTCCACGTACCAAAACTTGCACCTGCGTGACGTTAATAGCGCTCATGGTGTGTGTTTCTTTGAATCGATGAATCCAAGTCGTGTGTGTCTTCAGATCTCACGCCGGGCTCTTCGGGCGAGGCAACTGCGCTGCGTGCGGCGGCGCGAAGAAGCAGTCTTGACGAGAAGACGCGAACACGAAGACGCGCGATGTGCGCGGACGTGCGGTGCGGCTGTGGGGCGCACGTGCGAGTGCGGAGCCGAGGGGACGAACGCAAGTCAAGTGATTGAAGCGAACCAAAAAGTTCAAACGGGACGCGTCACGATTTGAGTTCTTTTGGACGTTGGGCGGTTGCAGCAAGTGGCGCTGCTCGACGTCTTGAATTTGGGCAAGCGAGGAGACGAGGAGTTGTGACTGGAAAACAGTGTGCACTTTTTCTGCTGACACTGGAAAAAATGTTTTTTTTGGCAAGGAGAACTATGCTCACCACCTTCCACCACCAACACCTCCATCCATTTCCTCACTCTCCCCATCCCCCCCCGCCATCCTCCCGAACGCGGATTTCAGCGCCACTTTGGCGCGCAGGGCTTGTCGTTGTTCGTCCAGCACTATTTGGCCTAGCTTCAGCCGGTCCATCAGCCCGTGTGCGGTCGACATGGCCACCGTCCGGCAGCTGACTAGTTTCCGCAAATCCCCCTCCGTGGACGTCGGCGCGACTTGAAGGCACGCGAACGAAAGCCGCTCCGCGAGTTGTAATTCAGAGTGGGAAACGGACTCTGTCAACACCGGTTTAAGCCAGTCCATCGCCTCCATCCCGACTGGTAATTTTTTGTCTGCCAAATCCTCAAGCGTGATTGATGGCCCGTCCACCCACGCCATGGCTCGTTTCAAATTACCAACCTCGCCGTGGCCCCACTCGATTTCGTCCGTCACGTTCGAGATGTCCCACAAGTCCTCGGGCGTTATTTTGGAGTCATTACTGGAGTCATTACTGGAGTCACCAGTATCACTCACACCGTCGCTCATACCATCACTCCCTCCATCACTCCCGCCGTCGGTCAACAATCTATCGACGAGATTCACGACGTCGTTCACGGCGGTGTCGATGAACTCTGTGAGCGCTTCTACTTCCGCCATTTCATCTTCAGATGGGGTGTAGGCCAGGGTACCATCCGAGCCCATCGTTGGAATTCCCGTGAACTTAGCACGCACGTACGGATCCGAGTCCAACACGTCGTTCAAGTTTAGCCGTGATTCGCCGACGATTACAATCTTCGCCCCGACGTCTTCGCGCACGATTTCCTCGATCCTGACCAACGACGCTACTTGATTCAACCGCAAACCCTCATCACCCACGCCATTCATATCAGGCGGGTGGAACGTGATGTGCGCGAACAAGCCGCCTGTCTTTTCTATCACTTCGTCCAGCAACGCGAGGAATCTTGCTTCGTACAAGTGCAGCACTTGCGTCGAGCCGGGTAGCAGCACCTCCTCCATCGGGAACAGCATCGCGGGCAACACCACGGGGGTTTCCAGCACTTCGGGGGGCATGCGGAGCTCGCCGGTGTAGTCCCGCGCGGGGGGCTCGATGTCACCGTCGGTGGCGTTGAGAAAGGTCGTGGAGCGCTTGCGCATAGAGGTGCGCCATGATGAACAGGGAAGGGTCCTATGCACACGCTTTCCCCGATGTAACGACACACCGACACGAGAGTTTCTCGCCGCCGCCGATGGTTCGCGTCGAACTGCGGTGGTGGAGACGCACCTAGGACCGGGGATGGAGCCGCACACGGGCGCGGATACAACCGCCGCAAGCATGGAAAACATGGCCATCGCGCCGCGCGCCTCAGCAGTGACGCGTACGGTACGAAGAAGACGAGGTCGAGATGGATAAAGTGGGTGACGTGTTTATTATTTAGTTTGGCATTCTGAATTAACGTTGTACACGCGAGACTACTCTCCATACACAAATACTCAAGGCTATGATGAAACAACTTGACCGAGATTGCCTATTACTACTACACTCCCGAAACGCTACTGCTCCTCCTGGACCTTTCCTGCGGGCTATCCTCCACGGTTTCGTACTTCGCCCGCGCCTCGGCGCTCAGAAAAGACTTCAGAAAATCCGAAGGCGTGCGTTCAGATTCTGAATTGAACGACGCGCCGCTGTTGTGCCTTGACCTCTGTCCTCTTTTACCCGAAGGGGACGATCTGCGTGCTGCATCTCGCTCTTCCTCTTCATCAGGTAACACGAGCTGCGCGCAGAACGTGCACAACCTTACTCCGCTGTACAGCCTTGAAGCCGTGGTCCGCGAATCGTTCAGCTTCCGCTCCGCGTGCTTGTCCCCGAAACTCGCCTTCTTTGAAAGCACGCCCTTGTACGAGCACATCCCAGTCAGGTTCTCCACGCTGAACCACAGCTCGCACAGCGCGCACGTTTTCTTCTGCGAGCTGACCGTGAACGTGGGCAGGATCTTCTCCATCCACGGGCCGGGGTCGACAACCTCCATGGCGGGCGTGCCAAATCGGGACAAGCGGCGATTAGTGAACGAAAAAATTTATTACGCGCGAGTTTTCTTGAAATGATGACAAGGCCTTCTGGACCTCCTCAGCTCCTGTAGACCTGGAGGGCGCCCCGGTGGTGGCGGTCTGGGAGGCCTCATCTACGATGACCTCCTATGGGACGTGCCAGTGCGCGCGTGATGGCGCGGTGGAGTGGATCCGGGTTTGGTTCGGCGACTGCGTGTACAACTCAAAAGATTACGCGGGCTTCGTTTTCGGGATGGCCAGCATCGCGTGCTGGCTCGTGGCGCAGCTCCCTCAGTTCTACAGCAACTTCCGGAGCGGCAGCGCGGAGGGCTTGAGTCCGTGGTTCCTAGCGGAGTGGCTTCTTGGGGATACGTTCAACCTACTGGGGTGCCTCATGACTGGCGACCAGCTCCCATCTGAAGTGTACACCGCAGCTTACTTTATGTGCGTCGACGTGGTGATGATTTTTCAATTCGTGTACTACACGTTGCGCAGCAGGGAGGCGCTTGGAATTATTACAAGCGACCTAGCGGACCCTACAGGGGACAGGAGGGATGACATGCGAACACGGCTGCTGGGAGATAAATCGGATGACGAGTCGGATGAATCGGGGGACGACGAGGGTAACTACTTAGGGCCTAACTACTCGTACGGCATCACGACGCGCGAGCAGATTGACCGAATACAAACGCCGCCGCCCGCAGTGTTGAGTGGAAGGACTCATGTGAATAATGGCCGTAGGGGAACACCATCTCGAGTTGCGCAATGCACGGCTGTCGGTGCCGCCGCAATCGGGGTAGCTATGGGGATAGCTCTGGTACGGACCGGTGGACATTTCAACGGGAAAAGCGCGCGGACGTCGGCGACGCAAAATTTGGACGCGCAAAGTTTTGACGCGCCCTTAATGTTCAACAGTAGGCTAACAAGTCACACAGGTCCATTTGCAGAGCACACAAGTCACACAGACCATACACACCAAAACTCTCAACCCACGTGCGGCACCACGAACAACCCCGATTGGGAGGTAACCTTCGGACGAGCCGTGGGGTACGTGAGCGCTCTGTTTTACCTGGGGAGCAGGGTGAGTCAAATACTAAAAAATAAACAACGACGTTCGGTGGAGGGATTATCAATAACGATGTTCGCGACCGCCGCGGTGGCGAATATTCTGTACGGCACCGCGATTATTGTACGGGCAAACAGTCTGAAACTGTTAGCTGAAAGCACGCCGTGGCTGTTAGGGAGTTTAGGAACCGTAGCACTTGACACCACGATTCTGGTGCAATCCAAGATGTACGGAGGTAACGGTGATGAAATTATCGACGACGAGGATGAAATAGAAAACGAGCTCGACGTCTCGAATTTAGAAAACGCGCGGCTGTAGGAGGACTACATATGAGTTTTTAGTCTAGACAGTAATCGCGTGATTGTTGTAACAGTAGTAGTGGTACTTAATTCTTTGCGCGTGTGGCGGTGAGTATGCTCACCGTTGGTTGTTATTCTTAAGGCGAACTATCCTGTCATCGAGCGGAAGTGAATGGGTAACTTTTTGTCAGCTGGAACGGCAAAGAGTACAGAACACAGGTAGCTAAATAACTCAAGAGTAACTCAAGAAAAACCAAAAACCCGGGCATTCTTTCCCTCCACTGCGCTCGGAATGAGTAGGAGGTTGGTTGTCTCGATCACTGGCGCACTTTTCAGTGCTCAGTAAGCTCCGGTGTTTCCGAAGCAAGTCTCGTCACCGCGCCTGAGTTAGGGAAGGAATGCAATTCATGTTCGAGAGGGCAAAAGGTCTGACTGGAAAACATACGGCATACACGCACCTTGAATCCGTTAGTTCTTCTTACCACTAGTTACTTTCCTGTGCACTGCTATTAACCTCGGGCAGTTCTCTCTGTTCATCACTAAATGGCTCGTCGCTGTAAATATTTTCGGGTCCAACGAGGCGACGAATTTTTCAACCGCCGTGGTTTCCTCTAAACCGCCGGCGTGACCTATGTACCCGATTACGGTGACTACTCCACCGGGGCGTAAGGATTTTACTGCACTTGAAACCGCTTGTATAGTGCTCTCGGTTTCAGTCACCACAGACCGGTCACTCCCGGGCCCGGGAAGGTAACCAAGGTTGAAGCAAACAACTGAAACGTTTCCATAAGAATTAATGTCCGCGTCGTCAGCAGTATCATCGGAACCCTCGGTATCACCCATAACTACTTCCACATAGTCCCCCAACGTCGCGTGACTGCCAAGCACGAGCTGTACTCTTTCCGCTTTGGAGGGGTCACCGCTGAAGTGTTGTTCTATTCGCGCGCGCGTCGAATCGATTGCGCTCTCCTGGACATCAAACGCAATCACTTTTCCCTTTCTCGTCTCGTCATCCCCGAGCACTAAATCCGCCAGCACTTCTGTGTCCCAGCCGTTCCCAGCAGTGGCGTCTATTGCAACATCACCTTTTCGACACACGGACCGCCACAATACGTGCGCCATGTCCGTCGTCCTGCCGCTGTTTTGGATGACTTCTTCCATGGACTCAGCCACCGGCGCCGCCGACGAAACCCATCGGGGGGTGGCCCTTCGGCGCGCGCGTGTGACTGTTTGCCCATAGGAGAAGCACGGTTTCGAACGCCGGCGGCTGTCGTACACCGTCGCTGAGGCCACCACGAGGCACGCCCGGGCGGGGTGCAGCGCGAGCGCCATGGAATGGAGGACGACCTCCTTGTCAACCAAAGGCTTCTTCTCCATCGCTCTGTAAAAACTTTTCCAGAAAGAATCGCGACGGTCTATAACTCATAAATCTACCCCCACAAAGGTAACCCCTCATCCTTGAGTTATTGACGTGACAAAACAAGTGCACGTGTTTCTTCCTTGCCTCGATTTTCGTTTGTCGACGTCACTCAATCCCCACCGCGCGGTCGTGCGCGAAGAGGAAGAAGGCCCTGTGCGTCGAAGCGTGTGCACGTGTTTCGTGTCAACCGCCTGAGCGTATAGTGTGCGGGATCGGGAAGGGACAAGGTACAGCGTCGAAGGGTATCGAAGGATCGGCGGGTCCCCGATTTTATCTTGACAAGCGCTCGTGGTGGAGAAAACAGCGGCAAGATGTTGAGCAGCGCGGCCCGGTCGTTGTCGTCCGCGGCGATGCGCCGCGCGCGCCTTCCCGCGCAGCAGGGCGTGAGGTTCGCCCACGCCGGTGTTGCTAACCCTTTGCCACGAAGGCAAGCATCGCAAATAACCTCCGCGGCGTCCCCAGGCGGCGCCCCCATGCCGTACCCCCCGTTAAAGGTCACCGCGCCTGGAAGAGTCGTGGCGTTGGGCGACGTGCACGGCGACATCGGCCAGGCCCGCAGAGCGCTGTCCATCGCAGGCGTGTTAGGCGAAGGAGGCGACGCAGTGAACCCCGAGTGGGTCGGCGGGAACACCGTGGTGGTGCAGGTTGGGGACGTTTTAGACAGAGGCGATGACGAAATTGCAATCCTGATCCTGCTACAGAAACTGCACAAACAAGCGGAGAAGGAAGGAGGGGCGGTGTACATTTTAAACGGCAACCACGAGGTGTTAAACGTCTCGGGCGACTTCAGGTACGTCACGCAAGGCGCGTTTCAAGAGTCCATGCGGTTTGGTGAGCACTTGGTTAATTTGTTTGGCAAACCGTTTGAAGACGCGTTTGGGGGGGGGGAGAGTGACCCCCGAAAAAAACAGGTCAAGGCCCGTGTAGGATTATTCAGTCCTGGAGGCCCATTGGCGCAACAACTCGCCATGAATTCAACCGTGCTAATTGTCAATGACACCGTGTTCGCGCACGGCGGCCTCATGCCCCGACACGTCGAGTTCGGATTAGAGAAACTGAACAACTCCGTTGCTGATTGGATGCGCGGGCAGGAGATAACGGACGAAGCCGACCGCACCGCGCTCGGCATGGCCATCGGTTCCGTGAAAGACTCAGTGGTGTGGAACCGAACCTTCGGGACCGAGAATTTCGTCACGTCTTCGGACCGTGATAGAGCGTGCGACGTGCTTGGAAAGACCCTGGATTTGTTACCTGGGGTGAAACGTATGGTTGTGGGGCACACACCGCAACTCTCGGGGTGCAACGGCGAGTGCGACGGGCGCATTTGGCGCATCGACGTCGGCATGAGTTTCGGCGTCGTGGGCGCGGACCCGGAGGTGCTGGAAATCGAGAACGGCAAGGTGAAGGTGCTGAATGCTAGGGTGCCCGCGGCGAACGTCTTGGCCTCCAAGCTCTAGGATCAACGGAAGGATTAATTCAAAAACGCCTTGTTTAATTTTGGTTATTTCGTTCATCAAAACACACCCCTCACTCATCCTCGCCCCCAGCCTCCCCTTCCGCCTTTCGTTTCTTTTCATTTTCACCCTCAGAGTCGTACAACGCGCTGGACTTTGTGTCGGTCACCGGGACGTCACCTCCCAGCAAATCGCCCCCCATTGTTTGCGGAACAGGCGCGTCGTCATCGGAGTCACTCATTTGAGCGACCACCTTCCGCCGCGGGCGTCTCACCTCTTCGTCGGGAACGTCCGATTCAGAGTCGCTACCGTCGTTCTTCTTAGACTTCTTGCCGCCACCCAGTTTCTTGCGTCCAGTAGTAGGGGCTTGAGTAGTTTCAGTAATAGGTTCTGTCTCCTCCGCAACCTTATCACTTCCTTTCTTCGCCTTCTGCTTGCGCTTGGGTTCTTTGACCTTTTTCCGCGCCTTGCCTTTCGGCGCCGCGTCAGTTCCTTTCTCCCGCGCCGGCCACGCCCGCGTGGCGATTTCGAAGTCATCGTCATCCTCACTGCTCTCGTCGAAGTTCACGTCCAGTCCGTTGGCTCTGGCGTCGTCGAAAGCGTTGGACTTGGCCTCAGCTTCGGCCATTGTTTGGTCCTGGTCGGGCACTGCAGTTTTCTCGCCAGCGCCATCCTCACCCGCTCGTTCCTGCTCCTGTAAAATCGCAAGCTCCTCGTCTTCGTTAACATCCCCGCCGTCGCGTACATCGTTCCACTCTTGTTCCTCGTCATCAGGGAACGCGGCGGTGTCATCGTTGACTTCAACGTCGTCATCCTCATCAGGAAAGAACACGTCTTCGCCGCCTTCAATCGTCGCGTCGCCGTTACCGTCGCCATCGCCTTCATCCACACCGACCTCGCCGTTTTCCATCCGCGCCCTTTCCTTGAACTCCCGAACCGTCATCTTGACCTCTTTGGTTTTTGAAAGCGCCTTGACCCTGCGCATTACGATGTCGTGCGTGGCGTGCGGGTACATCTTCCGCGTCCACTCGCGGTACAGACCTACTAGGCGCGCGAAATCGCCAAACTCGTGCCCAGGGCCTTTGCTGACGCGTGCGAACTTTTCAGGGATTACGTTCGATACGTACGCCACGCCGTTGGGGCCTAACACGTGCTCCACGGTCGTGAACTTGGGTTTCCTGGTGGAAGGTTTCTTTGGAGGTTGGGCTGTCGCGGGTGCCTCACCGTTCAAGCCACTCAAGTCCCCATTCAAATCCCCGGGAGACGAAGGCACTCCCGTTTCTTCACCTCGTGGTTGTTGCGGGATCCACTCATCTCGCGGTGCGGCGCAGTCCTTGCTCCAGTGACCGGTCTTGCCGCACTTGAAACACGCTCTGTTGCCTCCGCCCGCGCGGGGCTGAGTGCTCGCCATCGCGGAAACGTAAATTGAACGCCTCCCAACACAAGACGCGCCGTCTCGAGTGACCCCGGCTGTTGATTGATCCGAGGACGTTTTCAAACGAAGTCCAATTTTTTCCTAGTCTGAGCGAGTAAACGAGAGAAACAGACCCTCTTTCGCGAGGCACGAAAGGTCATTTTGTGTCTCTTTTTAACTCATGAATAGACCTTAGATTGACGATGTGCCAAGCTGGCCAATCCTGAGTCGTTTTGATAAGCTCTCACTCTGATCGGGGAGAGGTTCCGTGAAGAGCTCTTCATTCCCGTACACGCGTCTCACCTGTTCGCACAATGTTCGCCATGACCTCCCTCGTCGGCACCCGCGTGGTCGCCGCTCCCTTGAACCAACGCCCGGTTCGTTCCACCAAGACTGTCGCCGCGACCGGCACCAAGAAGGCCGCGCCCAAGAAGAAGGTAAGTGAGGCTCATTGATTTCGTGAAATCCTTCGATCCGGGACCGACCGCGCGAGCGTGTTGACGCGCACAGCACGCAGCCGCGCGACCCCCCCGTACGACATGCACATCGACGAACCCATCCGGGTGATTCCCATTTGATCGACCCTTTCCGCGGCCGCCTGGGCCAACCACACACCTCCGAACCCACACAGGGTTCGTGGATAAAATCGCACGCCCTACTTTCGGAGCCAACTGGCAAGAATAACAGACTGAACTGCCACTGCGGAAATGCGCAATGGAGTTTGGGGTTACCAAGGTCTTCTCAGTGAAAACAAATACTGACGAACCTCCTCCTTCCCCGCTTTTATAAACAGGGTGCTAAGAAGTCCTTCGGCGAGTGGCTTCTCGAGAAGTCATGCCGCGACTCCGGCGTGATCGGCGCTGGGTACGAGGGTGAGCTCAAGGATGGCCGCTACAAGGGCAAGAAGAAGTAAGCGACGCTTTGATGAATCGAGAAGAGAAAGAGAGTCTCGGAATTTATGATTGATGAATGCGTGTTCACTGAACGGCGATAACGGTAGCTCCGCCGTAGCTCGGCGAGCACCTCAAACCCGTTCTTTCGTGTGTAGAGTGTAATACAACTCTCCCGTACGCGTTACGAGCAATAGTTCTCATTCATAAACAGCTTTTGTATGTATTCAAAGCGAATCAACGCGGCTATCAAACATCAAACATATGGTTTTTCACACCGGTCAAACCCACCGAACTTTGTTTCTTTGGAGGAGTTATTAACTCAATAGATATGTTGAGATGCCAGACCCTCACAACTGGGGGTCCCCCTCAGGAGCCTCCTGACCTCCCGACGCGCACGCCCACCGCCTCTGCAGCGCCTCCGCCTCGTCGTTGGCGGCCGAAAGGACCAGATGCGTCGCCAGCGCCTCCGCCGCTTTTCTTCATGGACAGACCGCCTGATTTATTTCCTCTTTCATTCAACTCCTTGTCCTTGGGAAAGCTGTGGAGCAGGTCTCCAAAGTTATCGAGGGGCGAACTCCCTAGATCAAGGCTACCCATTGGCAACGCGTCGTCCAGGTGGTTCATGGTGCCCAAGCTTCCGACGTGCAAATCATCCTTCATGGATCCGAAGCCCATGCCGCTGCTCATCTTTCCATTCCGCGCGCCCGCCACCATCGCCGCCATCTTTGCTGCCCCTCCGCCGCCGTTAGGGGAGTTACCTCCGAAACTGCCTACTGGGAACATACCGCCGTTCTCGGGAGTGGAGCTGAGGTAGTCGTTGCCGAACACGGTGCCGAAGGATCCGGCGACACCGAATGAGGTTCCCAGGAATGGATTGGATGGCGCTCTCTCTCTTTTAGAGTTTTGAATTCTAGGGATCTCTCCTCTACTGTTGCCGAAATCCCCGAGTCCCAAACTAGGAGACCCGCCGACGCCGTGGTGGCCTCCAGCACTAGTACCATGTAGCCCTCCAACAGATCCGTCTCTTGACCCAGCGGACCCAGACAAACCCAACCGGATGTACCCGCCATCACCGTTCCCGCCGCCGCCGTGCGTCCCCGCCATCGCCAGGTTCTGCTGCGCAAGCGCGAGGTTGGCGTTGACCAGCGCGGAGAGGTCGTTGTGGCCGTGCGCAGAACCCCCTGACCCTCCAGCGCCGAACAACCCACCCGCGTTGCTGTTACTCTGGAACCCGCGTTGCGGCATACCGCCCATCCCGGACCCGACGCCGGCGCCGCCTAAAGATGCGTTAGCCGCGTTGCCCGCGCCGCTCGCGGGGTAGTACCCTCCCCCGGGGGGCATGGGCTGCCCCACCGCGCGCATTTGTTTCTTCGTGGCGTGTGCGGGGCGAGAAGCGACACCGCCACCCCCCCCCTCAGCCTTCCCTCTCCCCCGCCCCGCGGGCGGGTCCGGTAACACGAACGGGGCCGGTACCTCCCCGGGTTTCAACTCGAAATTGGTTCGCGCGTTTGGACCGCGAATGTGTCGCGCCGCCGCGTCGTAAGCTCTCGCCGCCTCCTCAGCGGTGTCGAACGTGCCGAGCCACA
>MDSY01125886.1_pt1 | contig 11913 bp, 17 predicted proteins | sample 811131 | NCBI WGS metagenome assembly MDSY01 (sample SAMN05326643, study PRJNA326480) | marine metagenome | isolation source: seawater | place: Atlantic Ocean: South West | collected 2010
CTTTTAGCGACGAAATATTAGTAAATAAATTAGAATCTCAAGGAATAAGTCTTGCAAGAAGAACTGTTGCTAAGTATAGAGAACTTCTTAACATTCCTTCTTCATCAATAAGAAGAAGAATGATGAAAATTCAAAATTTAAATGTATAAGGGCTAAAATTTAATAGATATAATTTACAGGTTATTTAATTGATTAAAAGATTTAGTTATACCTAACTCTTTTAAATTCTTTTTCAAAACCCTCTAAGAAATGTATTAAAGGATAAGTCTCAGTTTTTAGAAGTTTATCATCTTCATAATGTTTTATTTCAATAAATGTACAATTATTATTAAGTGCATTATTTTCATTTGTAAAATTTTTTAAATTCATTTTTATCTCCATAAATTATACTTAACAATCTCTGCAATTTCCCTGCCAAACTAAATGCTGTCTAATAATTTTTGATTTTTAAATTCATTTCTAAAATATTTAATTTTTCTCTCTCTCTTACTCATTTCTTCGAGTTCAACAACTACATCCATTTTAATTTTTTTCTGTCTTAAATCAGACCAATAACTGTGAACTTTTTTTAAATATTTTACTTTTCTTTTTGGTATTGAGGAATGATATCTAGAGATGGCTTCATTCCACGTTTTATGCTTAGAATAAAGTGATTTTAAGAATTTCGCAGCATATTCTACATTATTTTTGGGATCTAATATTTGATTAAAATTTTTAAAATTTTTTCCATGATACTTTAAACTAATTTGCATACAACCAACATCAATATTTTTTTTTTTATCATAATTTTTTTTTAAAAAAATTAGCGTTTCATCCTTACTTTTGAAAAACTTTGATTTTCCCGATACATTTAGTGTCCAAGGCCATGAGACAAAATTCTCTCCTTTTTTTAAGCCTGACTCTACTAATGAAATAGAAGTAAGAAGTTTATTTGGAATTTTATATTCTTTTCCAATTTTTTCTGTGTACTGATTACAATTCGTAGATGCATTTGTATTTTTATCAATAAAAAAAAATACGAAAAATATTAAAAGAAGTTTAATAATCATTCAAATTTTTGAGCAATTTTAATGCCAACTAATTTCGAATAATTGAACTACTTAATAATTCTCTGCCTATTGAGATAAAACTATATGGATTTACTGATTTTTTGTTTACTTTTATTTCGTAATGTAAATGTGCTCCAACAGCCCTTCCTGTTGAACCCATTTTTCCAATTATTTCACCTTCTGTTACAAAATCGCCCTTTTTAACTTTCAATCTGTGTAAATGTCCATACAAAGTTGTAACTCCATGTTTATGAACAATTTTTATTGACTTGCCAAAAGATCCGTTTCTTCCTGAAAATGATATGTACCCATCAGCCGGTGCTCTTACCTCTTCCTGCCATGTACCAGCCATATCTATACCATGGTGCATTTGTCTTAATTTAGATTTTGGGTGTATCCTAAAACCATAGGGACTTGAAACATAGTAATACTGCATTGGAGGCTTAAGAGGTAAAAAAATAATTGCATTTTTTAGTTCCTCTAAAAATTGGAATCTCAATGAGGTGTCTTCAATCAGTTCTTCATGATCAGCATTTAGATCGCTTTTCTTTAAGTAATTTTCAATTTTTCCTAAGTCAATATTATCAGGATTCAATTTCAAGGTTTTAAAAACATTTACAAGTTGAAAAATTTCTGAATCTAATTTTTTTGTAAAATTAATGATTTTTAATTTTTTTGTTCTTGGGGCTGTAAATGGTATTACAGGTAAATCTTTATAACTGAAAGATTCTTTTTTTATTTTTGGATTTTCAATTTTCTCAACATTTGAAATTGTATGTTCAAATGCAATCATTTCTGGATTCGCTAAACTTGAAAATTGATCAAAAATTACCTCATCCGGTCTATTGATTTCGTTAGTAAAACTTTTCCCAAAATTTGAAAAAAGTGTTTTTATATTTTCCAATTTTTCTTTAATATCAATTTTTCCCTCTTCCTGAATTTTATTCTCATAGTTTTTTTTTTCTTGAACAAAAATTTCATTTCCCTTATCAAAACTCTCTGGTTCTTCAGACTTAATGACCTCATTAGCTATATTCTTTAAAGTTTCTATTTCTGACTCTGTAAACTTTTGGTTGATAACTTGGTTATTCTTAAAAGTTACGTAATTAAAAAATGAAGATACGCCAAAAAAAATAAATTGTAAGATTTTGAATAAAAAAACTAAAGATAGAACCAACGCTGAGATATAATGCTTTATATTGAAAACAATTTCTATGGGACCCTTCTTAGTAAAGTAGAGGAATCTTCTTTCTCTAAAAATCTCACTGAAATCATTTGATTTGTCAGTAGTTCTTCCAAATTTTGGACTTGATTTTAAATTTTCATTAAAAATTCTTTTAAAATATTGGTGCATATCTTTATTTCAGATATAAAACAACAACTAACATTATATTAGTCAGCAATTGCATCAACATAATTAACAGCATCAATTTCCAAGAAATAGGGTTACTTACATTTAAGTTAAATTGAGGAAAAGCCTGGTTATCTTCAAGTCTGACAGATTTTTTATTCTCATCAAATATGTTGTCATTGTGATAATCTTTGTAGGTTTTGTTAGCGGATGCTGGCTTTGGCTTTGATTCAAAACTAGAATATTCAAAATTTTTTGATTCATTAGCCTTTTTTCCAAATTCCTGTTCGTTTCTCTTTTTTTCTATTTTTTCAACTTTTTCTCTTGCTAAAGGTAAATCCTCAACTTTTGAATTTTCAATATTCTTAATAGAAGACATTTGATTCTCATTAAACTTACTTTTTTTATTATGAAGATTGCTATTTGCCGTTTTTTCCAAATTTACTTTATCTCTAGCAACAGCTTCATTTGGACCGGTCATTTGAGTCCTCATTTTTTCTATTCTATCCTTAATATTTATTACTTGTTCTGACATCTTTAAATTTAATTAATTTGTTTATATCTATGCATTTCATAAGCCAAATATTATATTTAATATCTTTTTTTTTAATTTTTTTTGTGTTAAGCATTATAAATCGCAGAATTAATTATATCAAATAAAATCATTTGTTATCTTTAGTTTGGCAGGGTAATTGCAAAGTTAGTCAATAAAGTTTATTAAGAATCTATGTTTTCTAGAGATACAGATAAAATTCAGCGAACGCAAACTTCAAATAGTGTTATTGGGGTCGAAATGCAGATCAACGGTAACATAAAATGCAGTGGAAACTTAGTTTTAAAAGGTAAAGTTAAGGGGAATATAGAGTGTGATCATATAAATATTTCCTCAGAAGGAGAATTAAAAGGTAATATCAGATCTCTATATTCAACAATAGGCGGTAATTTTGTTGGTGATGTTTTTGCAGATACTCTTGCTATTGAGTCAACCGCCAGCATTAGAGGAAATTTATATTATAATAACTTAAAGGCACAACCAGGTGCAAAACTTGATGTTCAACTCATTAAAGGTTTAGAAAAAAAAGAGAAAAGTTCATCATCAAAAAAACCAAAAAAGGTATAATTTATGGCAGATAGTCAATCAATAATTGGTAAGGGAGCAATTTTCAAAGGTAAAATATCTAATGCATCGACGATTGAAATTAACGGCAGAGTTGAAGCAGATATTAAATCTGAAAAAGTTACAGTTGGAAAAAATGCTAACCTAGAAGGGTCAATTTCATCTGAGCTAGTTGTAATCTCAGGTAACTATCAAGGTAAAATTAAAGCAGATTCCGTTTGGTTAACAGATACATCAGTTATTACAGGTGAAATCAATTACAAATCTTTGCAAATGGACAGAGGAGCTGCTTTAAATTGTAAGATAATACATAATTGGGATGAGAAAAAATTTAAAAATAAGAAAAATCTAGAAAGTGATTCAGACGAAGACGCGGCTGAGGATAAATAATAAAGGAGATTTAATTGAGCGATATTACTTACATAAATAAAGATCTTCTGATGGAAGGCACACTAGAATCAAAAGATGGGCAGGTCATTGTTGCTGGGACTTTTAAGGGAAATGTTATTGCAAAATCTCTAATAATAGAGCAAACAAGTCTTTTCAGTGGTAAGATTAATGCAGAACATGTAAGAATTGAAGGTAAGGCAGATGCAGATATTACAGCAGATCATCTTGAAGTCTCTAATACTGGAAGTATTGACGGAAAGCTTAAAACAAATTCATTATCTGTCGATTCAGGAGCACAAATTTCCGGTAATGTGTCTAGAATAGGTTAATTAATAAGATTTTTTTTGAGTTTCTATACAGTTTTTAAAAAATTCAATTGTTTTGTCGGTTCCGTCAATTTTTTCTAAATTCATTGATGCAAACCTCCCAGCAGCTAAAGAAACTGCCCAAAGATCATTCTCTTTTAAAGCATGTTTAAAAAGAATCTTTTCAATCTCATCACGTATTTTTATATATTTGTTTTTTTTTGTTTCAATTGGGTCTGGAAATTTTAAAATATTTTGATTTTTTTTCATAATTCCATAAACGACTTATAATCACTAATTTTAATAAATTATTTATTTAATTTCTTTTTTTGTTTATATAAAATAGAATTTATATGAAAAAAAAGGAAAAAAAATCTAATCTTCCCGTCAAGGCAAAAGCAAAGTCTACTGAACTTATCACTGTACACCAAGAAAAAGTTAACCCATTAGATATAACACAGAAGCTACAACATTTAAAAAATAGAACAGAAGTAAGAAAACATTTACCAGAAATTTTAGGAAGAGTTTTAGCAAGAATTTGGATTGATACAAACTTTAAAGAGGAATTTGCAAACGACCCTCAAAAAACCCTAGAATTTAATGGTGTTTATTTACCTGAAGACATGTCAATTGAGTTTCAGAAACCAAATTCTGACAGACCAAGAATAGTTGTTTATGAACAAAGACCAAAATCAAAATTTAAGTTACGTGTTTTATATCTTCAACTTGTCATGATGGCTGGAAGGTGATTTTTTTTAGCAAAATCTTATTTATTTTTCTTATTTACTTTCCACAGTTATTTTCACAGGAACTAATTGATGATGAAATTTTCTATAAACAAGGTGTGGAGTTATATGATAAAGGAAACTTCAAAGAATCTTTCATAGTTTTTTTTAATTTATCAGAAAAGGGTAACAAGGATGCCATTTACAATCTTTCTAATATGTATTTTGAGGGAGTTGGAACTACACAAAATTTTAATAAATCATTAGAGTATACTTGGCTATGTTCATTAAATGGTAACAAAAAATGTATAAAAAAACTGAAAAAGGTGAAGAAGAAACTAACTGAAGAGGAAGTTATTAAAATTTCAAAAGGCATACCTGAAAAACTTGAAAAAGACTTTTTAACAAATAATGACATTATATCTGCTTTTAAACTTGGATATTGGTTTGAAAAATTTTCTCCAGAAATTGATTTTGAAAAATCATATTTATGGTATTCTGTTTCCGTAAGTGCTGGAGTTTATAAGGCTATGAAACTAAGAGATAGAGTTGGAGAGCTTATTGATAAAAAAAAAATAAATGAACTACAAGCTGAAGCAAACGAAATTTTCACAAAAAATAAATATTTTGGAAACAAAGGGGAAGATAATGATTTATAAAGTTCACTGGATAGTTGATGGTGTAGCAGAGATTGAAGCTGAATCTAAAGAAGATGCGGAAAAAAAATTACAAGAAACTCTTGAAGATTACGTTAAAAGTTCGAAGCCTTTGATGGATAAATTTTATGCAAAATCTATTCAAGGCACTGCCTATCTTCCTGGAAATGATGAAAATGGAGAAAAAAATGAAGAGGATAAAAAAGAAGATTAGTTTTATATTAATTTTTATATTCTTCATTCCAGAAATAGCAATTTCGGTAGGAAGAAAGTATGAACCGGAGGAAGGCACTTTCGACAGAAGAAAAAGAATAGTTATTCAACCAATTTGTCGTCTTGTTAAAGAGACAAATATACCTGGTGATGTAATCTGCGAATACCAATCACAAAAAAGGGGGGATAAAAATAAGGAAATATATCTAGGCGCTCCCGGGAATACTTGTCAAAAAGAAATTACTTGCCCAAAAAAGTAATGAAAAAAAGAATAGGTTCAAATTTTTATAGAAAGAGAGTTTGGACTTTGCTAGAACCTGCAAATGAAAATGACAAAGCATCAAAAATAACCGATATTTTTTTAGTCACTCTTATTTTTTTTAACATTTTAATGGTGATATTAGAAACCGTTGACAGTCTATTTATAAATTATAAAGACTTTTTTAAATATTTTGAATTGTTTTCTGTCACTATTTTTACAATAGAATATATTGGAAGGTTATGGTCTTGTGTCGAGAATAAGGGTAAAAATCAATCAGATGGAAAAGCTAGAATTCAATATATTTTTAGTTTTTCTGCAATCATAGACGCTGTTGCAATTCTTCCAAGTTTATTGGCTTTTTTATTTCCAACTGTTGACTTAAGATTTGTTAGAGCATTGAGAATTATAAGATTACTTAAGTTTTCTAGGTATTCTAGCTCAATAAATACTTTACTTGTTGTATTATGGGATCAAAGAAAATCTTTTGGTGCAGCATTTTTTATATTATTTATCATTCTAATAATTTCCTCGAGTGGGATGTATTTAGTTGAAAAAGATGTCCAGCCAGATAAATTTGGGAGTATTCCTCAGTCGATGTGGTGGTCAATTGTTACTTTAACTACAGTAGGCTATGGGGATGTCTATCCAGTAACATCAATGGGTAAATTTTTTGGTTCAATAATAATAATACTAGGGATAGGAACTGTTGCTCTTCCATCCGGAATATTAGCATCAGCATTTACTGAACATACAAAAAGAAATCAAAAAAAATATGAAGACCAACTAAAACTAATGTTATCAGATAACATTATCGATGAAGGTGAAAGAAAGGAGTTAGAAGAGTTATCACAAAGATTAAATCTAAGTGACGAAGATATTCTTGCAATTGAAGAGCATTACAAAAATAAAAAATGAGTTATCCAACTGCTCCGATAAAATGAGAAATCCCTGTGCTTACCCTCCGCGCACATTCATATAAAGCCTCTAATTGTCTAAAAATATTTTTCTCTTCTTTTGAATAATCAATATTTATTTCACTAACATAATTTGAGGATTCATCTAAACCAAAATTGGTTCTTTTTATTTTTCCCGCTGGAAAAATCTTTCTTAAAGTTTTTACTGCATCCTCAACATCAAACCTTATAAGTTTGGCAATAACTTCCTCTCTAGATGTTCCAGCTTGATCACTAAATTTTGGAATTCTAACTGAAAGTAAAAAAATTTCATGAAAAATTGCTACTCTTACACCATGCATGAGAAGCAATTCGTCTCTAATTTCTTTTTCAATGACTCTTCCTCTTCCTACAGCTATTCTTCCCCTATTCTTTCTTCCAAGCAACCAATTTCTAATTTCCATGTATTCTTGGTGTAAATTCCTATAAACTTTATTTAAACGCCAATGAACATCAAATTTTTCCAGGAGATTTGCAACTTCTTTCATATTTTCACTTCTATTAGAATCTGCAGTTCTTGTTGACCAAGACAACCACATTCCAGGGTCAAAACAATCTATGTAAGCTTTTAAAACCTCAATATCACTAAAGGCAAAAGCATATTTTACAATATCCATAATTCTTCTAAATCTCTCAGACTTGTTATAATATTCTATAAATTGTTTGGGGTTTTTTCTTAAAAATATGCCTATTCCTCCCAAAGAATTTGCCATCATTCCTAGTTGCTGAAGAATACTATTTTGAGGTATTGCACGTGTTTGGCTAGGATGATAAACCAAGGTTTTAACTGAACCATCAACAAACCTTTTTACTGCTCTAGAACCAGTTGAATGTGTTAGGTTAACTCCAAAAACATTCAATAGTGCAGCATAGTTTGGATCATTCATAATATCTGTGTTAAATTGCTTAATGGTGTTTACAAATTCAATTCCAAAGTCTTGAGAGTCGTATAAAGCATCTTTTTTTTCAAAATTTTTATCATCTAGACAAAATTCAAGAATTCTTGATATCGACGCATAAGCTAAATCATGATTCATAAAATATTGATATCCATCACCTCCTTGAAAACTCATCTCTTGAACTAGATTTATTTGCCATTCTTTTATTTTTTTTCTTGTATAACTACAATTTACATAATTTAGTCTATCTGTTAAAGATATTGGATGCCCGCCTCTTCCAATTGATTCTCCGTGAGTATTGAAAATCAAAAGTTTTACTTTGGATAGATTATTATCGTAGAGTAGTTTAGCAATTTTTCTCTGTAAATTTTCAATTGATAAAACTGCTGCTGATTGCCCCAGATATCTACCTGCATCTGAAAAACCTGTTTGCACGGCAAGTTTTTTTCTCCTAATAATATATTTTTTGTAGTGATTGTTTTTTAAAAGTGTTGAAATAACAACATGACCGGAAGAAAGACCTTTTTCAGTTTCAAACAAAGGTGAAATATCAACTTTTTCCTCAACACCAAACAGTTTTGAATAGTAGAGTGCAGTCATAACTGTCAAAGAAAAATCACATTCCGCAATTAAAAATCTAATTGATTGATTTTCATCAATGTATTTTAACATTTGCTTAATGACCATAAAATATCGTCTAGCGTTCATATTCTCTTCTAGAATGCTACCAAAATTAATTTTTACCGCTTTTACCTTCTCAATTAATTTTGAAATTTCTGAAAGGTATGTTCTTTTTCTCGATGGATCGTCAGGATCACCTTTCAAATCTATTTCCTTTGAAATAGCATTATTTAATTGATTCGCATTCAAACGAACTTGTGTTCGACCAAGTCCAAGACCAAGATTTTTGATTTCAATCTTAAGTAAAATCAAATCATCAATTATACTTTTTTTTTTGATTTTATTTTTAATTTCAAATGAAATTACCTCTTCAACACTATTTAGAATTAAATTTGAGTCCGTGATAAGGTCTTTTTTATTTTTAAACATAAAATTTGAAATTTTTTTAAATTCTTCATGATTTTCCAAAAAATCATTTCTTGAAAATGATTTGAAAATCTTTTCATTCAAAAGAATTGCTAAATTTAATTTTTTTTTTAAAGATAAGAGTATTTTTTGTGAATGCTTATTATCAGATTTTTTCAAAAGATCTGATATTGATTTAAAATAGATTTTCAGTTGCTCTATTTTTACCTGTAATCTTTTTGAGAAGGTGTTGTTCCAAAAAATGTCACCCCTACCATCAACATCATAGCCTACCCAAGTATGAAGTCTTAATATTTGAGGATAAATTTTATGATAATTTTTTGGGTAAAATTGTTTTGTAACCTTAATTACTATTTTATAAAAACTTTTTAAAGATAGCTGTAAATTTTTTAAAGCAGCGATAGATAAGCTATGTTCGAAATCCAGAGAAATATTTTTTTCTGGTCTTTGTTCCGTTTTAAAAATATCTTTGATTATTAATTTAAGTTCTTTATTGGAAATTTTTTTGCCATTTTCATTTTCAGATGTAGCAAGTTTTGCAAGGTCCTGCATCATTTGATAAGTCATTCCGAAAGTAGGATGAGCAGTTAAAACAATACCAAAAATCTCTTGTTTTAGAAGTTTGTTAAAGCTATCAAATTCTATTACTTTTCCAGATTTATCAAAAACAAGTTTTTTTATAAGGTTAAAAATTTTTTCATCATTATTTTTTTTGTTTGATGAACCAATATAAGACTTTAATCTGTCAGCCCTTAGCCCAACTGATCCAACAGCCAATCTTTGAATAAGGGCTTCCAAGGCAGAGTAATTAAGTAAATTTTTTTCAAGTCGTCTGGATATGTCAAGCGCGAGCATCGTAATTGAGTTAGAAAATGGATCCTTTTCAGCTCCAGATCTAATTCTATCTAAATCTCTCTGCAGAATTTTTCTCAACTGCTGTGTATCTATATCTTTATCCACAGGAAAGCAACTCCATGTTTCAGGTAAAAGCGGCTTTCTGTATAAATCCATTTCCGAATGTGAAAGTTTTCTAATATTTATACTTGTCATTTTGGTAAAAAAATTATATTTAAAGTTTATATCATAGTTTGATTCCTAATGAAGTTTTTTTAAAACAAACATAAATTATTTATTATGGCTTTATTAAAAGAAAAAGTTACAGAAATCCATCACTGGACCGATAAGACCTTTAGTTTTAAAACAACCCGAGATAAAGGCTTTAGATTTAAAAATGGTGAATTTGCAATGATTGGACTAGAAATAGATGGTAAGCCACTATTGAGAGCCTACTCCGTGGTAAGCCCTAATCATGAAGATCATCTAGAATTTTTATCAATTAAGGTTCCTAATGGTCCGTTAACAAGCAAACTTCAACATATTAATGTTAATGATGAAATAATTATTAATTCAAAACCTACAGGAACACTAGTTTGCGATTATTTACTTGAAGGCAGAAATCTTTTTTTACTTTCAACTGGAACTGGATTAGCGCCCTTCATGAGTATAATTAGAGACCCTGAAACATATGAAAAATTCGAAAAAGTTATTCTAACTCATACAGTAAGAACAGTTAAAGAGCTTGCATATTTCGATACTCTGAATGGACTTAATGATGATGAAATATATTCACAGGTAACACAAGGAAAATTTCATTATTTTAATACTGTAACCCGTGAAAAGTGGGATAGAACTGGAAGAATTACTGAATGGATTAACAATAATAAATTATGGAGTTACTTAAAGGTAGAAGATTTTGACCCTAAGCATGATAGAGTGATGATTTGCGGTTCAGAAGATATGACGTTTGAATTAAAAAAAATGTTTGAGAAACTTGGTTCAGTCGAAGGCTCTACTAAAGTTCAAGGTGGTTTTGTAATAGAAAAAGCCTTTGCAGAAAAATAAGATGATCAAATTAGTTTATTTTGACTTTAATTTTTGGAGATTTGATATTCTCAGGTTGAGCCTAGCGTATTCTAACATTCCTTTTGAATGTGAAAGAGTAAAAAGAAATGATTGGCCTAAAGTTAAGCAAAATTTTCCTTTTGGACAATTACCAATTATCATAATCGGCAATAAAAAATATGCTCATACTCATTCGATTGCAAGATTTTGTGCAATAAAATCAAATCTTTACTCTAAAAATGAATTGAATGCTATTGTTATTGATCAAGTTTTAGACTGGTCTAATGAAATTACGAATAAAATCGCACCGTCAATCAGAGCAGCGATGCGTGAAAAAAATTTTGAAAAATCAAAAAAATTAAGAAAAGAATTTATAGACAATGATTTACTAATTTGGTTTTCATACTTAGAAAAACTGTTTGATAGATCTTCTTCTGAAAAAGTGTTTTTTAATGATAAGTTTAGTATAGCGGATATTACTGCCTGGAGAGTAATATTTTGGTTTTGCTCAGGTAAATTAGAGCAAATAAATACTGACTTCATAAAGGAGTTCCCTTTATTAAATAACTTCTTTAAAAGAATGAATAACTATAGCTCTTTTACAAAATTGAAAGAATACAGAGATATTATATCCTAGATTTTTGATATTCTATTGGAAACTTTCTCCACATCCAAATTATAATTAAAATCGCAGGTAAACCACAAATAGTAGAGAAAATAAAAAATATACTCCAACCAAAAGCTTCCACAAAATATCCTGATGGGGATGATAATATCGCTCTCGCTAATCCCATAATTGAAGATAATAATGCATATTGAGTTCCCGTATATTTTTTATTACATAGTGCAGACAAATATGCCACAAACGCAGCTGAACCTAATCCACCTGAAAAATTTTCACCAGCTACTGTTAAAAATAAATAATTGATTTCTGGTCCAACAATATTTAGTAAAACGTACAAAAGATTTGAAATTATCTGAAAAAAGCCAGAAATTAGAAGTGCTTTTAAAATTCCAACCACTTTAACAAAATAACCTCCTACA
>MDSY01149293.1_pt1 | contig 11909 bp, 10 predicted proteins | sample 811131 | NCBI WGS metagenome assembly MDSY01 (sample SAMN05326643, study PRJNA326480) | marine metagenome | isolation source: seawater | place: Atlantic Ocean: South West | collected 2010
TCATCACCGTCCTTCCTCCCTCCACGCCTGTCCACGAAAAACACAGCGTCCCGTACGGATAACACCAGCGACCGCGTCGCGCTCGCCGCGCACGTCCCGGCGACGTCAGCCACCAATCTCCGTCCGTCGGGCGAAGTAAACGCGGAAAACACCCGTGGTGTGCATTCCGTGAGAAGAGCGCTGGTGAACGCCGCGGTCGCGAGCGCCGCGGATTCAGAGTCGCTTCGTGGAATGCGTCGAGTCAGCACAGAACTCCTATCAGGCGAGTCACCTGCCGCGGTTGAGGGCGGGGAGTGCTCCCTGGAATTCGCGGCGAACACGGTGCGCGGCGAATCGGGTGCGCCGAAAAGGTTTCGGTTCCGGCTACTTGACGTCACTTCCGCGTTGGAAATATTCTCACCCACAGCCCCTCTCCTTTCTTCCTCCTCCGCGGCTCTTCTTTGCTGCGCTCGGCGTGAAACCGCAGCTGCTGCAGGTGAGACCGCTTCCACCACCGTGCGTACGGCTTCGCCCGTCACCCGTCCGGCGATGTCCCCGAACGCCTCCCGGTTGCTCGCCGCCAACGCCGCGGCAAAGAAATCGTCAAACGTGTTCGACCCCGCGGTTTTGTCAAGGTAGGTTCCAACCGCCCCGGACACGAACGTGGAGCACACGTCCAGCAACACTGACTTTCCGTCATCCGAAGCCGCTAAATGCAACGCCTTTTCCAACGCCTGTTCGAACGACGACGACGGAGCGTTGTCTTCGCCGTCCGCTCCGCTCCGTGCCTCAGCCGCGTTCGCCTGAGATTCCCTCCACGCGTCGATTATGGTTTCCAGTGTTTGCCGTGTCGCGCCCCCCACCACGACGGACACGACACCCCAGTTCCGCGGGTCAAGCAGCTTATCCACCAAGCGCTCCGCCGTGGATGGACCGGCGGTTGATTCTCCTCCGCCGTCGTAGCCTCCCCCCATCACCACGGAAGCCGCTCCAGCCATGCCTCGCGCGATCCCCCCGGAAACGCGCGCGGCGCACTCCTCCAGCTCAGGGGTGTTCACAAGACGCACGGCTTGCCGTATGGAATCTGGGATTGGGGCGTCAGCCTCGGCGTTGATGAACTCGTTCGCATCGACGGTGAGCTTCGCGACGAGCTCTGACGCGGCGAGAGCGGCGCTCGTGTACCCAAGCGTCGCAGTCGCAAGCTGCTTCACGCGCTCCGAGTTGGACACCTTTTGGATCGCTGCGAGTGGAGGGGGGGGTGTGAGGTCAGCACGTGGAGAAGGGGAAGGCGTGAGGACCGACGCGATCGCCTCGGCGCGTGGAATCGAAACAGGGCGGAATCTGCACCCAAATTCATCGTTTGTGAGAAAAAAATGCGACGCGTCGAGTCAGTTCGGGGTCTACCTACCATAATAACCAGCCCCCGCGCAGAGCATGTACGTGGCATACCTCCGCGTCCAACTCGTCTGGGTCGGCATCGTCCAGGTTGTCTCCACCGCCGCGTGCCTCCGAGTGTGAGCCAGGGAGACGCCTCAATTATGATGTCACCATGTTTTGTCCAACCGGCGGATCACGGCCCTCAAAACGTCAAAAGCAAAAGAAAAGTGAAGCCGTTTGAAAACAACGAAAAAAACGCCGAGTGTGCGTCATCTCGTTGCACACTCGAGACGCACCGCACACGCGTTCGCACTCCGACCATGTCCACCTCCGTCTCGCGCCGCGGGCGCAGAGCCCCGTCGCCGTCGGACTTCGCGGTAAGGCCCAATGCCCGCTCGCCGCGTCTGCTCTTCCCATGAAACCGCGAAATCTCAACCTGCGCCTAAATGTTGACCGCAACGACGGGTAGATGCCATCCACCCGACACGCATACCACAACGAGTTGTGACTGACACCCCCCCCTCTCCTCTCTCCACCACCATAGGATGAGCTCGAGCCCCTGCCCGCGCCCGCGTCGTTCCACCGCCGGCCTCCCTCCTCCTCCCCTGGTAAGGCAAAAAGCATTCGAAAACCTTTAGCGATGCACCAAAACTCGCAACAAGTGGCGAACCTTTGGAACCCGGTGACTGGCGTTAGGGATGCGCAACGCAGAGCAGGTTTGACCCCCGTAAACCACGCACGGGACAACCTGCTCGCGATTAAAGAGCTGTCACTCAAAAACAAAGCCAAGAAGGAAGCCGAGGCGAGTAAGACGGCGCCGCAATTCAAAGCCAGGCCGGCGCCCAGTTTCTCGTCGCGAAGATCTCGACCGGTCAGCGCAATGAGCGTCCGACCTTCCTCGGCCAGGTCACCTGATGCGTACGGCACGGATTTCGTACAGAGCAACAAAGCTGAGTTGTTGGCGATCGCGAAGGAAAAGGGACGGGCTAAGCTTGAGGAGACTGAGAGAATTGAGCTCGAAGCCGCCGCGAATTCCCCATTATTAAAACCGGGCTACGGCCGCGTTCCCGACTACGTCACGCGCCGACGAAAGGAAGAGTCCGCCCGATTGCTCGATATTGAAAAAGACAAAGCCCTGGCGAACGTTCCGGCTGGTATGCGGGTGATGCCTGAAGACGAGCGGGAAGCCACGTTGGCGGTGTTGAGAGCGAACAGGGAGGACGTTGAAACGAAACTATCGAACCTGCCGATCGCGGTTGGGCAGACGCAATTCGCGCTGCGACGAAAATCGGAGCTCGAACACCGACTGGCGGAAATCGAAGACGCGCAGAGGGTGTTCCAGAGAAGGGTGGTGCTCGTCAGGGACGAGTGAGGGGAGGTTTGAAGGGATAAATAGAAGGGTTAAATAGGGGTTGATAGAAGTTATGTTATATACTGGAATTAAAAATCAAAACTCCCTTGTTGTTTCAGAAATCCAGCCGCGTACCCCACGTGCATTGCGGTTCCCTTGTGAAGCACGTTCTCGTCCAAAAGGTACTTCGTGCTGTGCAGCGGAAACACCGCGCCGTTGGTCTCGTTCCAAGCCCCGAGCCACATCATCGCGGACGGGACGAGTTCGCCGAAGAAGGAAAAGTCCTCCGCGGGCATCACGGGGGCGACGTCGCGAACGAGTTTGTTATCGGCGTCGCCTCCTAACACATCGTTGGCCATTTTCATCGCGAATTGCGCCGCCTGCACATCATTCACCGTTGGCGGGTACTCCTCTCGCGTCACGCCATCCTTCGACGGGGCGTAGTTCACGTCAACAGTGCACCCGTGCGTCTGCGCTGACAAAGAAGCCACAGTTTCAATCGCGGAGTGCAGCCACTCGAACGTTTGCTTCGACAGCGCTCGAAAGGTTCCCGCTAACAGCGCCTGGTCCCCCATAACGTTCGATGCCGCCCCGCCCGCTTTGAACACAGTGGTGCTTATGACGACTGAGTCTAATGGGTCAACTTTTCGTGAAACGATTGTTTGTAACGCAGTCACAACCGCGGCACCGCACACGACGACGTCGACGTTTTTGTGCGGAACCGCGGCGTGGCCGCCGGCGCCGTTTATGGAAATTTCGTACGAACCGCTGCCCGCCATGATGGTGCCTCCCCGTGTGCCAACCGTGCCACTGGGGGTCTCGGGGTACGGCCAGTTGTGTAGCGCGAACGCGGTTTCTATTCTAGGGGTCATTTCTTTCAAGCCTTTCTCGAGCATGTGCCTCGCGCCGGCGCCGCCTTCCTCCGCCGGCTGGAAGGTTAAATATACCGTCCCATTCAACGCGGCTTCATGTTTTTTTAACACCTTAGCCGCGCCTAGCAGCATCGCGATGTGACCGTCGTGGCCGCAGGCGTGCATCAGCCCTGGATTTTTGCTGTGTAAATGCTCGGGAAATTTTTCCGAATCGGTCTCCTCACGCAACGGCAACGCGTCCATGTCCGCTCGCAACAGCACAACTGGGGATTTCCCATTCCCCACGATCCCCACGATCCCCGGGGACGCCACGTCTTTGTGTGTAATTCCCATGGCTTTGAGCTCGCGTTTGATCACAGCCGAGGTCTCCGTTTCAGTCCACATCAGCTCCGGGTTTCGGTGCAGCTCTCTGCGTATTCCGATGACGTAGTCGGCGATTGATTCTGCTTCCCGAAGGATCTTAGAAGTGTGAAGCACGTCCAGCCCTTTTGTCGTGGTTGCGAACGAAGCGGACGTGGCGGACGAGTCAGTGCCCGTCTCGGCATCCGCAAACGCTCCAGTGAGGAAAACCAGCGCGAGCACGAGCACCAGAACGCGCGCGGCACCGGGAAAACGGATCATCGCAAGCGCGTGTACGACTGTGACCATCTCACAATCGACGATCAATCTATCGTGAAACTTTTGCTTTGTTTTTCCGAGATTAAGTTTTAGCAGTCTCTCCGTACCCGGACGTCTCTCCGTCACTCCGTCATGGCGCCGATGGAGGACGATTTGTCGCCGGCGGGCGCGACGTACACAACCGGCGCGGCGACGCTTCGTTCCTCCGCGCACAGGGCGGTGTACAGCAAGGCGCGAAAGGGGGACCGCGGGCCGGTGACAGAACAAGGGAATCTTCCAGATGCGATGCGAAATCTTACGCTGCTCGATGTGTTCGAAATCGACACCGAATCCGACCCAAGACCCGCAATCGCGCGTCTTCTTCAGCGCGCGGATCCGGACATAGGGGCATGGCCGTCCACGAGTGGGGGGCAGACCCTTCCACGCAATTCAGTAGCTCACGAAACCTCAAGTGTGTCGGAACAATCGTACCCTAAACTCGAGGACTTTCACGTTCTGCCGGCGTCACTTGCGAACGCAAAGGCGGGCTCGTGCGTTGACGCGCAAGCGTCACTCGCCGCGCTCGTCGCGAGTGATACCGCCCCGGGCGGTGTTCTATACCAGTTCGACCTACTTTTACGAAACACAGTGCTGCCCAGTCTCAAGAAAAGACTCGAGGCGTGCAGCGCTGGCGAGAATAGAAAAATAAAGTTTTACGCGCAGTGCCCGCCGACGCTGCGGCTGCAGCCTGGGCCCTCAACTCGGTACGTCCGCCCGCACTGCGACGCGGAGTACGGCCACCAGGATGGCGAGATTAATTTCTGGATGCCGCTGACAGATCCACAGGTGACACAGGTGGACTTGGAGGTTGAGTCGGTGGCGCGTTGTGGGTGGGAGGGAGGGGTTTTTGGAGGGACAGTCGGCGAGTCGGTGCGCAAAATGTTGGGCTCAAATTCCGCGGCACCGGTTTCCGGGAACTACGACAGAACCAACGCGGCGTTGGGCCAAGCCGCTTCGTTTCACGGAAGCTCAAAAAAACATTTTGTCGAAGCAAACGCGTCACGATTCACACGCATGTCACTGGACTTCCGAATAGGCATCGAGGGGTACTATGACCCGACGTGGAGTATGGCGGGGACCAAGGCGGACCACGACAGGAAGGTATTTGAGCTGTGAACGTCGTCGTATTGTAATTTCAAGCTATTCTATTGAGAACGTCCCGCGTCCCGCGGCGGCGGCGGTGCTCCTATGCCAGGGTGGTGTGCGCTGAATGAATCATACGCCTGCGCGACATCAATCGGCGGAGGTAAGTCTCTGTACTGGCGGCGGAGAGGATATAACATCCACTGCGCTTGATCCACAATGTCAAACGTGATCAGCTCGTAATCGTTTTGTATCCAGATGAATCCATCCTCTTCCCTAAGTGTCGCCCATCCCCGAGAGGCGCATCCCAGTGCGTTTCCTGCAACAATGAGATCGCGAACTTCACGCCCCTTTTCCGTGTCCAATATCTCAACGTGTCCCATCAGTAAGTTACCCTGCCAGTGGTAGTCTAGTATCTGGTGACTCACGTTATCGAGATCCAGAGAACGGAACGTCGGGCTTGTTGGGCTTGGGTGTCCGTATTCCCCGAGAGCACCCTGTTCTCGGACGTGTTCGTCATACTTCCCAACTTCTCTGTGTAGAATATTGGCTGGGTAGATGCGACCGTTGTGGTTCCTCTCGTCCGCCAAGTGGATGACGCCATACATGATGAGTCTGCCGTCGTTTAAATCGAGGCTCCTTGCGGCGGCGGCACAGCGAGCTTCCCTGCTGTCGAAGGCCAGTGACTGCGAAATACAAGACGGCGTCAAGGCTGTGACGAACCGATGCCACCCGGTGCGCACGGGGCGATGCGCGCGAGGAGTTCGAGCTTGGATGTAGTGAGTCACGCCAGATCTGGGCGACGAGCGAGGTGCGGACACAAGCGCCTTGACTTCTTCGGAAGTCCAGTCCACCTGGTGACCTGGGGGAACGAGCTCAAGCGCAGGGAGTGCTTCGGCCAGCGAGGCGACCTTCCGACAAAGAGGACAGGACACAATGTGCGAGTTCCACGCGACCCATTCGTGGAGGCATTTCGCGCAAAATGCATGCTTGTCGTGGAGATACAGCGGCACCACGAACAACTCGCGGCAGATGGGGCACGTGTACCGCTCGTCGAGGTCGTCGTCGTCGTGTTCAAACGTTCCCGCCGGGGACAAGGACAACGTTTCCGCCGGGGACGTCTCGTCGTCGTCCGCGCGTCGCGGGGGAGGGCGCCCTCGCCTGAACACACGCCTGAGAACAGGGACGAGCATGCCGAGTCACGTGATACGTCACCGATACAGCAGGTGCGCGCGCGACTAAGGGAGAGTGAGCAGGGGGACGATCGAAGAGACCTATTTTCAAATATTTCGAAATGTAAAATTGCATTGCAAAACCAAACTCTCCTCGTTGCTATCACCTGGCGGGCGCGCCCGCGTTGCGCGGCGCGATTTCCGCTTCATCCAAGTCATCGTTCATCTTGTGAACTAGAGAGATCACAGGGGCGCGTCCGTACTTCTCCGTGTCAGTTGCGTCCACCACGGTGGGTTTTCTTTCCGTTTCGACGTGATCGGGGAAGTCCAGCGTGTAGTGCAGTCCTCGGCTTTCCTTTCGCGACACCGCGCTTCGCAGCACGCACAAACCGGTGACTAAAAGGTTCCGGACCTCAAACGCACGCAGGCCTCCGTTGTTCGGTGAATTGCGCATCTCGCGTTCACACTGTCTTAGAAGCTGCTCGAGCTCCAACTCAGCGTTGAGTAAGGTGGACGTTTCCCGGACGATCCCGGCGGCACTCCACATCACGCGTTGCGTTTCGCTTCGGATGGAGGAGCACCAGTTTGGTTCGGAGTCAAAGGAGTTGATATCATCAGCATCAGTAGCAGGACCAGTAGGACCTTCAAACTGCCTGCCTCTCCTGACCCGGTCCGCTTCCTCCCATTCCACGCTCGCTTGCACAGCATCCAGGGTAGGCGCAAGTTGCTCTCCGAACTCGGAAAGTCTCGTAACGGACGCGCTCACCGCTCGGTTCGCAAACACGGCGGCTTCTAATAACGAATTGCTCGCCAACCTGTTCGCCCCGTGAACCCCGGTGTACGCGTTCTCGCCGCACGCGAACAGACCTTCTATTGTTGTCTGGCCGCTTAAATCAGTGGCGACGCCGCCGCATAGGTAGTGCGCCGCGGGGGTCACGGGAACCCGTTGCGTCGTGATGTCTATGCCTCTCTGAAGTAGCTCCTTCGCAATGCCTGGGAAGTTTTTCAAGGTCGATTTTGGATCGAGGTGCGTCACGTCCAGCCACACGCACTTCGCGTCTTTTTTCGCCACCACCGCGGCTTTGATTTCCCGGTCGATGGCCCTTGCGACGACGTCTCGAGGGGCGAGCTCCAACCGCTCGTCGTACTTCTCCATGAACCGTGACCCACCCGTTGGCGAGTCGAACAACCGCCCTCCGTGCCCGCGGACGGCTTCGGTGACGAGAAACGCGTTTTCGAATTTGGATTTCTTCGCTGCGCCGCCCGAACCGGTGTACAAAGCCGTGGGGTGGAACTGGTAAAACTCCATGTTGGCCACTGCCGCGCCCGCACGCACAGCCATCGCCACGCCATCGCCAGTGCTCACCGAAGGGTTCGTGGTGCTGGGGAACAGCTGCCCCGCGCCGCCGGCAGCGAGCAGCGTGCACGTCGCTAAAAACGTCATCCGCGTGCCGTCACTGCGGCGAGTCACCTCAGCGCCGACGCACCGCGATTTCTCATCGCACGAAACTTCTTCGTTCCCATCTCGGTCACACACCACCGTGGACACGGTGACCAAGTCCTTCGCGAGGTGGTACTCGTAGAAAGTCACGTTTTCGTGCGCCTTGGCGGATTCAAGCAACGCGCGTTCGACTTCCTTACCGGTCATGTCGTCAGCGTGCACGATTCTTTTCTCGCTGTGTCCTCCTTCCCTGGCGAGGTGCAGGTCTCCGTTCTTATCACGCGTGAACTGCGTACCGATTGCCACCAACCGTCGCACCGCGGCCTTACCCTCTCGGCATACCACGTCCACCGCATCTGGGTCGCACAGGAAGTCCCCCGCTACCTGCGTGTCCTCCACGTGCGCCTCGACGGTGTCGTCCTCCGCGATAACGGCGCTAATCCCGCCCTGCGCGTAGTGCGTGCTGCCTTCGTACGCCACGTCTTTCGTGACGATCGCCACGCGACCGTGCTTTGCCGCTTCCAGGGCGTAGCTCAAACCCGAAATGCCGCTGCCGATGACCAGGAAATCCACGCGCACGGTTTGCGACAGCTCCGAGGGATATTTTTCCTTGGAGCTCGATGATAATTGGTATCGTGTCCTTGATAACGAGCTCCCGCGATCGTCGTCCTGGTGCGTCGTGGACTGGTCCACGATGGCGCTTGGGTTACGTAGGCCTCGGCGGGATGTTTTACCTGTCCGACCGGAAACCGACGCTGTGGAGGATGACGAGTGTCTCGCATCGCGTATCGCGCCGGAACGTACGATTGTCCGAAATCTCGACACCGGGACGCGTCCCGAGGCGGCGTCGGGACGTGTATCGGGACGGCCGACGATGGAACACGTGGGGACCGCGCGGAGCGCCATGGAAGACGACATCGCGGATGTTTCGCTAGGCTCGGATGCGCTTTAAACTTGTCGACAACCGGGACGGACGTGGGTACCCTCGGAACTCTCTCGCCTCGGGAGAAGAGGGGACGTTGCGAAAACGAGACTTCACCAGTCGGGAAGATTCGACGCGCGACCGAGACGCGCGTCCGGACGGTTTAGCCCTAAACCGAAGGACAAACGTGGAATTCCACGCTAGACGCGCAGACCGTTCGAATCCGCGAAAGCCGCTGCGCGGCGATCGATTGAGGCGTAGATGAGGCTAACGTGAGCTTCCCGAACGCCGATTGCGATGGTTGCGATATTTGCCACAAAGCACCAAACTTTGAGACGAGCCACAACTTTGTCTGGTTCCAGACCGCACGAGGGAGATCTGGAATGGACGAGTTAATCTCGAGTTAATTTGGGAGGGAAATGACCCATCGTTTAGGGGTTAAAATGTACGACTCGGGAGACTCGGAGACATTTTTTGCAGAGGGTCGACTGTTCGAACCCGTCATACCGGTAGCTGGTTTTGACGTTCGCTTAACACGCAGAAGGTCGCCGCTTTGAACCCGGCTTACCGATCGAGGCGTCGAGCAGGATCCCTGGGTCGAGTTGAAAAAGCACCAAAAAAAAGCATGCACTCTGCATTTGTTCTCCATTGCGCCCCGGCGCTTTCGGGCCCCGTCCCTTCCTCACAGACATCCGGCGGCGGCGATGCAGACGCACCTCCAGCGCGCCTCGGAGGTGCGCCGTCTGTACCGCAAGGGCCTTGAGCTTTCGCGTTTGTTCCCCGACCCGTGCGGGCGCAACTACTTGATGCGCAGAGTGCAGGAGGTTTTCCGGAATCGGGCCACGGAAACATCGCCGACGAAGATCGGCCAGCACATCAAAGAGGGTAGACAGAACATACGGCGCATGGAACGAGGGTTACACAACAAAACGGACTACGAACGTGTTGTCCAGCTCTCCTACGGCGTGGTGGGGAGAATGCGACACGTGTTGCACTCTGCGTTAGGGGAGGTGAATGATGATGACTCAAAAAAAGTAAGCGGCGAAAACCGCCCGCCGAAGTTTTCGCTTCCGCCGTTGCCCGGGGAGGCGAGGGAGACGTTCACGTTGGGGCTTTTGATGCGGAAAATTGAACTTCTTCACGGGGGTGACGTGACGCCTGACTCTGTAGGAGCTATGACATCAGGTGTCACAACTTCGGAACTCCCGGAAAGTGATTTGCACGCCGTCAAGACGCAACTCGCGACGCTGCGCGAGTCAGTGCCGACGTTTTGGGCGAGACGACGAGGGACACGAAGGGATACGTCACTTGAGTTGGGCAGTGACGATGATGACAACGACTCAGGAACCGACCTTCAACCAGTAAGCCCTACCCACAAAAAGAGGTGGCGACAGGACTGGCTTCCCGATACGTGGGACGTGTGTCGAGAAAACATACATAAAATTATATCGAGTGATTCCCGAAAACTCACAAACTGGGCGGGGCTCGGATCACACGGCGGACCTCATGACGACTGGGAACTCACGCACGCCGCACTGTTGTTAACGACGTTCAAACCGGGGATTGAAAGCGCGGTGAAGGGGGTGACCGGAGTGGTTGAAACTGACACGGGTTCGGCGGGGGAAACGAAGGCGTCACCGTTTGAAACTGAAACACCAAAATTGAAACGTTCGTGGCGTCGGTTTTACGGAAGCGCGCTTTCAATGTCCACCGGCGAAACGCTGGTGGTGGAAAACGTGCCGCAGGAGTGGAGGGGGGGGAGTGCGCGGGCGGTGGACAATGCTAACGATGCCACTTCTGCTGCTACCCATCTACCTATCGTGCTGACGCACAGAGGACAACTGGTGGACGCGTTTCACGCGACGCGTAGATTGCAGTAGTAGTAGAATTTATTTATCTATGGATTCTTTTATTTGACAAAGAGCTTCCATAGATATACACTATACCTATACCTATACCCCTCATCCCACTGCATTCGTTTCGTTTTCGCAATTCCTGGATGCTCCGAATCGTTTCGCGGCTGCGGCGGCGGCGGCGGCGCGCGGGTCGGGCGACGTCGCAAGAGATGAGGGCGATGCGAGATTCTCATCCGTCGTGACAGTCTCCAAAGGCTTCGTCTCTTCGTTTTCTTTCGTTTGCACCGTACCTCTTGAAGCACCCTTCGCACCAGCACGTGCTTTCCCACTTGTCTCACCAGCACCACCCGCCCCTGTTCCATTTTCCCTCCGCCGCGCGCTGCTCTGTCCATTGATGCGTTCGTCCTCGTCCATCTCCCGATCCGGCCGAATCGGTGGCCATTTGCAGCTCGCACAACCCGATCCTCCCGCCTCCCTACGCGTGTACATCCTGGCCATTGACCAGTACGCGATGTCATCCCTGGCGCGTAACATGTTCCCCGCGTCGCAGTTCAGGGGTGAGTCCGGTTCCGGGTTACTGAGCAGAGCCAAAACGGCTCTGCACACCGAGTGCAGCGTCCACGCCGGGGACCACGCGTCTTTCAGAATGTCAAGGCAGATCTCGCCCGTCTTCCAGTGCACGTTCGGGTGGAAGATTTTCGTCTCGAACGAGGCTCTTGGAGGTGCGAGGGGGTAAGATTCGGGTAAGGCAAAGCGCACCACGAAGGTTCCGGTGTGGAACGGGGTTTCCTCAGGGCCTTTCAACGTCGCGCTCCATCGTAGAAGATTCTCCCCATCCGGCGCTAAGCGAATCGCTGGATCTACATCTTTGGAAGACTCTTTGATCTCCTTCAGCAAACGCGAACGGCTCGTCATGTTTACAGCTCAGGGTCCGCTACACGACACGCCGCAACACGCGCGTGTCGAACCCAACTGAACTGGGGGAAGAGCGGACGACGAAACACGAGCGAGCGGAGGAGCGGAGTGAAAATATTAACACTCGCAAAAAGACGAAAATTCTCATCTGATGTTTCATTGCGCCATGCCCCCGAAGCCCCCCGCCCAGAAGGCGAAGGGCGGCGGAGGCAAGCCTCCTCGAAAGTTGCACGCCAACGAGACCGTGGCGAAGCACTTGCAGCCGGGACACGGCGCGGTGGCGA
>MDSY01158081.1_pt1 | contig 11903 bp, 13 predicted proteins | sample 811131 | NCBI WGS metagenome assembly MDSY01 (sample SAMN05326643, study PRJNA326480) | marine metagenome | isolation source: seawater | place: Atlantic Ocean: South West | collected 2010
AATAATTGTTTACTAGGAAAAGTAAACAACTTCAAGGTAAAATTACAATGGGTGTGACATCGTTTTTCCATGACGCCCTCATTCTCTCAATTGTTGAGATGACCAAAGAGAATGAGAAATACAGTATCTATGACTTTATTAAGTTGATGATCAGTGAGACAAACAGGATTCTTTCTCCGGGTGCAAGGGATTTTGGTCCATCACTATTCTCTAAATATGTCCAACTTCATATAGATGGTAGATATAGTTACCCCCTTGTCACTCAGAACCACCAGAGAGGGACCCCCATGGAAGAAAAAAGGAACCTTTACAACGAATTTCTTATTAAAATTCACAACAAATTCGAAGGAGATTACGGGGTATCGTGGTTTGACCTCCTTACATACCTCCTTTTCATTCAGTCAAATTGTCATCACAAAGGTAACCCCTTTTCTCCTAAACCCAGACTGTGCCGGAATGCCGATTCTTTCCTTAACTTCTTCTACAAATCAAAGAATGCATTCAATCCATGGTCTCAGTGGGAGAAATCAGGATTGAGCTATACACCAGTTATGGATTATATTCAAGAAACAAAGAAAGAGGAACTTCGTGGAGAATGGTGGGTAAAGGCGTACGAAAGGGAAAAGGATATTTTCCTAATGTTTAAAACCTTGGCACCTACCCACTACTTGGGAACCCGTCTTACAACGGGGTGGGTTGTCCGTGGACTTAAACCAGGGGAAGGTGATATTCTCCCCCAAGGTTCGGTTCTAAATCAACTCAGAGACCATTATGGACTTCCTGAATTGAGTGGAGACTATGGTTTAGGAGTTATGTCTGTAACAAGTAAAGTGGCGGATGTTCCTGAACTTAAGGATAAGGATACTGTCCCTAATGATGAAATGTGTATGTACTTTAATATTGGTATGTTTGTAGGGATTGGAATAGTTTCTATGATTAAGTTCATAGATTCCAAGAATTCGAAGTAATAGTAATGATAATAAATATCGTAACCTTAAATTTGAATTTTTTTTTTAGGATTAAGTAAAATAGTAAATACATGAATAGTTGTACAATATTTGGTCTTCTTATTCTCAGTATCTTTCTTTGTGCTTAAAAGATAAGATATGAAAAAAGGTTGCTGTAATCCAGTTGTGGTAGTTCTCTTAGTCATAGTCTCTATTATTGTTTGGTTATGATGTATAATAGAATGTAAATTTATTTTAGTATCATTTTTTTTTATGAGATAACTTAATATGGATATTTTTTCGAAACCAATGTACCTTTTGGATCTATGTCAAGATATCCTTGATATAGTTATAAGAAAGGTAAAGTATATTCGTATCCATCAATCACTTAAAAAAAAATGGTCTTTATATGGATCTATCTGTAGTCTGAGTAAACCATGTAGTCGTTGTGATTGTGACTTTATCTGTTATTCAGGTGGAGGACCAGGTTTACATTTTCATCCCGGGAGAAACCTATTAAATATATCCGATGGATATTGTTTTACTCAACCTTCACAATGGAATTTTTCGTCCTATAGTATGAGATGGCAATCATTAAGGACCCGGAAGTATTCTTATAAATACTATATTGCAGGAATAGAATTACTTCCGTCGATTTCTTCAAATGAAATTGGAAATCATCCTTCATTTATAGTCCTTGAGACATTACATGGTTTGTATGAATTATGTCGTTCAAATAGATGGGATAATGAACCAATTATAAAGAATATGACAAAGAAACAAATGATAAAATATATCATGAAGAAGGAAGAAGAAGAAATAAATAAGTTTATTTAAAAGTATTAATATCATTACTACTAATAATACTATCCATGAGTAAAGGATTAACCAATCTGGGAAATACATGTTATATGAATTCAGCACTTCAATGTCTTCTTCATCTACCCCAATTAAGTCCCGAGAATGAAGTACTTTCGATGGATTGTACAAAAAGGAGTACAGTTAACAATTACCAATTAATGGTTGAATGGTTGCGACTATATCAAGATATGTGGAAAGATGATGATACAATTGCTATCAGTACTCGTCCAATTCTTCAAGAATTTGTACGTCGGTGTAGTTCAGATGAAGTCTTCTTTGAATCATTTATGCAAAATGATGCTCAAGAATTTATTTCACTTTTCATTGACCTTTTACATGGTTCAATAAAAAGAAAAGTAAAAATTGTAATATCTGGACAACCTAAGAACCTTTATGATCAGACAAAAATAGAGAGCATAAAATCATGGAAAATTTTCTTTGAAGATAATTATTCCTATATTATTAAGACATTTTACTCAAAATTATTATCATTTACTTCTTGTCCAAAATGTAAGTATGTAACTAAGAACCATGAACCAATTTCAACAATTACACTCAGTTTAGAAAATAACCTTAAATCATTGTATGGTTGTTTGAATGAATTCACAAAAGAAGATCAATTAGATACAGAAAACCGTTGGAAATGTGATCATTGTAAACAATCTGTTTGCCCTCAAAAAAAAGCAACTTTTTGGGATTTGGCAGATGTTTTGATTTTCTCAATAAAACAATTTACAAAGGATAGAAAAATTAATCAAAAAATATCATTCCCTGAAAACTTAAATATGGAAGAATACTGTATGAATATTAATAAAGATAATTTACACTATCAATTATTTGGTATTTGTGTCCATAGTGGTAGTCTTCACGGAGGACATTACTATGCAATGTGTAAGAATTTTCAAACTAATAAATGGAATAAGCATAATGATACTTTTGTTTCATCTGTTGATATTCAAGATGTTTTGAATGAGAACCCATACTGTTTATTTTACGTTAGAAGGTAAATTGTTAATTCATATCAACCCGTACTTTCACCCATCGTTTACCTTTTGAATATTTTTGATTCTCCCAAAGATTACCATCGTGACCCTTCATTGTAACATTTAAAGGCGTACAATGTGCGCAAAACCCTAATCCTTTTGGACTTGGTTCCTTACCCGTATAGTGTTTTGAATGATCACAATTACATGATCTTTTCTTTTTTGAATATATTTTTGGTATTTTTTTCAGAGTTTTTGCCCGTGTCCTCTTATTAATCGAACGTCTCCGACTATTTATTTTTTTTCGTGTTGACACTTTGCGACTTAAATTCTTCTTTCGAGTTTTATTGAGTGTCTTGGCATTCCTTTTTTTGATAACCTTTGTTCTTTTTTTTGTATTCCTTTTCTTAGCAGCACCACCTGAAAATGAAAATATATTACCAATTGACAGAAAAGGAAACCCTAAAAGATGGTTCATATATATATTTATATCCTACATTTTTATTCAATCATATTCATTTAAATTATCTTCCAAAATATTGGATGGATCTTCTTCTTCAAGTAAAGTAGTATTTTCAAAGATGAATTGTAATAGATCATCTGCTGTTCTTCCTTTTTCATGGAGAAAAAAAGAACCATATGATTTTGTAATATCTTTCATTTGAATGAATAAATTAATGCTATCTTCAGAATACTTCATTACAAAATATTCATCATAAGATACCTTCTTTCCATTTGAGATTGAACATAGGAATGCATAAAAATAATGCTGAAATGTTATTTTATCATTAAGGATTATGAACTCATGTTGGTTCAATATCCAATGATAAAGTAAAGAAAAAAGATCATCAAACATTTCTTTATTTGTGGATTCACACCACTTTGATGTTTGACGAGATAATAGAATCGTAAATTGTGTATCCATTATTCTGTAAAGAGAAAGTTTATTGTAATTTTAAACTTGATAGTAATTCTATCTTTAATTTTTCCATAGATTGATTTGTATCCAGATAAATGGTATCCTTTGGTAGTTTTAATTGATCATTTTCTGAGATATGTTTCATATTTTTAATATGATCTTTATAATTTTCCGGATATAAATCTTTTATTCTCCTTATTCTTTCTTCTTCGGGTGTTGTTAAACAGATAATTTTCCATCCCTCCAAATAATTTAATTCATTCTGAAACCTTAGATCATCAATAAGACAGTAATTTTTTTCTTTTGTTTGTTCAACTACATATTTTGCCCATACATCTTCATCAATTTCCCTCATTTGACCTGCTATCTTGATTAACAAACTACGATTTTTTCCTTTCATTTGAAACAATTCAATTGCTAAATCTTTTATTTTTTGTCCAAATGAATAGATAGAGTATCTTTGATCATATTCTTTTAGAATATTTGCAACAGTTGTTTTTCCCGAACACATTGGTCCATAAATTGCGACCTTCATTTACAATTGTAATGTTTATTTTCTTAAATTCATTTCAAATTTATTCTGTTAGACCAAAAAAACCGGAACCAGCACCAACATTTACTAATGCTGTACCAACAGCAAGTATGATAATATAGAGACTTGTTTTGAAAATTTCACCGCGGGTTGTGTTTAATGCATCCCATCCATCCACTTCATTCCATGGAGCATTCTTTTTCCCTGTTCCCAATGCTACAAAAAATATAATTGTTAAAATCATGAGAAGTAAGACTGTTAATTGTGCTTGATAAATAGACCGTGCTATACTATCTCTTTCCGCTTTTTCTTTGGATTTAAGATATAGGAATAAGTTAGTAAATGCATTCAATATTACTAAGAGAACACCTACAATAATGATCATCTGAATTGCAGGGTCAATATTTGTATTGCTTTCCCCTTTATTCATCCAATCAAACATACCACCGAATTGTCCCATACTTATTGGTTTTCTACGGACCTTCATGCATAGATATGCAGTACAGAAGGTATAAGCTAGAATTACAATCACAAAATAGATTAGAATATTCATTACTTGCCACCAACCTTGAACCTTTTCTTTTTCTTCGGGTGTTTCTAATACAACATTACGGTTAGCTATTACCTTTACGAGTACCATAATAGTATAGGATAGTAGTGCAAAAACCCATATTGCTTTTGGTTTCTGACCCTTCACACCTGGTATTTCATCACTTGGTGGAACACCTTTAATAATCCTACTGGTAATAAATAACAGAGTAAATAATAAAAGAGTCCATTCAATCATCTTAGATGCTGTACCCCATTCAAATTTATTTTGAGCACTAGGTGTATTTTCATTGACTTGTTCTGGTTCTGGATCATTGGGGGCATCTTCCATACTATGTATATTAATATAGTATAGATAAAAATAATATTGAATAATTTATAAATGAAAAAAACGAATCTCCGTATCCGAAATCACTTTGTATTCGAAGAAGAAAATGATTATTTTTTATCTTCGATTGATGAATTCAATACATGGAAAGAATTAGATGAGGATTCTTTCGATGATTTTAAAGAGAAAGAAGTGACTGAACAACTTAAAAATTTAATGAAAAAATACGATATTTATGCAAATGTAAACTTTTATGATGTAGATTCTGTTTCTACAAAAACGATTCAAATAAAACAAGATGGAGGTAAATGATCTAGACCATCGAATGAAGAACTATCAGGAGGATGACTACAGAAGAAGACTCTCAATTAAGAAATGAGATATAAAATTAATTAAATATTGATAAATAGTATTTAATAGAAATATATCATATGACAGATAGTTAATTTTAATTAATAAGTAACTATCTTGAAACGGATATAATCTTATTAAATTTGAAATCTATTTAAAATATTAAAAATATAAATAAATAAAATGCATCTTAAATTAAAACCAGAAAATGAATCTGTGAAAATGTTATACGAACACCACAATTCTTATCATGAAGGTGACAGTGGATTAGATTTATTTACAACTGAAGATATTATTGTTCCGGCTAAACAACTATCTTTTCAAATTAATCTAAAAATAGCGTGTGAAGCATTTGTAAATAAAAATAAACAAGAGAACATTTCTTATTATCTTTATCCACGTTCTTCAATGGGGTCAAAAACACCATTGCGTCTTTCGAATTCAGTAGGTATTATTGATGCGAGTTATCGAGGTAATCTTATAGGTATTGTTGATAATTTATCGGATGAGGAGTATCATATTCCTGTAAGGACAAGGTTATTTCAGATTTGTTCACCAACTTTACAACCAATTACCTTCCAATTAGTAAATTCTTTATCTGATACTACTCGGGGAACCGGTGGATTGGGAAGTACGGGTTAATTAATATTTTCCGCTTCTTCTTCTTCTTCTTCCTCTTCCTCTTCTTCTTCTTCCTCTTCTTCTTCGATCACAGAGTTTTGTTGCATTACAGTATTGTATACATTGACCTCGATGTTTTGGAAATCTCGGAAGATCGAACCAATTGCCATTAATTCTTCTGGTTTCCAATTGAATCGAGAATTAATACTGATTAGATTATTGTGTAATGTTTTAATAAATGAATATTTAAGACGTACATCCATATCCATCATTTTTTGAAAAATATCTTGATCCCCTCTCATGATTCCATCAACTTTTTCGTATTCTGCTAATAAATCTTGAGGATTTTGTTCTGTACTCCCTTGTTCCTCTTCCTGTTCCTGTTCTTGTTCCTGTTCTTGTTCCTTTTGTTCTTTTGCTAACTTCTCGAGTAGTCTTTGTTCTTTTGTTTTTCTTGACCGTCTTTTCTTTTTCCCACCTTCACTCATTTTATATTTATAAATGGATAATAATTTTCAAGTTTAAACAAATGATTTATTTTTATTTTTTATTTTATTATTTGTAGTAAATGGATGAGAGATACTTAATCAATGATATTCGTTCTTTTGATTCTTTCCGAAAGAAATCTTTTTCTGGATTTAAGAAAAATGATATTATTAATGCTGTTTTAAAATCAATCGAATCAAAGAAAGTTGAGAATGCCTGTCACTGGACTACAGAATGTATCTTATCTGGTTATTCCTTCCTTCTTTGGGAAAAACTAATTCATTTTTCAACCAAAATAATACATATCAATAATCCTAAGTTACCTTCTTATCTTCGACGAAAGAATGAAATCTTTATGAATCAAATAAATCTATTAAACTCAAAGTCAAAGGATCGCTATATACTTCTAAGAAATAGTCAAATGGTACGGAACCTATTTTTTGATGTAGTAAGTTCACTTGCAACATCTCCAAAAACAAAACGATATGATAAATATCCAAAATTAAATGACCAAGAGGACTTTAATTTTACAAATATTCAAAAAAGATTATGTGCCCCAATGAATATTTTACCGGGGCATATCATTCATTTTAATGATCCGGATGAACTAAGGATCATTATTAATGAGATATTTACTATGTTAAAGAATAAACAATTTGGTTATGATCGTTGTCGTTATTGGATCCTATGGCTTCTAAGATATGAAGCTATTCATAAAAAGAAAAAGACACAATGGACGATTGATGAAAGAAATGTAGAAGATATCCCTACAAAATACCGGGGAAACATTGTATGGGTTTTGTGGGAGATCATTTTTGAAGAAATGAAGTTACGTAATAATACACAAATAAATCAACAGATTAACTCTTTGTATGAATTATTTCGTTGTAACTATACAAGTGGTAAGCGTTTGTCACGAATACCAATTATCCTGAATGCTATTGGTTATTTAACACATACTATCTCCTTTAAACTACCTTTAAGAAATGACTATAAACTTTTTATCCAGGTTCAATGCAATGTGAATAAAATGTTTGGAACAAAAAAAAAGAATGAAGTGAATACTACTACCAATATCCATTCATTCGTAAAATCACCACCAAAAAAAGAAAATATCCCGATAGAGATTATTCAAGATAAAATAAGCATCTTTAATGAAATAGATCAAATAATATCTCAATAATCTATGCTGAACATGACTCACATATTTTTTCAGGTTCAACGGTAAATTGTATTGCTTTTGAGCTTGGACGTGTCCTTAAATAGTACATACCTGTCTTAAGACCTTTTTTCCATCCGTAGAAATGCATTGAGGATAGAAGTTTATAATTTGGAGATTCAACAAATAAATTGAGACTTTGTGATTGACAAATAAACTTTCCTCTATCTGTTGCCATGTCTATGATATGTTTCTGCTTTATTTCCCAGGCAGTTTTATATCGTTCTTTAATGAATTGAGGTATCCCTTGAATATTTTGTATTGAGCCATCATGAATAATAATTTGATCTTTTATTTCGGGATTCCATTTATTTAATAGGATTAAATCATTGACAAGATACTCATTGATTACCATAAATTCTCCTGCTAAAACCCTTCGTGAATAAATATTTGAGATAACTGGTTCAATACATTCATAATTACCTAGAATTTGTGAAGTTGATGCTGTTGGCATAGGAGCAACTAATAGACTATTCCGTACACCATATTTTTTTATTTCCTCTCGTAAATTATCCCAATCAAATAATGAGTTATCAACCTCTTCTCCCCATAGATCGAATTGTAGGTTACCATTATACAATGGAGAACCAATGTAAGAACTATATGTTCCTAAATATTCTTCCCTTTCTAATTCCAATTCAAGTGGTTTCATTTCATCTCTTAATTGATAGAGTTCTTCAGAGGAGATAAATTCTTCAAGTGATTTATCTTGTGGAATACTATTATCTAATTGATTTAAACCTACCTTGAGTTTCCTCATTGATTCTTCCCTTGATTTTGCTATTTCCATGGATGCTTCTAATGAACCATAATAAATACTTTCAAACATTTTTTTATTAATTTCTTTTGATGCATCTGAATCGAAGGGAATTTTCATTTCGTAGAAAACATTTGCGAGTCCTTGGACACCTATTCCAATAGGGCGATGTCTTAGGTTGGATCTTTCTGTTTCAGGGATAGGATAGAAATTATAATCAATAATTTTATTTAGATTGTATGTTAGTATTTTTGATAAATCCTTTAATTTTTGATAATTATAGTTAGGTCGTAGGTATTCAACTAGTTCAGTGTATCCACCAATATATTCATTTCCATTTTGATAAATTTTAGGGAATGTTACACCATGGGGACTTTCAGAAGATAAAGTAATGTCTTGATAACCTTTTTCTTTATATTCAATGTTCATTGAATTACATAAAGTCTTTGCATAATCACAATAACAGCACCCCGGTTTCGTATAGATTGTTAGAGAAAGGTTACTTGTATCCATTTTTTCTAAACAACTTGGTAAAGAGATTGATCCTAAATTACATACAGCTGTCTCTTCTTCGTTCGAATATTCAATAATCTCGGTACACAGGTTAGATGATTTTATTGTTCCCAAATTATTTTGATTCGACTTCGCATTACAAGCATCTTTATACAATAAATAAGGGGTACCAGTCTCAATTTGTGAATTAAGAATCGCAAACCATATTTTTTGCGCATCTATCTGATCTTTCCCTTTCCCATCCTGTTCATATTTTTCATATAATTCTACAAATTCATCACCATAACAATCACTTAAACCAGGGCATTCATCTGGACACATTAGTGTCCATTTTTCACCTTTTTCAACTCTCTTCATAAAAAGATCGGGTATCCATAGACCATAGAATAAATCTCGTGCCCTTTCTAATTCATTTCCATGATTTTTTTTAAGTTCAAGGAATTCAAGAATATCAGCATGCCATGGTTCTAAGTATATCGCAAATGAACCATTTCTTTTCCCCCCTCCTTGATCAATATATCGAGCGGTATCATTAAATACTCTTAACATGGGGACAATCCCGTTTGAGTATCCATTTGTTCCATTAATAAATGAATGATTGGCACGAATATTGTGAATGTGTAATCCTATACCACCAGAATACTTTGAAATTAAAGCACAGTCTTTCAATGTATCATAAATACCATGTACTGAATCTTCTTTCATAGCCAATAAAAAGCACGATGCTAATTGTTCTCTTTTTGTACCTGCATTAAATAATGTAGGTGTGGCATGGATAAAATCCTTATTAGCGATATGGTGGTAGGTTTCAAATGCTTTTTCAAGGTTATCTCTATGTATACATAGAGCAACCCTCATAAAAAGATATTGAGGTCTTTCAACTATACAATCATTAATTTTTAATAGATAACTCTTTTCTAAAGTTTTGAATCCAAAAAAATCTAATTCATAATCTTTCAGAGGATTCATTTCATTATCGATGGATTCCTTGTTTTCTTTTACTAAAGTATACAAGTATTCCTGAACAATATCATTTTCATACAAGTCTTCAATGACTGATGAAAATGAATCATTTGTTCTTTTGTGGTGATTTGAGATAACAATACGACTTGCGAGAGTAGCGTATTCTGGATTCTTAGAATAGAGCGAAATAGATATTTGTGAAGATAATTCATCTAATTCAGTCGTCTTCACATTCTCATAAATTTCAGAGCAAACTTTCTGTGCAATAATTGTTGGATCAATACTTAATTTTTTTTCAAACTCTTCTCCAATACATAATAATTGTATTCTTTTCAGAATTTTATCAAATGATACATCTTCATAGCTACCATTCCTTTTTTCAACTCTCATTAAACTATACATATATTTATATTAAATATTTTAAGTAATTTTATTTTTATATTGTATATAATATATATTATATTATGGTGCGCGGGAAAGATGAGGGAGAGACTTGCCGGGGAAGTGAGCAAGCAGGGGTCACGTGGTCCTCGCTCGTGGATCTCAGCTGCAAGGGGCATACCAATGACAGAAATGATGATGGGAGTCGCCGTTATTTATATTGCCACAGGGATCGCGGAGCCAGCGCCAGCGCCGACACCGGCGTTTGCACGGCGTGCCCGAAGTACTGGCGAACTCACCAAACTCAAGGACGTGTATGCCGCCGCGACCTCACAGACAGCAGAACGTGTACCAACGATTCCGGCTATTGTAGTAGCGCCAAGGCAAATCTTAACCATTGTCGGGCGGGCTGCGAATTAAATCCATGTAGAGGTCCCGAAGGAGACGGTCCCTTCTATGTATGTCCTAAGGGAAAGATCGCGAAAAGTGCTGTCGGTCAGCCGACCGGCGGCCCGAGTTGTACTGGTTCGCAGAGAGAGATTGTACGGAACGACAGGGCTGTGGATGTGGGGCGGCGGGGGGCGACGCAATGTCAAGATACAGACTGCTGTGTGGATCTCACGCTCAATGGGAACAGCGGCCCAGTTCATCCTGATGCACAGTCCCTCGCGCCAGGGATAAGAAGTCTTATAGGGGAAATCCGCCAAGGTGGCAGCGCCGTCTCTTCCCGCGACGTGGAATGCAACACTAACTACCACAAGAAAGCTGACAACGATCTTCTCGGGAGAGTTCTGAAATGTCATGCAAAGAAAAATAATGAATTCACCGGGTGCCCGGCGCAGGGGCTCGACGGCGGTATCCCCACCGATCTCCGGGACGCTCCGTGGGGCGAGTGGGCGTGGTACAATCTGCGCTCGGTGAAGATTGGCGAGGTCAACAATAGCTCCCAATGGACAGACCCCTTTTTAAATGGTTCTACCGCCACGCACGTCACCCCGGCGCAATGCTGGAGAAAGCGGCAAAGTCAGATGAATGACTTGTACGCGGGGGATCATCCGGAGCACGCCTCGGGATGCGTGAAAAACTTCTTCTCGCTCGAACCATGCCCCTCCGCCTCCGACACGGCGGGCGGGCTCAAGGGTTATTGGTCAACCATTTCCTGCCCCCCTCAGTGCAGAGGTGCCCTTCGGCTACACACCATCGAACGTGCCCCCGAAGGCATATTCGCTTCCGTAATCACGGACCCCAATTACGGCAACTGCGAGGAGAGATTTTGCCCCCGGACGGGGTCCGACGCTTGCGTATTCAAAAGAAACCCGCGAACGTCTAGTGAGATTTCTAGGAGGCACTTTGATCTAGATATTTGTGTTGAAAATGTATGTACGGCGGGCTCGGGTAATCCAGAATCTTATATTTATAGGGGCGGGCGGGGGGAGGAACCCGTACCAGGTAATTTTACAAAAGTAAGTCAATTTACAGGAAGATTAGCTTGT
>MDSY01088259.1_pt1 | contig 11902 bp, 6 predicted proteins | sample 811131 | NCBI WGS metagenome assembly MDSY01 (sample SAMN05326643, study PRJNA326480) | marine metagenome | isolation source: seawater | place: Atlantic Ocean: South West | collected 2010
CCATTTAAAATATTTGGATTTAAAATTGTATTTATTTCTCTTTTTGAAACCTTATACAACGAGCCATCTTTGTCATAAAGAGTAAATACTGCACCATTTGGACCAATCCGAACCGTTGAAGGATATATTGGAGGTAAAGTACCATCATTATTGTAATTACTATTGCTATTCAAAAGATCTCTATAGCTATCTCCTGAATTAATTATTACTCTATTATTGTATTTATCTGAGAAGTAAATCTCTTTATTTGACCCAATCGCAAGACCTGACGGGCTTAAAAGATCTTTGTTTAGAATGACATCGCTTACTACAATTTCCGCAGTCTGATCTTTTTTTATTTCAATTATATTTTGGGTATTCCCCTCACCTATATAAAGAGAACCATCTGCACTAGTCGCTATAGTTTTTGGATAAGTAATAAATTTTTCTGCATCAGGGTTTAGCTTTACTTTTTTAATGGTCCAATCAAATTGGGTATCTTGATTAAAAAAATCTGCTACAGTAAAATAGCGTAATTCAAGATCCGATTCTGAATTTATTCCCCAAGTTAAAACTCTACCGGCGCCCTCTAATAATGCGTTTTCAGCAGCACAAGAATCTGTTTCACATGAAAAGTTATAGTATAAAGTTGTATCAATGACTTCTGTGTAGGTCAGTGTATCATTTATGATTGTTGTATCATATGCTACTATAATTGTGTTATTTGTAATCGAACTAGAATCAACTGGCTTCAGATCGATAGAATTTTCTGAAATAGGATTACTTATTTTCAAACTATCTTGGATAATTAGGCTCTCTGTTGAAACCAAATCTAAACTTTTAATGTCAGAACTATCTCTAAGGACTTTAGCTTTACTCAACTTATTGAAAAGTCGTTTAAATATATTTTTGGGGACTGCATCAACTATATTAATTTTATCATCTTCGATGCCTATTGAAGATGAATTTGTAGCAACCACAAGTCCATCAGAGACTATTGGCTCATTCAAAACAGCTAAAGAGTCTTTTGAATTTGCTAACATTAAATCTAAATTTTTAATGTCAGAACTATCTCTTAGGGCTTTAGCTTTACTAAACTTATTGAAAAGTCGTTTAAATATATTTTTAGGGGCTGCGTTAGCTATATTATTTTTATCATCTTCGATGTTTAATGAAGATAAATCTGTGGAAACCGAAGATTCATCAGATACTATTGGTTCATTTGGAATAGCGAATGAATCTTTTAAACTAGTATCTGGTTTAAAAAAAATTCTAAACTTTTGTAAAAAAGAAACTTGGCTACTTAATTCGGATCTAATTTCAGTAATCACCGTGTCTTGAATAACTTTATTTTTTTGATACAATTTATTTATATTTATTTCTTCTGCAATAAACCTATTAGGATTTAACACATCGTTAAACCCTTTCTCACGAATCTTTTTGTATATAAGAGAATTGATTAATTCAACCTCCATTGGTTTAAGACTTTTTTTGTTTATTGGCTGAATAGTTAAAAAAGATTCATTTATAATAGTTTCAGTTAACTCTTCACCATTTTCTTCTGAACTATCTTGGATAGATAAATATTGATCACCTTCACCAATATTTAAACCTTCTATATTAAAATTAATAGAAGGGGTCACAACTATAGTGAGAGTATCTAGATCTTTCATACCTACATGATTTTGAATCTTGAGAAGGACTGAAAAAGTTTTCCCCATGTTAAAATCAGGTAGATCTAACTCCACATACTTATTTCTTGAAGTAAGCTTTTTTATACTTGTTTTATCCTGAAGGGGCTCTTCTAGTAGTTCATCATTTGAATATGAAATGATTGTCTCTGATGCATCATATTCATAATCTTCTGCAAAAATCAGATTTTCTGGAAAAGACCATTCGTACGTGAGTGATCCATTATTTGGCGTAGATTTTGATGCGTCTAAAATAATAGAGGTTAACCCAGGAGCCTCAATATCATCCCCAACGATTGCTTCTATAATTTTTTTTTGTTTCTTTTTTCCTGTAGTGGATGAGTCAAGAATCGAGTTCTGGGAAAATAAAAACGATGATAAAAAAAGGATTGACATTATATGCTTAATTATCATTGAGATTAATACCCGTTATCTTTTGTGAGAGTTAGTTAAATACTTTGTGAAATTATTTTTCCTTTTAGAAAGTTCCTAGAGCAAATATGTACTGATTAAAAATTTGCACGATAATTTAAACCAAACCATAACTTTGAATCTGGCATCCAATTACCTTTTAATTTACTATCTGAGCTTAAACTAGTCAGCGAAATTCCAATTTCATCCGAGATATTGAAATTCAGTTTACTTATTGTATTAAATCCAGGTATGAATTGAAGAGAGATTTCATAAAAAGGAACTTTTGAGATGTTTATAAAGTCTAAAAAAGAGACTCTTTCAACTAAATTAGGCTTTTCACCTATTTTCCCAAGAAGGTCAAATCTGAGGTAGAAAGAAGATAACGAAGTGAAAGATTCATCATTATCATTTAAGAGCTTACTTAATATTTCACTTCCCACCGCTGAATCTTGGGCTATAAAATTTTGATCATAATATAGTCTCTCATAGAGGCCCTCCTCTGCATCGGGTCGATTATCTTTCAAGCGGTGAGCAACTTTGATGTAGTGAATACCTGGAGTTGCTGTAAGACGCCCTATAAAAGAAGCTGCTATTGGAACTTGAACTGTAGATCCAAATAATGCATAGCTGTCAAGAATATTTACATTTTCTAATAAACTTAATTCTGTAGAGTCATTATTTATTAATTCGCCCGGTGTTTTAATTACATCACCCTTACTTGAAGGGTAAAAAGAGAAACCAATTAAACCATGAAAATCTGTATTTGTAGAAAATAAATTCTCAATATTCCCTCGAGCGTAAAGACCTAATTTGTCAGTTTTTATTAAATCTAAATCTTTTTGAGATTTGGTTGTAGCGAAATCAAAAGAAACTGGTAAGCGAAAACCAAATTCAGACCTTTGCGTTGCAACACCTAGCTCTGCACCCCCACCTAACTCTCCAGGTAACCCAATCAAATTATTCCCAACTCGCATATTTGAAGAGTATTGAAGAAGATTAGACCTCATGGAAAATGAAGAAAGGGACATTCTAAAATTATTTGAGTGCCATACAGAAAATTGTGAACCATAGCTCGCCATTAATCTGTCACTTTCATTTTTATGAAAAACTGTTTCTGAATCACTATTTAAATATTGGTCTTTAGACAAAAGAACGGTTTGTATATCTTGACTGAAAATCCAATCAACTCTCTCTCGATCGATTACGCTGTAGTCAAGGCCATTACCAAACCAAATTTCATGAATTTCATCAACATCACCTTTTTTCTGGACAATAATTATTTGATCTGTTGGCTTTAATTCTTTAATTCCACTACCATATCCATCATCAATCGATTCATCAACTGAATCATCGCTGTACTTTAGTTTCAAATAATCTTCTACTGCATCTTCCATTAAAATATGATAAGGCTGATGATCAACTGTCCATGCAATATATTTTCTTTTATCAAGTGCTTTAACTTCAGTTTCTTCTGCATCTATTATGTTGATAGTAACTTCGCCATTAATAGCTAAAGATGGGTCTTTACTATCCGTTATTCTATAAGAAATATTATATGTATTATTCTGATTCTTGTCTTTTGGATTTTCAAAGTCTGGATCTTTTAAGAAAGAAATATCTCCACTACGAGTAATTTTAAAGTGCTCTTTGTCAACGCTTTTTACCAATTTATATTTTAAACCAGACTGGTCAGAGTCCAGGTCTTGAACGTTTAATCTTGTTACAATTTTCCCAGCATCCTCTGAATGATTAATGTTTAAATCTTTATCACCGATTAATATAGGTGCTTCATTTTGATTTTTAACATTCACAGTAAGATCTAAAACAGCTGATTCACCTGCAGCATCAGTGACCTGAACGGATAAATCAAAAGAACTCTTACTCTCGTAGTCAAAAGACTTTTTAGAAAAAAGTTTTTCACCATCTAATCGAAAATCTTCTTTACTATCCCTTGAAAGACCAAAGGTAAATGTGTCATTTTTATCTGGATCTTCTACAGTTAGTTTACCAACAAGAGTTCCCACAGGTTTATTTTCTTCAATACTTTTTTTAGAAAGGCTCAAACTAGTAGGACTGTCATTTACTGGCTTGATCTTAACAGACACCTCTGCTGATCCTGATCCTGTACCAATATCAACAGAATAGGTGAAACTATCTTTACCATTTAGGTTAGAAGAAGGTGTGTACCGAACCATCTCTCCGTCGATAACAACACTTCCTTTTTTTGGTTGATTTATTATTTCAATCCTTAAATTACTTTTATCTTTGATTCCGTCATTCTTGAGGATGCTTATTGAAACGCTTTCGTCTTCGAGAACCTGAGCTCGATCATCTTTTATCTGTAACTCATTTTGACTGAATAGAGCAGATACCAGTACAATTGAAATTGTGAAAAATTTAAATATTAAAATCATTTATAAATCCATTAATTAAAAGTTTACTGTGATAAATGGTGATAAGAACAAGGTACCTCCGCCTTTACCTGATTCATCAGGTCGACTCCCAGGATACCATTCCCATTTAGAATCAGGGTTATTACGATCATTTTGGAACTCAATAAAACTGTTCTTAGGATAAAGAGTTACATCAAGACCAAGATTGACCATCCTCCAAACATTATGCTCTAAACCTAGACTATAAGCTTTAAAACCACTTCCTGAGACATTAACCTGTAAATAAGCCTTAGAATTTTTACTATCTGTTACACCTTCTACTTTTGCATAGAAGCCAATAGATTCTGAACCACTGACACGATCTGAGATTAAAACTTTATTGGTAACATCAACCCTCCCATGCACAAATTGCGTAAAAGAAAGACCTGCTTTTAGCCTCATCGATGCATAAGCCTCGCTTACTTTCAGCTCTCTTCCTTTACCACTGCGTGCCTTGACAGTACCAGTAGCAGCTCGAATTATTTGCTGATCAGATGAACTTAATTTATCGATCGAAAGAGTTTTTGTTTTTTTACCATCCCACTTAAGACTCTCAATAAAAATTTTATCCTCATCTGATAAGTCTTTTATTTTAAGAACTATTTTGAAATTATCTTTTGATCTCAATAAAGTGATATTCTTTGAAGATCTATCTGTAAGAATAGCTTTAACAACACTGCCCGACTTCGTAGTCCACTCTTTACTTTTTTCAGCCAGCTTATGTGCCTTTTCATCACGGTCAACAATAAATATTGCATCCGATTCTTTCAACTCCTGGAATAGGCCTCGAAACTCTCCAGAATCTGCATTCCAGGTCCTAGAACTAGAAATTGCTTTTTCAGCTTTCGCTTTTTGCTTTTTCTGATCCTTAACTTTATTTCCGTACTTAGAATCTATTTTTCTATTTATCTGAAATGTATTACTCCAGTACAACAAGCCACTGCTTGAAGGAACAACAAGGTGCTTCCTACTGAAAACTTTTGCATAATCATAATCTTGACCATCTGGATCCATGTAGTTTATTTGACCACCAAGTGTGTGAGTATCAAATTTAAAACCAAAACCTAAGTTACCCTCAAGAGGATGTCCTATACCTTTAGCTGTAGAATTAGTTGCACCTGGAATGATTAAATACGAGCTTACAATATCGTTGGAAATACCTAAAATTAGATTTTCTGATAATTCTCTGGATAAACCCATGTCAGAAAAACCCTTCTCCAATCGAAATGCAAGACTATTACTTTTTTGCCTGATAAAGACTTTTTGAGCAGTGCTTACACTAATCTGGGAGTTTGACCACCAAAAAGCATCTCTTGCATCCTTAAAACTACGCTCTTGAAAAACGTTATCGACAGTACTAAAAGCTTCTAGTTCAGATAAATCCCTTCTACTTACATCTTTCCATTTATACTCTCTTGACATCAAGGTATTGATTTGAAGAAGATCCATTTTTTCTATTTCTTCCATATCAAATGATTGATATTCGCCCATTTGGTAATTTTTAGCCTTTAATTTTTCAAGACTGATTTTATCATCTTCTATATCCATTTGAACAATTATGGAATGTGATGCCTGAATTGTATTTTGTTCAAATTTATCCACCTCAATCAAACGATTGATATAAGATTCAATAAAATCACTATTGACAACAGGATCCGCTATTTCCCAATAAATTGATTGTTGACCTGAAAGAAAAGAACCAATCAAAAAAACAATCCCAAGTATGTTACTTTTTCTAATCATAATATTCAAACTCATTATCTGAAATAGTTTCCGCTTTATATTTATCTAAAACTTTTATTCTTATCTCAGTTGTTGTTCCAAATTGAGGCTCATCCATCTCAAAACTGTACTTCACAACCCTACGATTTCCAACCCGCTTTTCGGCTTGCTCTTCGTCTAACTTTCCATAAATACCTGATAATGGGACTACCGCTTTTATACCATTTTTATTACCATAAGTAGTTACAGTAAGAAGCATATTATTTGTCCCTCTACCCATTCGCTTAAACTCTAATTTTGGAGGTGGAATCTTCTTAACCGCTAATGCACGAGAAAGACCTTTTACGGCCTTACCATCAACAAAAGTCTCGAACTTTACTTTACCTCTGCTTTTTGGTTTAAACTTTGCCTCATAGGAGTTATATGTTTTTGTATTAACAGCAGATCCAGATATTTTTACAGATATTCTATCTCGATCAACATCTTTTACCCTACTATCAAAAACATACTGTTCTCCAATATAAATTTCTTTATCTTCAGTTGGAGAACTATACTGTGGATCCACTACTACTATTTTAGCCTTAGTAATACTAGATTTTTTATCTCTTTTCCTCAGTCCAACAATCTCAATAGTTCCATCACTAGAGCCCTTCCCTTTTATGAATGATCGTGGAAGTCCAGACTGAGCTTCTTTCACTAAATCTTTACCACTTGATATCTCTATATCGAAGTCTGCTTCAGAGTTTACCCCGCCTATACTGAAGGGAATCTCCCAATCCAAACCTCTTAATACAGTATATTTTTCTTTGTCGAATAACACAAAAAAATCTGCTTGCTGACCATCCATATAAATCAAGGTTACTGGAGTGTCAAATTCCCTCTCTATCTCGAAGCTTCCCTTGGAAGAAACTTCATCTTTAATAATTTTTAACAATTTATCCGTAACCGTATAATCGCCAAATGCTTTTGTCCATTTCGCATAAGTGACCGTATCGATATCTGGAATGAAATTCACCCCTAGATTTACATCGAAGGGTTGATTTAAATAATTTTCTTCAATCGATGAAAGCCTCACTTTAGCTACGTATCTGTTTTTATTACTATCATCTGCGTAAGGTTCAACATTAATAGAATCTAATTCCCAAACATATGAATCGTTAACTTTAATCGAGTCACCATCAACTTCCACAATAGGTGTTGTAAAACTAGGATTAAACTCAATAGAACCTTGTTCATACTGTCCTTCTACATCAAAGAACAACCTGTAATAATCAGAATCATCATAATTTGATTCAACATTGCTTATCTCAACAAGCTTTTGGAGCTTATCTTGAGCAACATTCTTTAAAATATCATCTTGTCTCTGCTTATACAGATGAAGTTCACCTTCAATGGCAAACAGACTCAATATTGAACCGAGATTAATTAGGAAATAAATTTCTACTTTTTTCATTTTTCAGGACCTATTTAGTGATCGCTTTTGAAAGAATATCGTTGACCTCTTTTTTAATTTGGTCACGAACTTTCCCATTTGAAAGATTCGCTAAACCCTCACCCATTTCTGCAACTTTAACAACAGCCTTTGTCAGATCCGAAATTTCTTTACTATCCATACTGGCAACAGATGCTCCCGAAGAAGAAGAAGAAGAAGAAGGTCCATCGCTAGACTCTGGCCCTAAACCATAAATAGCTTTGGCATAAAGTATTAATAAACAAAACTCTATAATAAGAGCAAGGATTGATAAATAAGTCATCGCTCCAATATGATCGCCTAAAGTTGCAAGAATAGATCTAAAACCGACAACAACTAGTAAGAATGCAGCTCCTCCATAGACTAGAGCAGTCATTGCATTTATATCTGACCTTAATTTCATAATACTTCCTTTTTTTAATTTATCTAATTGTAAAAGATTTTTCTTCAGTGACTTGATAGCAATCATCTGCTACAATAAAACTTAAGGTATAGTCACCTACGTTACTTGGGGTTGGACTTATCGTAATAACTCCAGAAGATGATAGATCAACCCATGATTGTAATTGAGTCCATTCAAATTGGTTATCCCCAATGGCAAAAATTAAATTAAATGTGAGTTGATCATCATTTGGATCTGACCACTGTAATGGGAATACATATACAAAATCAGTTTCTATCTCCTCAGCAAAACTATCAAGATTTGTATAACTTGGCGCGTCATTTGCTATCACGGTAACATCAAATGTTTCTGTTGAACTTTTTGAATTATTTGGCCTGTTATCCTCAATAGTAATTTCAATCTCAGAAACAGCTGCATCCGAATTTTGAGGAGCATTTACACAAAACATATTCCCATCATCCGAAATATTTAACCAGGATATATTTTCATCAAAACTAAATGTAACTAAATCATTACCAGTAAAATTTGGTGCCGAGTTGTTTGGATCGCTCCAATTCAAGTCTAGAATACTTTCATTTGCATCCCAACAACCTACCTTAATTGATAGCGATGAGGGCGCGTTTATAAAAACAGGTGCGACATTCTCTCTTACCTCAATATTTACTTCCTCACTTACAGAGATCGGTGGATTATCGTCATCAGAAATGGTCAAAACGAATGAGTTAACACCCACGTCTGAAGATGAGGGTGCCCCACTAAACAAACCTTCATTACTTATTTTTAACCAGCCAGGACCTTGTGTATTTAAAGTTGGATTATCACCCTCATCTATATCATCCCAAATTAAATTTCCAGGAGAAAACTCAACATATTCATCAGCATAAGGTGTGATTGAGCTTAAATTGATGAAATAAGGAGATTCATTCACATTTATTATTTCTACTCGCAATGAAAAATTACTTATTAGTTTATCTGGACTATCATCCTCAACTAATATAACTAGCTGAACTTCTTTTGAACCGCTTAGAGACTCATAATTGATACCACCATTATTCAGTACAAGTTTGAAATCGCCTTCTTCTTCTTTATCGATTCTAAAATAACTACCTGAAGTATTGTCAATAGTCTGACTTGTGATCGAATAAGTAAACTCATCATCTGGGTTTTCATCTTCCGCATTCAATGTTGCTACAGCAACCCCTGCTCCTGAATTTTCGTCTAACTGCCCAGCACCATCAACCTCTGAAATTAACCAATCAGCAGTGCCACTTGGAGCGACAGCTTTGGTAGATTGGTTATTACCTGGATAAGCAATTTCGACATCCTCGCATGAGGGAATAAATGCGTACAGGACAAATATAAATAAATATTTTACTTTCATATCAACTTTAAAACTCATTTTGGTTGATTAAAATTAATATGAAGTAGATAGAAGTTTCTTTACGCCAATCCTACATAAATACTACGCCAATACCACTCAAAAAATATCTGAAGCTAATTCAATTTATTAATAAATGTCATTAAGCTTGTCTCTGTTTCTAATGTTAGCTTTTTTCTTAATCTATACCTTTTATTTTCAATAGCTCTGACAGTTAGGCCAAAAAGCTGAGCGATATCTTTTGTATTCATGTTCATTTTTAAATAGCAGCAAAGTTTTATATCACTATTTGATATCTCATTATTGTACGATACAAGGGAGTCTACAAAGTTGGGGTAAACGTTGGTGAATTGAACTTTATAATCTTCCCAGTCAAGTCCATCATCGATAAAGTTTTGAATTTTCTTTTTTAGAGGTTTTAGCGATTTTTGATCTTCTTTATTATTTAATAAGGTTGCGTGGTATTCTAAATCTTTAACAATGTTAGCAAGCATATCGTTTTTTGAAAGAGCAAAAGTCGAAAGATTTATTAATTCAGCTTGCTTATTTTTCAGTTCTACTTGAGCAATTTGATTTTCCTGTTCATTAATAATCGCTATTTGCTCAGAATGTCTTTTTTTATTTCTGTATGAAATAACAATAAGACCACTCACAAGCATTAAAACACCAACTACAATTTGCAGAAACCTTTGTTTTCTTTTGGATTCTAATAATTGATTGCGGCTACGATATAATTCGGATTTTATTTCTACACTTTCTATGATTCCTGACATTCTATATTCATCAAGAATACTTTTTTTGCTTAATATATCCATTGCTATATCGATGGCACTTTTATTTAAATTACTTTTTTCAAAAAGATCCATCTTAAGTTGCAATAAAGAAATTTCTTCAACATCTAGACCTTTGAGTTGACAAATACGTAAGCCTTTGTCAATTTGCTCAAGAGATTTATAAAGACTATCTTGTTTAAAATAACTTTTTGCCGAGCTTGCGTAACTCCTGGAAAGATAGATTGGCCACTCTTGAAATAATTTTGAAGAGAAAATAAATGCATCTTTAGAGGCTTCAAAGTTATTTTGATCTGTATAGATTTGAGTTTTTAATTCGTAAGTAAGGCCTAGAACTCGATTAAAGTACTGGTCTTGGATTAAATTAGGATTTAGCTCAATTTTTCTGTAAATGGGCAATGAAAGTGAATCAATTATGGCTATCTGCTTCATCGCTAAGTCTAACATTCCCCATTTATAATAAAGATCTGCTAATAAATATCGAGGATTTAAATAACTTCTTAAACTAGCTATTCTCTCCCTCTCATACTCACTTTGACTTTTATCTTCGTAATGTTTTTTTTGTACCTCCAAAGCATTTTCAAAATAAATCAATGCAGATTCATAATTATTTAATTGTATTTCAATTCTACCAAGGTTGCTAAAGCAGGTAGTTTTTCCAGCTACTGAGTTTCCACGGTCTTTTTTTCCATCAAGCCTATTGCCTTCAAAATACATAGAACTAAATAATTCCAACGCTTTCTCATATGCCTCTTTAGATTTTATCCATTCTCTTTGCTGGAAATACACATTTCCAAATTGTACGTCTAGCCATGGTGTTTTTTTATTTGGTTGCTTTGATTTTGCCTCAATAAAGTAAGAAAGGGCTTGAGATGGTAGGTTCATTCTGATATAAATTTCCCCAAGGTGATTATAAAAAGAACTTTCAACCTTGGGATATGCACCAGAAGCATATTTCTCTCTTTGTAATACTTTCATTGCAAATTTAATTGCTCTGTCTGGTTGAGATATTTTGTAGTCAAGTAATGAGTCTAGTAATGTGAACTTGGGATCCCATTCACTATTATTCAAATTTTTATCATTGGAAAATATAGATACAAAGGGAGCAAAGATTAAGATTAAAGTAAATATTCTATAAAATATCATAGTCAATATTAATAATTGTTTTAAGTATTATAAATAAATAAGTGAGTAGCTATGGCGTAATATTTTTTTTCAATAGATATTATAATATTGTTAACGAAAATTTCTATGTTAAAATATATTTCAGATAATAAAAAGAAGATAGCTAGAAGAGGGATCGATGAAACATCATCTAAGATTCTTCATTCTATTTTAAAAGAATATCCTTCAAAAATATCCATTAAAAATTTAGCAAAAAATTTAAACATTCAAGAAAAAACAATTTTAAAGCTCGTAAAAAAAATAAAAAGATCTGGAATACCCATTTCAATTTCAAACGATACCGATGATATGAAAGTTGTCCAAGCTTCAATGAATGAGCCTATCAGCTGGATCATTAAGGAAAAAAAAGCGGCTGAGGTAATGCTTGAATTAATCGGAGAATTGAACATGAATGGAAATGATAAGATAAACCACCAAAAAAGCATCATTTACAGAA
>MDSY01056587.1_pt1 | contig 11901 bp, 8 predicted proteins | sample 811131 | NCBI WGS metagenome assembly MDSY01 (sample SAMN05326643, study PRJNA326480) | marine metagenome | isolation source: seawater | place: Atlantic Ocean: South West | collected 2010
AGCTCTTCGTGTTCCTCTTCTCCTCGCTTATCCATCGCAGAGGTGAAAGCGTCGATGTGAATGGTCCTTGCGACGTTTGCTATGCGATTTTTTGAAGCTGTAACAGCACACGACGAGTACAACTCTGGAATGAAATCACAAACGAGCGATTTTGAAATCACTTCGTCCCTTTCGCTCTTCTTTTTCCGCGCGCGTATCGCATTCTCCAGGAAGTCGCACGCAAAACTCCAAAACATTTGAGAGGGAGAGGAAGTGCTCTCGGTGCCAAACGCTGCAATGCACGACAACGCGTGAGTTAACGAGGTCGACGCGACGTCTACATTTGCAAACGCATTTGCACAACCGATCGATACGATATCGTACCCTACATTTTTCGAAGACGTTACGTTTGAAACCAAGCGAGGAAAGAACGTCGCCAACGAAAATACTTTCGCCTCTGAGAATCCCTCGTTCTTCGGAGCACTTTTGTGCGCGTGATTCCCGTAATACTCTTCACGAGTGAACGAAACGATAGGGTCTATGGCATCTTCGCACACGTCTTGCCAGAATACTTTTTCCTCGTTTTCGTTTTGAGACGTGGCGGTAAAGTTGAGCGCGGACGCAAAGACGCTTTCAAACGCCCTCACGGTTGTCGCCCGCGTGTTTTCGATAGAGAACGTCGCGGATATCAAACATCTCGTCGTAACTTTCCACAGGTTTCGTCCACGAGCCGTACTTCGATCTGCGCGAAGGATAATCTCTTGTAAAGATAGCAAAGCTTCAGAAACGACGATGGAATCGCCTTTGTCGTTTTTCGTTTGCTTTTCGACGTCGCGAAATTTGGCTAAAACATCCACAATGTCCGGTAAAACGTCGTCGGTGAGTTCTCCATCCACGATAGATGGAGTCGTTGTTGATACTTCTTCTTTTATTGATCTACCTTTGAGCACACTTTCGACGATGACGTTGCGAAAACTCACAAACGCGCGAATTTTTGCCGAGTCCGCGAATAAAACTTTCACTTGGTCCTCCGGGTTGCCGTCGTACTCCTCGGTGTTGCCGTGATATTCCGACAGAGTGGCGTTTGAAGCGACAACTTCGAGCGTCTGAGCGACTCTTCGCCAGGATTTCCCAAACTTTTTGCTCGAAGTTTCCGCCAGTCGTCTCAACGCATCGACGACAAATTCGGCTTTTCTCGTCTTCATTTCGAAAAAGACGGTTTCGTTACCCAAGCCGGAGTTTCGAAAGCTCGAATTTGCAACCGTTCGAATGGCTTCGTAGAATGGTAACAAAGCGTCTTCTCTCGCCGCGTCTGCGTTGCTGCTGTTGATATTTTCGTCCGTCTCCAAATTCGTCAACGTGGTTTTACGTTTCGTGGGCGTAATGTTGCCATCTTCGTCTTTGGACTCCGCGGATTCCGCGCTTCCTCTTTTCAAGAGCACAGCCTCGGCAACGACGCGAAGGCACTCCGAAGCTTCTTTGCACGCGTTGCGATTTACAATCGTTTCAATTTGTACGCACGAAGTTGCTGTCGTCGCTAAATGCAATGACGCTGGTCCCCAGATGACGTTTCGCCAGGCTGCTAAAGATCTCCCGTTCAAGTTTGCCCGCGCGACATCCGCCAAACGTTTCATCGCGATTCTGGTATTTGGAGATTTTGTGATTTCGCTTTGCTCGGCGGCGCATAAATCGCGCTCGGAACGTTGTATTAACGCGTCGACGACGTGCGAGAGTTCGCTCGCGTCCATTGTGGACGAGTTGACGAAACACGCGTCGATGGCTGCCTTGGCGTCTGGATTTATCTCGGTTTCCAAACCAGCCTCCCTCGAAAACGGTCGGAGCCACGCCATGACGTTTTTGAACCCGAGAAGGCGTTGGATGTTCTTCTCCACTTTCGTTTTGTCCGGTAGAACTCCGTCCGTCGATTCTTGCGCGGTTCCGTTTGAACTGTTGTTCACATTCGCAACACCTCTCAACGCCGTCGAGTCATTTTCCAACATGGCAATCTCCAAACTGACGCAAATATCAATACACGACTTCCAAAATTTTTGACCGAGCTTGATGAAATCGCCGTCGGATTTTGCGCAGTCGAGAAGCGTTTTTGTCGCCTCGGCGCGTTGCATGGCTCTCAAATCGACTCGCGTCGCGTCGTCGTCGTTATCATTGTCATCATCAGCGTTGCTGTTTCCCCGATCATTGTCGGATGCACTCACGCCCGTAGCGTTGCACAAAAATTGTCCAAACAAATCTCGCAAAGTATACAGCTTCGTCTCAAAAGCGAGTCGCATGGCAGAACGAGCGCACTCCAAAGCCATAGCGGCACGCCCTGGATCATTTGCGAGGCCAAACGCAATCGATAGCGCGCGACAGAGCGCTTCGCCGATGACTTCAAACATTGGTCGAGCCAGTCCGGCTTCGGCAGCCGCGTGGAAGGCGGATTCGCCGACGAATACGTTGTCGTTATTGTTTTTCGCGCTTTCGTCGAGCTCTGAATTACTACCTTGTCCATTTTTGAGCTGCGGCGGGGAAAGTGCGGCTGCAGGAGCTATTGTCGATCTCGTCGTGACGGCAGAGAACGCTCGAGCAGTTTCTCTCAGCAAAGCTTTCGCTTCTTCCGAGGCAATTTTTTCCTCCATTTCCAGAATTTTCTGTTTCTTCTTGAACGCACCAAATATGCCAAAGTCGCTCATGAGACCGCTATTCGCTGCTGCAGTGGTAGTACTACTACTATCAGCGGCAGTTGAAGACGACGCCGTTTCCGCAATGGCGCGTTTATCCGCGGATAATATAATTTCTTCTTTCGTCACGCGATCGTAAACGCCTCGAATCATTTCTTCGTCCAAACCTCTCGTTTCTGGCGTATCCAAAGCCATATTCAAGAAATCCTCTCTCGACATCCGCATTTTCACATCCACCATGGGATTGTGCGCGTCGGTATTCAACATTATTATCGCAAACGCGATAATTGTCACGCAATCTACTTTCTTCTCTATTTTTTGGCCACCAAAGTTTGGATTTAATTCAATAAATCTTTTCGCGAAGCATTCGGTGAGTCTATCGATTTGTTGCGCTTCGCCGGGAATTCGAAACGTCGACATGAACTTCCTCAACGCTTCATCCACGTATTCGTTCGTGAAATCAAAGTTTTCCAGGTACGCTCGAATAACAGCAACGCCATCAGCATCGCTAGATCCCAGCAAGTGTCCAATTGCTGACGGGTCGACACCCGGCGCCGACCGTAAAAACTTGGCGGCGTCTGACGCCGACACGACTGAATTACTCGGCGCGTGCTCGCGCAGAACTGCCATAGTCGGCGTCTTGTTGAACTTTTTCACAGCAATCTCCACCGATTTTTTCTCTTTCTTAAGATTTGCAAACGTTTTCGTTTGCGATGGTTTTGCTATTGACGATGATGATGACGTCGTAGGCACGTTTTCTAGCGGAACGGAAGAGAGCAATCCGCCGCCAATGACGCCTTCTGATTCGCTTCCCGGGGTTGTTCTCGTCGTCCTCGTCGTCCTCGTCGAGTTGTTCGATTCTGCTTGATTCTTGTTATCTTGTTTAGCCGTGGCGGTACTCGAAGGTACGACGACGTTTTGGGACGGTATCAACTCAAACGAGGTCGAAACACTCCCTGACCGGCGCAAAGTGGAGGAGGCTTTTCTTTCGACTTCGTCAATGGAATCCTCATCGTGAAATAAATCTTCCCCTAATTCCTTGTTTCTCGCGCGCCACACGCGCAACGAACGCACGATAGCGACTAAACACTGCGTCGCTGCATCTCTAACCGCAACTGAATCGATATCGATCGAGGAACCACTGCTAATTTTTACAAGAATGCGCTCCTTTTCCCGTTCAACTTTAAGCGTCTCTAAAATCGCCTTGGCGCTTCTTTCGAAGCAGTTTGTCGAACATCTCGGATCGCAATCGTAATTCACAAAAACATCCGCCGCTGTCGAAGGATCGTCGTATATTTGTCGTAACGTTTTTAACGCAGCAATCTTTGCCTTCACGTGCGTTGACTTTGATCGTTCCAACGGGTGTAAAAGCATCGTTGGGAACATCAAAGCGATTTCAGATTTCCACGAATCTCTTGCGCGAGAGACAATCGCGGCATACGTCGCTCGGGCTAAACTCGATGACGCTAACGCCATAGGATGAAACCTCGTCGCGTTACTAAATCCATGCAAGATGGTGTTGCTGTTATTACTCGTGCTCGTGGTGATTGTTGTTCTGTTCGTCGACGCATTCAGCGTCTTTTCGATGCCTTCGAAACTCAATCTTTTCGCGTTATTGTTGCTATTGTTGTTGATCGCGCCAGACGCGGTAGCCGCGGCGGCCGCAGCTACTCCAGCGACGCCGCCTTTTTGAAGCGTGGACTTTGGATTTAACATCGCGTTCATCAACAACGCCTCGCTCAAAGGTTTCTTCAATTCGTTTCTATACGCCGCTAACCACGCTCTCGCGTTTGGTCCTTCGCACAGCTGTCGAAGTAAATCTATGGCTAAAAACCGACTCGCCAGGATGTACTCGTCCGCGTCTAACGCATTCGCCGCAGAAAAATACGTAGTTGGTTTCTTATTAGCATTATTGGCATCAGCATTCTCTTCCGCAATCATCGTCGAAGTCGTCGCGCTCGTAATCGCATCTGAATCTCTCGATGCGATTTTACACAATGCCTTCAAACACGTCAACGCTGATTGGTCGCTAAAAAAACTATCACCATTAGTATTGATATTTCCCGCAGCGCTCGCGCTACGAAACTCCCCCTCTGAGCACCTTTTGAAACAATTATTTATGTGTTGCACCAACGCCGTCTTCGCCACTCTTCTCTCCACGTCCCCATCGCTCGCGACTGCTGAATGCGCCAACCGCAAAGTCAAAATCTCCAACGCCTCCTCCCCTTCTTCGCCTTGAAATATCCCCGAGTTTACGATGTGTTCGCTCGTCGCCAACGCCAACAACATCTTCACTACCATCCTCGTAATTTCCAACGAGCTATCATCCTTCCCGCAAAACGCGACCGCTTTACACACATCTCTCAACATCGTCGCGCTACATGTCATCATCATCTCTACATTTTCCGTCGCCGCCGAATTCGTTCCGCTCACTCTCACTTTCTCCTTCTCCACGAAATTCATCACCAAAAACAAACACTCGAGCGCTTTCACCGCGACTTTCTGCCTCCCTCCTTGCGAATACACCTCTTGGTTGCTCAAAATCTCTTTACACGCGTCCGTGACTTCTCGTAAAATTTTCGTCTTCTTCTCAAAGTGCAAAAAATCCGACTTCTTTTCCTCTTCTCTCGTTTGCGTCCAGAACTGTTTCATCAGTTCGTCGTTGGTGTTGGTGTTGGTGTCTTTTAAAAACTCCAAAATCTTTCCTCTCGCCTCTTTCGCCTTCTTCGGGAGGAGTAAAACGAAGGCACCTCCGCCGAACTCTTTTAAAGATTGGGAGAAGAGCACCTCAGTCGCTCGCAAGAACAACGCAAAGGCACCGAGATTTTGATTTTTTTCTGCGTTCGTTTGTTTCTTCTTCTTTTCATCATTTTCATCATCATCATCATCATCCTCGGTCGTCGTCTTCGTTTTAGACGAAGAAGAAGAAGGCAGCATCTTTCAGATAGACAACAAAAAAGCGCGCTCAAAGCCGAGTTTTTTAAAGGCTGCTCGCGTGTCCTTTTTCTCGAGCAAACGTGCGCGTTAAAGTAGTAGTGTGTCTCTCTCTTTTTATTATTTATTTTTATTATTTTTATTATGAAGAGTTTTTCTGTCTGATGTCTGCCTTTTTCGTGCTTCGAACGAGAGACTTGTGTTTGTTGAGTCTTTCCTTCAAAAAAAAAAGCGAGAAACACACATCACCACTTTTAAATAAAATGATGTTCGCTTTTACGTCGTCGCGTACTGCGTCGTCGCGAGGCGCAAAATTGGTCGCGGCGTCGACGAGGACGACGGCAAAGAAGACAACGCCGAGGAGGAGGAGGAGAGGAGGAACAGCAACGACGGGAGGAGGAGGAGGATTTTTATTTCGAGCGTCGACGACATCATCGACAGATGACGACGACGACGAAAGAAGATTAAACGGAGGAGGAGCGTCGTGTTCTTCTTCATCTTCTTCTTTCTCTCCGTTGTTGTTGTCTCTTTTAGTAGTATTCGCGGGCGGTGTAACGACGGCGCAACCATCGTTCGCATCCATCGAAGATTCTCGGAAACAAGTCGTCCTCGACATCGAGCGGCGTTTACGACAGGAATCCATCAATGATGAGAAGGGAGAGAAGAGAGAACCGAGACCGAGGTGGGAAACGAAAGCGGAGGAAAGAGCGATGATGATGCGAGAATACGATCGACTGGCGATCCAACAAAAGGAAGAAAAAGAGGAATTCAATCGAAAAGCGACGGCGGTGTACGCGAGACAGGCGGCGGAGAGGAAGACGCTCGCGCGGATCGAGAAGGATGGCAATCCGGACGGGCTGTCGCAAAGCGAGAAGGAACAAGTCGCGAAGGAGGAAGGTGAGAGAGCGTACGAGATGACGATGAACGCGATAGACGCGTCTGAGCTGGAGTTGAAGGCGTACAATGAACGCATGGAAGAGAGGAGGCGGACGGCCTTGGAGAGGAACCGGGAGGAGTTGGAGAAGTTGGAAAAGATGGAGAGGAAAGAGAAGGAGGAGAGCGAGATTTTGGAGCAGATTTCGAAGAACTGCGAAAAGTCCTTGGAAGACGTGAACCCGTTTGACGATACCGTGTGTATTTAAACAACTTTTTTATATTGATGATGATACAAAAAACAAAGCAGCGCCGTTATGATTTATATATATACCTACTTTAATAACCGTACCCGGCTGCTGACGAAGACGAAGTCGAAGACGAACTCGCCGTCGAAGAATCTTCTTCGAAGAATCCCATCACTCTCGGAACTAAATGTTTAATCAACAACTCCAACGCGGACACTTCCCCGAACGACACCGGGATGTTCACGTTCAACTTCTCTCCAAACTTGGTCTGATTGTAATTCAAAAACACTCCCCCGGTGCCGTCCGGCATCGCTTCCATCTTCAAACTTTTCGTCACCGACCCTTGCGAACTCCCGCCCATCCCCGGGTCGTGGAAAAACTCCACCTTTTGCGCGATGCTTTGTCGACTCGGATTCAATCTGTTCGCCAACTCCGCGGCTTCAATCGGAGAAAGCATGAACGACCCTTTCCGAGTCCAATCGTATTTCCTCGTCCCGATGGACGGCGCAAATTCCAAGAGAATTCCGCCGGAACGTTTCATAATCGTCCGGCCTTGATGATCGGTCTCGAACGTCGGTTTGACCAATTTCACGGATAAAGCCGATTTCGATTTATAAATTGAAAAGTCCACGAACGTTCTGCCGCTCGACGATGACGATGACGAAGAATTGTTGTTGTTGTTGTTGTTATAACCGCCGCCGCCTCCGCCGTACGAAGAAGAAGACGAATACGAAGCGCCGGGGCCCCCGTAGTTATTGTTGCCTCGATTTTGCGTTTGCGTTTGCGTTTGCTGTTGCCCACTACTAAGACCACCACCACCACCACTCGCTCCCCACGGCGGCGCCGACGGCGTCTCTCTCGCGTAATAGTTATCCTTGTTGTTCGACGCAGCGTACGACGCCTCCTCCTCGCCAAAGGCGTTCGATTTCGCATCGCTGGGCACCCACTTAATCGCCCGATTCGCCCCCGGACCGGACAACCGATCGCCGTTGGAAACGACCAAAGGCGGCGACGCGAACGCGTCTTTGTATTGATTCTTCTCTTCTTCTCCGTAGTAGTAGTAGTTGTTGTTGTTGTTATTATTCTCAGACGACGAAGAATAAAACGAAGAAGCGCTTTTTGTCGCTTTTCCGATTTCAAATCTCCCCGAAATCGTCCTCGTCCTCGTCCCCCAAAGCGAAGACCGAAACGAAAAAAATCGAGACGCCGTCTTCACGCCGCATCTCGTCGAGGAGGAAGAGGCAGAAGAGGAGGAGGATTTCAGCGAGAAGATGTATAAACGAAGTGGACGCAAAGACGCAGACATTTTACTCCTAATTTGTAACGCGTGGAGAAAAAAAAATTTGAAAAAAACACTTGAGTTTTTCACATTTTTTTTTTTCGCTCGAAAAATCGAAAAGCAGCCGCGTGTTCAATTTCACACATCCAATGTCTCACTAATCTTGCGCATACTTGCGCATACTTACACTCACACAGATATCATCTCTTAGCCTTTTGGGAAAAGAGATCGAGAGAGGATTTGAGGAGAATTCTTCTCTTAAAATGGTGGCGGACTACTACTCTGGAGGAGGCGTCCCTCCTTCAAATCATCATCATCATCATCACAAAGACGTCCGCTTGCACCTCGCGCTGTTCGCGATACAATGCGTCTGCGCGATATACAACACCTTGTGCCAACTTTTCTTAACCTCTTCAAACGAGAGTAATAAAGATGATTGGCGCGCGGTGTTGGTGTTTTCCTTGTACAGGGACGTGCTCGCGGCGCCGTTGCTTTACGTGTGCGCGTTTTTGCACGAGCAACACACACAACATGTCAGCGGTTTAGTCTCGTCAAACTTCAGATGGTTCCCGAGTTCGCAAGATTTTCCGAGAGTGTTATCGCAAGCGTTTCTGGGGATTTTTTGCAACCAACTCGCATCTTTACTCGGGATTCAACTCGTCGGAGCAGTTATGGCATCTTTAGTACATCTGGCGACACCGATGTGTGCGATGGCGATCGCGGTGTATTTAGGACAAGAGAAGTTGAACGCGTTCATAGCGAGCGGCGTCGTGGTGGCGTGCGTAGGCGCGATGAGTATGAGCGCGATTGACGCGTACTTGAAAGACGTCAGCGTGGAAGAGGAGAAAAAAGAGAGCTCGCCGGTTGGGTTGTTTGCGTTGTTTGTGGGGAGTTTAGCGAGCGCGGTGTATTATAATGTACAAAAGATTACGTTGAAGAAGAAAGAGAACGTGCCGTTGATGGTGACGGCGTGGGAGTACGCCTTCGGGGCGTCCATGATGGCGTTGTGTGCGGTGATTTGCGTGCCGTTTGGTAATGAGGCAGAAGTATACGCGTACGATGGCGATAACAGTGTGTCGTCCATAGCCGCAAACGCCATCACCGCGGGAGGAAGGAGCGCTGCGAATAAAAGGTGGGTGTTGGAAACGGAAGGCTTGTACGCTCTCTTCTTCGCCGTCGTGTTCAACTCCATCTTAAAGTACGCTTTGAGCGCGTATTGCAACAAAAGAGCCGGAGTGACGTTACTCACCGTCTATTCCACGCTACAACCCGTAGTCACCGCCGTTTTAGCGCTTTTACTCTTATCCCAACCCTTACGGTGGGGCTACGTCGGCGCGTTTGCCATTTTTTACGGCGTCTGGTTAGTCGCCAAAGGAAGAGATCTGAACGCGACGAGCGGGAAGATGAAGTACGACGATTCCGCGCCAACAACAACATCAACAACAATATCAACAACATCGAATACTAATAACACTAGAAATAAAAAAGAAGAACAACCGTACAGTAGTCTTAGCAATAGCAAAGAGTTACGCGTTTAGAATTTAATTATTTGTATATAAAAGTACGTATTACGCTATGTGTATATGTGCGCTCTCTTTCATCGATCATCGAAATCTCTTCACTTTCAGAGACTGTTCAGACCTTTTGAGACCAAAATTCAAACAACACCAAAATATGTTCGTAAACGTGCTCGTCGCCGCGGCGTCCGCGACGACAACTTTCTTCGTCTCTCGTCGTAAAAGTCGTCGTAATGGTGGTGGCATCGTGGAAAACAAAACGAAGAACTTTGAGCAGGTACGACATTCTTTTGAGCAACAAAACTCTTCGCTCGCGGGGAAGAATTTCAAAATGTAATCCGCTGACACCAACAAAACGCTTCGTTTCTTTTTTCACATCAGGAGAACAATATAACCGCCAATTTCCCGCCATTTTTAGCGCGAGATGATGGGTGTTACTGCCGACAGTGTCCCCCGGATGATTCTTCGCCCGTTTCCTCCTCCTCCGCTTCTTTTGATGAAGGAGAAAACAAGGAAAATTTTGGACTCGATTTCCCGCCAAAGAAGAAACCAAATCCACTCTCGAAGGAAAAACGAGAGCGCTATTTATCCTGGGACGATTATTTCATGACCGTGGCGTTTTTGAGCAGCCAGAGGAGCAAAGATCCGAATAAACAAGTTGGGGCGGTGATTGCGTCGGAGTCAAAGTTGATATTGGGTAGGTTCTTTTTAATCTTATCGTTGTTGTTGTTTGCTTCGTCTCGCTCGCTCGTCGCTCTCTCTTCGCGAAGTGGCGTTGACATTTTTTTGTGACTACATAAACAGGTGTGGGATACAACGGTTTCCCGCGAGGGTGCGGCGACGACGCCTTACCGTGGGCTAAGAAAAGTCCCACGGGCGATCCTCTCGAAACCAAATACGCGTACGTGTGCCACGCGGAGATGAACGCCATCATGAACAAAAATTCCGCGGACGTGAAGAACGGAACCATGTACGTGACCATGTATCCGTGCAACGAGTGCGCGAAGTTAATGATTCAAGCCGGGATTAGAGAGGTGGTGTATTGCGAAGGGAAGTTGAACAAGGACGATCGCGATAATAATAGTAATAAAAATAGTGCCAGTAAGAACAATAATAATAATAGTAAGAAGGTGTTCGGAGAGAACGCGAAGAACATCATCGACGGAGCAGCAGTAGCGACCACCGCGGCAGAGAAAAAAGAGGAAAAGAAAGTCGACCCGTCCTATTTTGCGAGCCAGAAGCTCCTCGCGTTGGCCGGTGTCACCGTTCGGCAATTCGAGCCGAAAGTGAAAGTCGATTTGACGTATTTACGCGATTAATAATAATTTAAGTCGTGTTGTTTTAAGTACCTTTCAAATAACACGCGGCGGATCTCTTCTTTTTATTCTACATTTATATATTTTGTTCAATACGCATCTCTCGCGCGCACTATGTGCGAGAGCGTCGTTTAGAATTCCTTCTCCCATCCCGGCTCTCTCACTCTTTTTGTCTCTCTTTCTGTATTTTATAATATATTTCTCGTCGTTTTTTATTAGCAGCGCGTTCTTATAAATAAACAAACAGCTCAAATTAGTTACCCTTCGCTTGCTCTCTTTCCTTCGCGTCGCTAATCTCCTCGACCGTTTCCCACTCGACCGCGCAATCCTCGGTGCACTCCTTAGCCGCTTTCAACGCGATTTCCAAAGACTTGGAAAGTTCCTTCACTCTCGCGCTCTCCTTCACTTTACCTTGAACTTTGCCCAAACTCTTCGCCGCGGTTTCGATGGAATCCAAAACCGCCTTGTCCATCTCCCCAGACTTGGCCGCTTTCAATGCATCTTGGGAAGCTTTGATAAACGCCAAATCTTCTTTGGACACTTCCGCATCGACCGCCGCCGGTTCTTTCTTGGCGTGCGCGGAAGCGGCGGAGATTTCCTCCACCACGTCCCAGTTCGCGGCGCAATCGTCCACGCATTCTTGCGCGCTTTTGATGGCATCTTCCAAAGCTTTGGACACCGCGGCTTGGTCCGCCATGCGGACGATCGTGTTCACTCTTCGAGCAGATGTGGCTTTTTGCTGTTTTGTGATTCGATGGACAAAAATGTTTGAGAAAGACAGAAAGAGGGTCAGTAATCCTCTCGCGTAGGTTCGTTTCCCCGACGGGGAGATGATCTCTCTGACCCTCGAGATGATATATCATCTCTCAGCTTTCCTCTTCTTTTGCTAACGAAATCAAAGCTCGAAGCGAAAAAAAACAACAACACGAAGAACAACGCGTTCGCGTTGTCCTTTTCGCGTCCGAAAGAACAACCGAAGCTTTTTCCTCCAAAGTCGAAAGAGGAAAGAACGCGATGGTGATGACGCGATCGATTACTAAAAAAGAGAACTACTAATCCACCCCCAAAAATGCATCG
>MDSY01062708.1_pt1 | contig 11899 bp, 12 predicted proteins | sample 811131 | NCBI WGS metagenome assembly MDSY01 (sample SAMN05326643, study PRJNA326480) | marine metagenome | isolation source: seawater | place: Atlantic Ocean: South West | collected 2010
CTAATCAGTTAACTTTTAGTGCAAATATTAATGATATTAAAGAGTGCAATATTTATATTGTAACAGTTCCAACCCCTATAGATGAATTCAAAACACCAGATTTAAACCCATTAAGAGGTGCCTCTAAAATGCTTAGCGAGATCCTTAAAAAAGGAGATATTGTTATCTATGAGAGCACTGTGTATCCAGGATGTACTGAAGAGGTGTGTGTTCCTTTGTTAGAACAAGCAAGTGGATTAATTTTTAATACGGACTTTTACTGTGGATATTCGCCAGAGAGAATTGTCCCAGGAGATAAGATAAATACCTTAACTACTATTAAAAAAGTAACATCAGGCTCAACTACAGAGATTGCTAATTTTGTAGACGATCTGTATGGCTCGATTATTACTGCAGGTACTTTTAAGGCCGCAAGTATGAAAGTAGCGGAGGCAAGTAAGGCTATTGAAAATGCACAACGTGATGTTAATATATCGTTTGTTAATGAATTGGCTTTAATATTTGATAGAGTTGGTATAGACACTCAAGATGTTCTTGACGCCGCAGGTACTAAGTGGAATTTTCTAAAATACAAACCAGGCCTTGTTGGAGGACACTGTATAAGTGTAGACCCCTATTATTTAGCTTATAAAGCAGAAAATTTAGGATATCATCCTGAAGTGATCTTAAGCGGTAGACGTGTGAATGACAATATGAGCAGCTTTGTAGCAAACAAAATGATCAAAATGCTTATCAAAGCAGGTAAACAAATAATGGGTTCTAAAATTTTAATACTAGGAGTTACTTTTAAAGAAAATTGTCCGGACATCCGTAACTCAAAAGTAGCGGATGTACATAATGAATTAAAAGAATTTGGTTTAGAAGTTGATGTCTATGATTATGAAGCTGATAATGAAGAGGTAAATAAAGAGTATGGTATACATCTTATAGATGAGATTAAAGAAAAATATGACGGGATTTTATTAGCGGTTTCGCACAACAAATTTTCGCTTATTGATATAGAGTATTTAAAAAAAGATGCTAATAGTATTGTATACGATTTAAAAGGATTTCTACCAAGAAATCAAGTAAACTCTAGACTTTAAATTATTTAAAAAAAGTGAATTTAATATTATATATAAAATGAATATTTTAAAATTAATTGGCAGAGAAAATCAAATGTTTAGTGACGACGTAATTAGTTTTGAATCTGATTTGTCAAAAATAGTAAATAAATCATCTTTTTTGGTTTTAGGTGGTGCTGGGTCAATTGGACAGTCTGTTGTTAAAGAAATTTTTAAAAGAAATCCAAAAAAAATACATGTTGTAGATATTAGCGAAAATAATCTAGTAGAGTTAGTTCGTGATTTAAGAAGCTCTTATGGATATATTGATGGAGATTTTAAAACGTTTGCATTAGATATTGGTTCATATGAGTACGATACATTTTTTAATTTGGATGGTAACTTTGATTATGTTCTAAATCTTTCAGCTCTAAAGCATGTTCGTAGTGAGGAAGATCCTTTTACATTAATGAGAATGATTAATGTAAATATTTTTAATACAGATAAAAGTATCGAACAGTCAAAACAAAAAGGGGTTAAAAAATATTTTTGCGTATCCACAGATAAAGCTGCAAATCCAGTTAGCATGATGGGGGCTTCTAAAAGAATAATGGAAATGTTTGTAAACAAAAGAAGTAATGATATAGATGTATCTATGGCTCGTTTTGCAAATGTTGCATTTTCTGATGGTTCTTTATTACACTCTTTCAATAAAAGAATTGAAAAGAGACAACCTATAGTTGGACCTAATGATATTAGACGGTATTTTGTTACTCCTCAAGAGTCCGGCGAATTATGTTTGATGTCATGCATTTATGGAGAAAATAGAGATATATTTTTCCCCAAACTAAATAAAAATTTACATCTAATTTCACTTTCAAGCATTGCTTTAAAGTTTCTAAAATCAAAAGGTTATGAGCCTTTTATTTGTTCATCTGAAGATGAAGCTAGAAATTACTTTTTGAATGATTATAAAGAAAATACTTGGCCTTGTTTTTTCGCAAAGTCAGATACCTCTGGAGAAAAAGGTTTTGAAGAATTTTATACAGATTCTGAGGAATTAGATTTAAACAAGTTTAAAAATATAGGAATTATAAAAAATAAAATTAATTTTAATGAGCAAAAACTTAATTTATTTGAAAGTAAGATTCGAAAATTTAAAAATGACTTGAACTGGGATAAATCAGATTTAAAAAATCTTTTTAATTTTATGATTCCGGATTTTAACCATAAGGAGACTGGTAAATTTTTAGATTCCAAAATGTAATTAGTATTTTTTATGATTCCAGAATTAGGCAATTACCATAACAGAAATAATAAATTATTTACTATGGATCAGATAGTAAATTACACATTAAATATTAGAAATGAATAATAATTTTAGTATAATAGGATATTCAGGTCATTCATATGTCATTTTAGATTCAGCATTAAAATCTAAATTAATTTGTAAAGGTTATTATGATAGAAATAAGAAAAAATTCAATCCTTTCGATATTGATTATTTAGGATTAGAAGATAACATAGATACTAACGAAATTATATTTATTACAATAGGAGACAACAAAATTCGAAGAAATATTTATGAAGATTTGATTAAAAAAAATTTTATAACTTTTTTAAATATTATTGATCCAACATCTTCTATAAGTAAGCTTGCTTTTATTAAACCAGATAGTTCAATTTCAATAGGTGTTAATTCAGCAATTAATAGTTTGGCAAAAATAGAAACTGGAGTTATTATTAATACAGGAACAATTATAGAACATGAAGTTAAAATTGGAAAATTTAGTCATGTAGGACCAAATGCTACTATTTGTGGTGATGCTAATATCGGCGAAAATGTTTTTATAGGTGCTAATGCGATAGTTAAGCAAGGTGTTAGAATCGGCGATAATTCAATAATCGGTGCAGGTTCAGTAGTTTTAAATAATATTTCAGCTAATTCAACATATGTGGGTAATCCTGCAGTAAAAATTAAATAATCATTATGATACCACTTTCAATACCAAATATTAATGGAAATGAATGGAAATACGTTAAAGATTGTCTAGATACCGGATGGATATCTTCTGCTGGAGCTTATGTAAATAAGTTCGAAGAAACTATCCGGAATTATACGGGTGCTAAGTATGCAATAGCATGTGTGAATGGCACAGCTGGCCTCCAAGTTTCATTAAATCTTGCTGGTGTAACTAGTAATGATATTGTTATTGCTCCAAATTTAACATTTGTTGCTACTTTGAATGCTATTAAGTATTCTGGTGCAGAAATAACCCTAATAGATGTATGTGAAGATTCTTGGCAAATTGATGTTGAATTACTTAAGAAATGGTTGTTAAATAATACTACAACTGAAATTATTAATAATAAACCTCTAACAACTGAAAATTTAACTGGAAAAAAAATTGGAGCAATAATGCCCGTTTATGTTTTAGGTGGTTTTATTGACATTGAGAATTTATTAGAAATTAGTTCTAATTATGGCATACCATTAATAGAAGATAGTACAGAAGCACTTGGTAGTTTTAGAGGTGAAAAACATGCAGGCACTTTTGGCGTAACGGGTGTTCTTAGTTTTAATGGTAATAAAATAATATCTACAGGTGGCGGTGGAATGATCATGACTAATGATAAAGAAATTGCTACTAGAGCAAAACATATTACAACAACTGCTAAAACTGATCCATTAGATTATTTTCATGACGAAGTAGGTTACAATTATAGACTTGTAAATGTTCTTGCAGCTATTGGTGTAGCGCAAATGGAAAACTTTGATAGTATTTTAAAAAGAAAAAAAGAAATTGATTCACTTTACAGAAAAAAATTAAATGGAGTGGGAGATATTAAGTTTCAAAATAATTTGATGGATACAAATCCTAATTGTTGGTTGTTTACTTTTCGAACAAAAAAAATGAGAGGTTTGTTAAAATATTTAAATCAAAAAGAAATACAAAGCAGACCATTTTGGACCCCTATGAATAATCTTCCAATGTATAAAGATTTAATGTACATTCATGAAAATGACATTTCAAATAAGATTTTTAAACAGTGTATAACTATTCCATCTTCTTCAAACTTATCCAATTCTGATCAAGAAATAGTAATAAATGAAATAAAAAAATATTTTACAAACAATCAAAAATAATTTTAAAATGAATTTAACAAAACAACAAGTAGATGATTTAATAAATAAAGGATATGCATTGATTCCTCAGTTAGTTTTTGACATTACTTCTTTAAATGAAGAAAATTTAGCTAAAAAAACTTATAATGAAAATTCAAAAGTAAGTCAGCAATTTCTGAGTTCATTTAATTTAAATGAACTCAAAGACCAGTTGGCTAAATTAGCAAAAGACAAATTAAATATTAGTGCAGATAAAAATGATATATATTCAATCACTAGATTTTTACAATCTTACGATAATTTAGAAAGCTATAGAGGTCATTTTGATTCTCATATTTTTACAATTGTTACACCTGTCAAAATTCCAAATACAAATTCTAGAGAAAGTGGTCAATTAATTGTTTTCCCTAAAATCAGAAAAAATCCAACAAATGAATTTATTAATTTTTATGAAAAATTAAAATATAAGTTATTATATGGAAGTAAAAAAGGGTATCAGAAACTTATGGAAAAAAATCATTTTGTAGAGTTTGATTTTAAAGATAAGTGTTCAATAATATTTTTGGGACGACAGTGCTTTCATGGAAATAGATCTTTTGCAAAAGCCCCCGATGGTGAAAGAATTACAATTCTTACACATTTTTTTGATCCAAATAAAAAGGGGATTGGCTCCTTATTAAGAAAAATCAGAAACAGGTGATTTATAATTTAATTAAGCGTTTTTTTGATATACTAGCGTCTGGAATTGCTATTATAATTTTAAGTCCTTTACTTATTCCAATAATCGTAGGATTGAGACTGACAGGTGAAGGATATATTTGGTATAAACAGGAGCGTATTGGGCACAAAAATAAGCCATTTTTAATTTTGAAATTTGCAACTATGCTTAAGGACAGTCCAAATATGAAAGGAGGATTAATTACTACCAAAAAGGATCCAAGAGTTACTCCAATGGGAGGTTTTTTAAGAAAATATAAAATTAATGAGTTGCCCCAATTATTTAATATATTTTTTGGTGATATTAGTGTTGTAGGTCCAAGGCCATTAGTGAAAAAAATTTTTTTATTTTATAAACAAGAATTTCAAAATAAAATATATAATGTTAAACCTGGTCTAACTGGAATTGGTTCTATTATTTTTAGAGACGAAGAATCAATTATTTCATCTATTAATTCTGAAAATCCTCTAGATTTTTATAAACGAGTTATTTCACCTTATAAAGGAGAGTTAGAAATATGGTATCAAGAAAATCGTTCTTTTAGCCTGGATACCCAGCTAATTTTTTTGACAGCTTGGGTAATAATATTTCCTAAATCAAGAATTTATGATAAATGGTATAAAAACTTACCTAAACGTAATTTTTAAATTAATATAATAATTAATCTATATATAGCTAGTTCTACAAATGAATTATATAGTTTAATTATTAAAAACAAATACTATTTAGGCTGTAAGTATGATAGATGTTAAATTTTTAAAGAAAGATTTCAAAATAGTTTTTTTATTTTTTAAAAAAGTATTTCTTTCAAGAAATCAAATTGATTATAAGTTTATAAAATCCATTAAATTATGAATAAAACTGTAATAATCGCTGAAGCAGGAGTTAACCATAGTGGGGATATTGAAATGGCTAAGAAGTTAATTGATGTTGCATCAAATGCAGGGGTTGATTATGTTAAATTTCAAACTTTTAAAGCCAATAAAATTGTAACAAAAAATGCAAAAAGAGCAAACTATCAAAATATTAATACTAAAAATTTAGATTCTCAATATGAGATGCTAAAAAAACTAGAATTGGATGAGGATACACACCATTCTTTAATAAAATATTGCAACGAAAAAAGTGTAAAATTTTTATCAACTGCTTTTGACTTAGATAGTTTAGAGTTTCTTTATAACATAGGAATTAGGTTAGCTAAGGTTCCCTCAGGTGAAATCACAAATTACCCTTATTTAAAAAAAGTAGCACAATTATTTCCAGAAGTGATTTTATCTACTGGGATGTCCACCATGGACGAAATTAATAAAGCTGTAGGTGTTCTTTTAAAATTCGGAATTAATAAAGATAGTTTAACTATTCTTCATTGTAATACTGAATATCCGACTCCTATGTCTGATGTTAACTTAATGGGAATGTTACATATTCAAACTGAGTTAGGTGTGAAAGTTGGTTATTCAGATCACACCTTAGGAATTGAAGTCCCAATCGCTGCTGTTGCTCTTGGAGCCATAGTCATAGAAAAACATTTTACTATAGATAGAAATCTCCCAGGTCCAGATCATAAAGCTTCTTTAGAGCCAAATGAACTGAAGCTTATGGTTAGATCCATTAGAAATATTGAAAAAGCTATTTCTGGTTCCAAAATTAAAGAACCTTCAAAATCTGAATTAAAAAACAAGCAAATTATTAGAAAAAGTATTGTTGCTATAAAACCAATAATTAAAGGAGAAATTTTTAACAATAAAAACATAGGAATTAAAAGACCAGGAACAGGGATTTCACCTATGAACTGGGAAAGTGTAATTGGACAAGTAGCTGAAAAAAATTTCCAACAAGACGAACTAATTAGAATATGAGAAAAATTTGTGTAATTTCTGGTACTAGATCAGAGTATGGATTACTGTATTGGGTGATGAAGTCAATTGAAAAACAGCCAGAATTAAATTTACAATTAATAGTAACAGGAATGCACTTGTCTTCTGAATTCGGTTTAACATATAAGCAAATTGAACAAGATGGATTTGTTATAGACAAGAAACTCGAAATTTTAGTATCATCTGACACATCTGTTGGTATATCTAAAAGTATGGGTTTAGGAATGATTACTTTTTCAGAAGCCTTTAATGAATTAAAACCTGACATTGTATTAGTACTAGGAGATCGATTTGAAATTTTCTCAGCGGTATCTGCTGCTATGATTGCTCGTATCCCTATTGCGCACTGTCATGGAGGAGAGGCAACAGAAGGGTTAATTGACGAATCGATCAGACACTCAATTACAAAAATGTCTCATATCCACTTTTGTTCTACAAATGATTACAAAAAAAGAATAATTCAATTAGGGGAATCTCCAAAATCCGTACAAAATGTTGGTGCCCTTGGCATAGAGAATATTAATAAATTAACCTTATTATCTAAAAAAGATTTTGAAGATTCAATATCTTTTAAGCTTGACGAGGAACTCAATTTTTTAGTTACATTTCATCCAGTAACACTTGAAAATTCAACTGCAAGTGAGCAAGTCTCTCAACTTTTAGAATCTTTAGACTTGATAAATAATTGTAAGATTATTTTCACTAAGTCTAATTCTGATACTGATGGTAGAATCATTAATGATATGATAGAAGAATATGTTCTAAAGAATCCTAAAAAATCTGTTTGTTTTTCATCTCTTGGTCAATTAAGATATTTATCAGCTTTACAATATGTTGATTGTGTTATTGGTAATTCTTCCAGTGGTCTAATTGAAGTGCCAAGTTTTAAAAAAGCCACAGTTAATATTGGAGATAGACAAAGGGGTAGAATAATGGGCGAAAGTGTCATTCAGTGTCTCCCTAAAAAGAATGAAATAATCAAAGCTATTAAAAAAGCAATATCAACAAGCTTTAAAAATAGTGTATTATTAAATTCTACAAATCCATATGGTGAAGGGAATTCCTCAGAATTAATAGTAAATACACTAAAAAACATTGAATTAACTGACATTCTTAAAAAGAGATTTCATGACCAATAATAAAATTAAAATATTATTTATAGGTACTGTAGATTTCTCTTTCAAGGCATTATCTAATCTAATAGAAAATAAATTTGAAATTACAGGGATTGTAACTAAAAGAGAATCAATTTTTAATGCTGATTTTCACAACTTAACTCCTTTAGCAAAAGTAAACAATATTCCTATAATTTATAGAACTAAGGACAATCTAGAAGAAATAGTTTCCTTTATTGGTTATAACAATCCAGACGTAATTTATTGTTTTGGATGGTCACATATTTTACCTAATAGCATTTTATCTATGCCTAAATACGGGGTTATAGGTTTTCATCCAGCTGAATTACCAAATAATAGAGGTAGACATCCAATTATATGGGCTTTGTTTTTAGGATTAAAGAAAACAGCTAGTACTTTCTTTTTTATGGATGAAGGAGCTGACACAGGGGATATTATATCACAAGAAAAAATCAACATTGAAAATGATGATGCTTATTCGTTATACAACAAAATAATTGACGTTGCGCTCAAACAGATACTATTATTTACTATAGAGTTAGAAATTAAAGGACATAATATTTCTAAAACTAAACAAGATAAAACACTTGGAAACTCATGGAGAAAAAGAAATAAAAATGACGGTAAAATTGATTTTAGAATGTCGACTAATGCTATTATAAATCTGGTAAAGGCATTAGCCTTACCATACGTGGGAGCACATATTGAGTATTTAGATGAAGATGTAAAAATATGGAAAGTAAAAGACGAAAATAATAGTATCAAAAACCACGAACCTGGCAAGATATTAGATATAAACGGATGTGAAATTATAGTTAAAACATATGACGGAGCGATCCGTATATTAAATCACGAGTTTAGTAAACTTCCAAAAAAAGGAGAATATTTATGAAAAACATAATAGTTATATCAGCACACCCTGATGACGAAATTTTAGGAGCTGGAGGCACATTGCTGAAACATAAATCTAAAGGAGATAATCTAGCTTGGGTTATTGTAACCTCAATAACTGAGAAACAAGATTTATTCAAACATAAATTGGATAAAAGAGAAGAAGAAATAAAAAAAGTTTCTAAAATGGTAGGTTTTTCAAAAGTATATAGATTAAACTATCCTGTAGTGACTTTAAATTCTGATTCAATGAATGATATGGTTCCCAGGATTTCATCAATTTTTTTAGATTTTAAACCTGAAATTATATATGTAATGAATAGATCTGATGCCCATTCTGATCATCGTTACACTTTTAATTCAGTAGTAGCTTGTACAAAATCATTTAGGTATCCATTTATAAAAAAAATATTAATGTATGAATGTATCTCTGAAACAGAATTTGCTCCACAATTGCATGAAAAAGTATTTATTCCAAATTATTTTGTAGATATTTCAGATTTTTTCAAAAAAAAATTAAAAATAATGCAAGTATATGAATCTGAACTTGGCGAGCATCCCTTTCCAAGAAGTTTAAGAAATATTGAAGCTTTGGCAACTTTCAGAGGTGCATCTGTAGGAGTTGAATACGCTGAATCATTTCAGATAATAAAAATAATAGATAAATGATCAACTATAAAAAACATATAATACAAAACAACACACTCTTAAAGGATGCTTTGGTTCAATTAGATGAGCTAGGTATTGATGCTATATTATTTGTAATAGATCGTGATGGAAAATTAATTGGATCAATAACAGATGGTGACATAAGAAGATCTTTAATTAATAATGGTTTTAATTATAATCATAGGGTTGAAGAAATAATACAGCCTAACCCAAAATTTATTACAAAAGGTGAACTAGACATAAATAAGATAATTAAATATAGAGATAGTTATTTTAGAATTATTCCGATTCTAGATGTTGACAAAAAAGTTGTTAGTGTTATTAACTTTAGAAAGATTAAATCTTACTTACCTATTGACGCAGTAATAATGGCTGGGGGAAAAGGCACTCGCTTACTTCCTTTAACAAAGACAACTCCTAAACCACTTTTAAAAGTTGGCAACAAACCCATCATAGAGCATAATATAGATAGGTTAACATTATTTGGAATAGATGATTTTTGGATATCAATAAATTATTTAGGAGATCAAATAAAAAATTACTTAGGAAGCGGTAAAGAAAAAAATATTAATATTGATTATGTCAACGAAAGTAAACCCCTTGGTACTTTGGGTGCAGTTTCCAAAATTAAAAATTTCAAGCATAATCATGTTTTAATAACCAATTCAGATATATTAACTAACATGAATTATGAGCGTTTTTTTTTAGATTTTATAAATCAAAATGCAGATATGTCCATAGTTACTGTTCCTTATGAAGTTGGAATTCCATATGCAGTTTTAGAAACTTCTGATAAAAGGGTTTTAAGTTTTAAAGAAAAACCCACTTACACGTATTATTCAAATGCAGGAATTTATTTGGTTAAAAAATCAATTTTAGATAATTTACCTGTTGATGAATTCTATAACGCTACTGATTTAATTGATAAATTAATAAAAGAGAATAAAAAAGTATGTTCTTATCCGTTAACGGATTATTGGCTTGACATAGGTAAACATTCAGATTTTGAAAGAGCAAATAATGACATAAATAACATCAAATTTTAATGAAGCCTTTAAAAACCCTTTGGTTAGTAACTGCTAGATCTGGTTCTAAATCAATTCCAAATAAAAATATTAAGTTGTTAAATGGAAAACCTTTACTTGATTATCGGATAAAATCAGCAAATAAAACCAGTTATCCTAAATCTGTATGGATATCAACAGATTCAAAAGAATATGCACAAATAGCAAAATCAAGTGGAGCTGAAGTGAAATTTATGCGCCCTGATGAGTTGGCAACAGATAATTCATCATCAGTTGATGTAGTTCTTCATGCCATGAAATATGCCGAAAAGCATAATTACAAGTTTGACTTCATAGGATTATTAGAACCTACATCACCATTTATAACAGCTGATCAATTAGATCAAGCTATTTTGAAATTATCTAAGGAAAGAGATGCACGCTCTATTGTTGCGGTCATAGAACATAGACCTAATACTATTTTTGTACAAGATGAATCACCATATTTAGATGATTTAGCTAAAAATTTAGAAAACTTAAATAAATTAGGTAGACAGGAATTTAAGAATCAAATCACTCCTAGTGGAGGTTTCTATATAGCTAAATGGAATTCTTTTTTAGATGATAAATCATTTTACACAAAAAAGACACTTTCTTTTTTAGTAGATGAAATATCAGGACTTGAAATCGATGAACCTATTGATTTTTTATTCGCTGAATTTTTAGCAAAGAAACAAAATGTAAATTAATATGATATGAAAAGTAACAAAGGTCAAAATTTATATACAAAAGCAAAAAAAATAATTCCAGGAGGGACACACTTATTATCAAAAAGACCTGAGTTATTTTTGCCAAATCTTTGGCCATCCTATTACAGTAAAGCTAAAGATTGTAATATATGGGATTTAGATGGTCATAAATATACTGATATGTCTCACATGGGAGTTGGAACTAACTCTTTAGGTTATAGTAATTCTAAAATAGATGACAAAGTTCATCTAGCTGTAAAAAAAGGCAATATGTCTACTTTAAACTGTCCTGAAGAGGTAGCTCTTGCTGAAAAACTAATAGAACTTCATGGTTGGGCCGATATGGTTAGATTTGCTAGAACTGGTGGAGAGGCTAACTCGATCTCAATTAGGATAGCAAGAGCAGCTACTGGTAGAGATAAAATAGCAATTTGTGGGTATCATGGATGGCATGATTGGTATCTTTCAGCGAATTTGAATAATGGTGATAATCTTGAGGATCATCTAATTCCTGGTTTAAATCCATTAGGGGTCCCTAAAGGATTGAAGAATACAGTTTTCCCTTTCCAGTACAATAACATCGATGAATTAAAAAAAATAATAAGAGAAAACCCTGACTTAGCTGCTGTAAAAATGGAAGTAGTTAGGAGCATAGAGCCCAAAAAAGGGTATTTAGAAGAAGTTA
>MDSY01035463.1_pt1 | contig 11898 bp, 3 predicted proteins | sample 811131 | NCBI WGS metagenome assembly MDSY01 (sample SAMN05326643, study PRJNA326480) | marine metagenome | isolation source: seawater | place: Atlantic Ocean: South West | collected 2010
CTTGCTCGCCAGTGGTTGGCATGGTTTTCACTTGGAGGAGCGTCAATTCGATTTCCCATCCATTGGGTCCTTGGTGATGTTCTTGCCGACCGGTGGATTGAGCTTGACCCCCAAACCGGGAAGGCCAGTTCGCTCGAGGAGATGCCCCAGCCTGCGGGTTGGAACAACAGCGTCCTCTCCCCTTTGCCCACCAGCCACACGGTTCCGTCATGCGGCTGGATGGTTCGGCAACACGCCATGGCTGGAAAATTCGACCGAGCACGCGCCAACGACCTCCACCTCACTTCCAAACAACGAGCCATGCTTGCCCGAGGAGAGGATGTACAGGCAGCCGATGGAAGCACCCTTGAGGCGGCTTGGTTCCGAGGTGGAGAACGTGCAGCCATCAGCGTCCTCATCTCAGGGGACACCGAATCAGAACCGCCTGCTTGGGCGGCTGATGTTTCACCGACCCTCCTGATCCATGAGGCCACCTTCCTCGACGAGCAACAAGCCAAGGCCGAGGAGCATCAGCATTCAACCGCCACAGGAGCCGCCGCTTCAGCCCGGGCTGTTGGAGCATCGGTTTTGGCGCTCACCCACTACAGCAACCGCATCAAATCCTCCACCGGTCCTCAACAAGAAGCGGCAGCGGAGGCCGAGGGCCTACCGGTGGTCGCCCTCAATGACAACGATCGAATGGTGATCAACGACGATGGAGGCGTGGACCATTTGGTTTGGACCAAAGAGGGTTGGACCGCAGCGAGCATTCCACCCAATCGTTGAAATGAAACGCGGAGATGGAGCGGCTATGCGTTGGTCAATGGCTTGGGGTTTGGTCTTCCTTTTGCTTGCAGCGCCGTTGACCGTTCAAGCCGATGTTGGGCGAGATGCCCCTGGTTGCCTCACGCAAACCTCAGAAACGCTCCCCTCAACCCTCGACATCGACCCCGATGTGTGCGTCATCGTGGACCTTGGAACGCTTCAACCCGGGGACGTTTACGACCTCAGCATCATCGTGGTTGACGATGCCCTCGACGTGCTCTTTTTTGATGAAAACAGCATTCAGCCTTACGAATTGGGCCAATCTTACCGGTCGGTGATGGCTCAACCTGCCAGCACTGAATCGGCTTTGGGAGCCCTTGAATTCCATTGGAAGGTTCCCCCTTCCATCTCGGCCAAACGCTGGTACATGGTGCTCGACAATACCGCCCACGACGGCGACGCTGGTCTGGGCGACCAAGGCGGCGTGCGAAGCACGGTTTCGGCCACCGTTGACCGATTGGACCAAGCCTACTGGACGCCCTACCATGACTTGCTGTCCGTTGATGCAGGCGGGTTTGATGTGCTGTTGTCCGGCGACGACCTTCGCTTGGACGCTGGAACGACCGTTGTTGTCTCGGCTTGGGACCTCACGTTCGTCGGCGATGTCTATTTGCAAACCCGAACGATGCATGACCGTTACCTCGCCGGGGGCGCCGGCGTACAATTCATCGACGGTGGGGCCCTTCAGTCCGTGGAAACACCGCAGTCGCTAACGTGGCAGGTCCCTTCCGCTCTTGAAGGTGAAGAATTGCTGCTGGTGGTGGACAACACCGATGCTCCACTTGGCGGTGGAAACGGGACGGAAATGCTGCGCATCAGTGTCAGGCTGGAATTAGCGCCGCCGTTGACACCGGTCATCACGGATGAACAAATGGCCACCGTCTCCCTGGGTGAATCGATTTCCCTGAACGCCTCCTCCACGCCCAACCGCTTGGGCCAGCAAGGAACCTTTTCGTGGGATTATGACGCCTCCGTGGACAGCGATAACGACGGCAACCCGGCCAACGATGCAGATGCCACGGGGGTTGTCGTGTCACCATCTTGGTCTGTTCCGGGTGAAAAAACCGTCTCGGTCGTCATGACCGCCCCTTCCGGTCAACAAGCCTCGACGACCTACGCCGTCACGGTTCAGGACGTCACACCGCCCGTGGCGCGAATTCAATCCACCGCCACATCAATTGCAGATGGATGGCGAATTGATGTCAACAACGCCATCCAACTGTCGTGCACGGCCAGCACCGATGACCATCAAACCGATTCATGCGATTGGACCATCGATGGAGAGGTCACAACCAACGTTTCCTCGCTTACGTTTACCCCTGATGAAATTCGAATGTACGAGGTTTCCCTTACGGTCAAGGATGCGAGTGGCAACGTTGGTACGCTTTCTGCGGTCATCAATTCGGTTGATCCGACCATTCCAAGGTTTGATGCTTCCCTTTTACCCAATTTCCCAACCACCGCCACCGAAGGGGAGGCAATTTCCTTTGAGGTGGTGGTCTTCGATGACTACGATGATAACGCCACACTTCGTGTTCATTGGGACCTACAACCTGGAAAGGACACCGACGGGAACGGTGTACTCAAAGACGACCCCGACCGCGTCGGCTTGAACCCCTCCATCACGTTTGCCAGCCCGGGATTGCAGGAAATCGTCGTCACGGTTTTTGACAATTCAAACAATTCTGCCAATTACGCTTTTTCCATTGACATCGCCGCTGCACCAACCTCATCCAGTTCGCCATCGTTTGCCATCATCGCGCTCCTTGTGGCACTTGTGATTGGTGGCGTTGGACTTCTTGGGTTCCGAACCATCCAGCGAAATCGAGGACTTAATCTCCTCATTGAAAAAGGGCTGAGTCGCGAGGAAGCCCACGCCCACATGGCGGGAGTCGCACAACAAAGCAAGCTCGGTTTCTTTTCAAAGCCCGAGGATTATGCTGGTGTTGACATGGGCGAACCGGTGTCCCAAGAAGAACGGCGTGCAGCCCAAGCTCAGGCTGAAATGGAAGCCATTTATGGTTCATCAAACCAAGCGGACGTGAACGCAGGTTTTGCTCCGCAAGCCGCCCAAGTTTCGATGTCCCCGGCCAGCAATCAAGCGGCCGCTGAGGCTGCTGCCATGTTCAACGATGACGACACCTCTTTTGGTCAACCAATGGACGATCTCGTCGAAGAGATTGCAGGGGCTTCAGCCGTGGCCGTTGAGGTACCCGCTGCCACCTCCTCTCCCGTTTCACTTCCGACGACTTCCACCGGGGGAGTCGCTCTTCCAGGAGACCCCTCGTCGAGCAGCGAAGTACCTGAGGAAATCACGCCCTCAGCGATGCCCGTTTCACTCCCCGAAACCACCGTCAATGAACAAGAAACGCCACCTGAACCTGCTTCCCCTGCGCAGGTCCCTCCGGCGCTTCCCACCCCTCAAGCGGTCCGACATACCTGCACTTCATGCGGTGCTGTGTTTGAAATTGACATGCCGGCAGGCCTTCGCCAAGCGCTTGTTGCCTGCCCTGCTTGCGCCTCGGACCAGACCATCGTCGTGGACGGGTGAACCGCGGCGCCTGAAGTTGTGTTTTCTGAATCAATCCGGCGAATGCTTCTCAAAGGAGGAGCCCTGAGGCAGAAGCATGGATGAGCCTGCGCTGCGTCTCTTGCGGGTGGGCCTTCCACAACCCAACCGGCGTGGACGCATGGCCGTCTTGCTGGTGGGAATCATGCTGTTTTCCATGATGCCTCCTGTTTCAGGCGACGTAACCGTGGCCCGGGATGACTTTGGTGTGCTCGATGCGTTTGCTTCCACCCTCGAAGACCGTGCAGCAGAGGGTGAGTCGCTGGTCGCGATTCAAGGAGCACAATCCGCCTTTGCCTTGGTGGACGCCTCCAAGCGGCCGGTACAGACTGGCGATGCGTTGGCGGACGCAGAAAACGTGTTGAATCAAGTTGAACTTCGGGACACTTCGCCTTTCGAAGAAGACCACCCCCGACCGTATGAATTTCTTACCGACGTTGCCACTCACCCGGATGCATGGCCTTACAACCTCTGGCAGACGCTGTTTTCCGTTGAAAACCTCGGCCTTGACAACCTGCTTGGCATCGGCATCAACACCTATGCCGTTTACGTGAATTTTTCATCTCGAAACAACGGCCCATCCTATGAGGCGTGGGACCAGGGTACCTTCACGGGCGAATTGTTGGTTGGCACCGATTTGGTCTTGTTTGAGAACTACATCGACATCGACGGGGACGGCTCAGACGACCTTTCAGTGGGATTGACCCTGGAGGGATTGACCACGCTTGGCGAAGGCTTTGGCATTGAGACGGGCAGCAATCCCATCCCCGGTGCCCCCGGTTTGCCTACGGAGCTATGGATTCGACCGACCTTTCAGTGGGCTGTAAATGCGCTGAACATCAACGACCCGCTGTGGAATGAACTCGAACACCTCGAAGTCACGTTGATGAAAGGCCTTGCTTTTGACATCACGCTCTCCAACTCAGAATCCTACGCTATTGTCGTGGATACACGCTTTACTCAACCCCCCTCCGATGTGACCCTAGGCGTTGGTATTGAACGAATATCATTTGACATTAGCAGCGCCATCGCCCTCCCTCAACAATTCCTTGCATCGCTTCTGCTGGGCAACGTGAACTCCAGCGATTTGTCGCTGACAGGAATCACGGCCCCCTACGCCGTTCGCTTGAACAACCCGAATGCACCGGGGAGCACCGACCAAACCGATTGCAGCGAGACTTTGAATTACGATCCTGAAACCGACTACGATGCCAAGAGCAGGGACCACAAATGCGGCATTGGCATTGGCGTGGGTTACGTTCGCTTTGGAGAGGTTCAGCCCGACCAATCCATTGACATTCTTGAATACGCCTACCTCGATGTTGGCTTCCACCCCGAGGAAGGAAACACCATCATTCCCAGCGAAGTCGACTTGACGTTGCGCAACGACAACCTTGGAGACAACAGTTTCGACACCATCGAGATTTACTCCGATGTGGGCACAGACGTCTACATACACTACTTTGAGGACCGGTCAAACGTCCCTGAAGGTGACGACCCCTTTGGAAACATCACCGACTCCCGTCTATGGATTCGAGGCCTTCCTTCAGGGAGCCTCCATCCGGATGAAATTGCCGCCATCTTCACGACCATCGGCGAAGCGCCGGGTTCGGTGAATTTACCCGGAGAAATTCCAGACCGACTTTCCTTGATGATCGCCATCAAGAATTTCTCCGCCGACAACAGCAACAACGTCAACGACCCCACCCTTCCAATCAACCCCGCCTCACCACCCAACACGCTGCTGTTGATTGCTGGTACGTCGGCCATCAAGGAGTTCAACTATGCTTCAACCTTCAAGCGAGGGGGCTATTCCGGTGACAGTTCCTCCATGGTAGTGGAAATTGAAGACCTTCCGCGCGTCATTGTCATCCAAGGCAGTTTCCTGCTGTCCTCCACGGGCGTCAATCGGGTGAACTTTGACAATCCAAACCTCAACACCGTTGCGCAATTCTTTGACAATGCGCTGCTTACAGTGGTGGAAATTGTTCTCGACATCGGAGCCATTCTCAACGGCTTGCCCACCGCTGTCGTTGGGACGGCGGGTTCCACCGGTGGCGTGATTGACATTCAGTGTTTCAATCAGGTCAAGAAGAGCTTGCCAAGCAGCAATCGGGAATCCATGGAGATCGGACACCTGCAGTTCGCCCTTGCGAGCAGCCCGCAACCTTGGCTGCCCGAAATGGACCATATTTTACTCTCCGAGGACACTGAAATCACCCTCGTGGACGGACGTTTGGGACCGGTTGACCCGTTGGTTCCCGTGGCCATGAGCATGCGAATCGGCGGTATATCTCAGGTCCGGCACGCCTTCGACCCCATCAATGAAGTTCGAGACATGCAGTTGGATGGTTCGCCCAGCGGCTCGTTGTTGATTGGGCACATCAAGCACGACGGAGGCGACATGGCCAACGCCATCAAACAATCCGCTATGGTGTCCAATCGCCCAGCGCAATTCGACATCCTCCAACAAGCGGACTCGCTCCAATACCTGGCGAGTGAACCCATTGGAACCATCACCTACGGGGGCCAATCCGGAGAGCAACGCAATGCCATACGCCTCTCTGGACTTCCCGCCGAGTTCACCCTCGTCTTGGGCGACACCGTGGGTTATGTGGCCGATGGGCCGATGGAGAGCATTCAGGTTCAGATGACCAATGCCAGCACGCCCTTGACCATGGACGGCGACCACATGCGGTTCTGGGTGAATGAAGACACGGCTGAGGCAAGCCTTAGTCTGAAAATTTCGGACATCACGTCCATCGAACGGCTCAGTCCGCTCATTCCAGGTTCCACTGGACCCGAAGGCAACTCAGAAGTCCGGTTGGTGCGAAGTTCGTCCTCCCCCTTCAGCGTTTCTTTCGAAGACGCCTCCACTCATTCAAACCCCTTCCTTGGACTCAACGGGCAGGTTTACTTTGACCCCCTTCCCGCGAACATTTCCCTTACCTTGCCTTCCGACGTGGACTCAGAAGGGCTCGAACTCCCCACCTTTGGGGAAGAAGAAGGCATTGAAGCGCTTTCGTTCTTCCTCGGAGACCTCGTGGACTTTGGTAGTGTCGTGAACGATTTCGTTCACGCCTTGACCGTGAACGTCGGCGGAGAAATTGGGGAAAACGAAAACATGAGCCTTGGCTTGGATTTGTTCACCGGCGAGGCGTTCAACATGACCGTGGACCTCAAGAAAGGGTCGAACCTTGAAGCCCAACCCGACTGGATGCATGGCCTTGGAGTGGAAGCGCTGGAACAAACGCGGCTCGAAGCGAATCTGTCGCGCATGCCGGCCTTCACGGCCACCACCCGTGGACCCATGGAAGCGATTCTTCAAGACGGACGAATTGATGCTACCGAACGGGTTCAAGCCCTCACCATCCTTGAGTCCATCAACATCACCGCAGCGGAAGCCTTGGTGGACGCATTGGAAGATGGCCGAGTCGATGACGACGAGATGGCCGATGTGAACCTCAGTCAACTCGCCAATGAGGGGTTGACATTGCAGGACATGAGAGCTTGGCATCTTCGGGCATGGATGCCCTCCCTTCCTGCTGGGAAAATCGAAGTGGTGTATGATTTCAGGATGCTCGCTGGCGTCCCCACCTACGAAATTGATCTCAAGATGTCGCAATGGCAGCCGATGTACCCTCAACTCACCATCATCGCCAACGGATTGGACGGCCAAGACGCTGAACTCTTCATCGATGGCCTTGACACCACCATGCCGCGCAACGTTGAGATCAATGCGCTGTTTTCAACCCAAGAAAACCTGACCGTTCCCCGAGTTTCAGTTGACATGTATTACGACGCTGGCGTCCGACTGAAATCAGCCCATGCCATTCTCATCGACCACAACGCATTGACGAGGGTTGAAGCGTTGGTGGTTGGAATCCCACAATCCACGGATGTTTCGGCTGTTATTGGCGATGTGTTGGTTCTGGAACTCGTCGTTCCCGAAATTTACCGAATCAACGGCCACTCGGCAGATTCGTTGATGCTCAAACAATTGCGGTACATTGACGGATTTTGGTACCCTTCCACGGCGTTCATGCGAGACCTACCAGGTGAAATGGCACTCTCCACCGTTCCTGATACCCGCTTTGACATCCGAAAGCAAACGGCCTTCCAAGGCATGCGAACGCTGGATTATTCATCCAATACAAACGATATGGATCTCTACTTGGAGGCCAGTGGACGCGCCATTGAAGCCAAAGGCGATGTGCTGATGCTCGCCGAGGACTTGCCCACCCGATTCGTGTTGGAATTGACCGATGATTTCGGTATGCGCGTTGAATCATCGGGCTCAGGCGTCAAGAAAGTCTACGTTCGTCAGACCGATGTTCCCGCCCAGCCAGGCGTGACGATTGAACGGGTGGAAGTGGTTGGTCAAAACCTCAAAGGGGCAACCATCCACCTCTACACCTTGCCAGGAGAATACCCGATCATCGTCATTGATGACATCACTGATGGACGCTTGGTGGCCACCGCTGAAGCCTACGTCCAGCCGGGTGTCATTGAGCCGTGGTTGAACCCGATCCTTGGGGACTTCGAAATGGAGGGTCGAGCCGTGCTTTTGGATGCCCAATTCACGGGCATTGTTCCCACTGCATCCTCGGTTGGTGTTAACGGAATTGTTACCGATCTTTCCCTCGTTGGGTCCCTCACGGGCGAGTTTGTTGAAACTCGCCACGTGATGGTGATTGACCCCATCAGTTCAGCGCTTGCCAGCGGTTTGGCCATGATATTCGGGTGATGGATGATGTCGGAACCAACAGCGGATGATTTGCGAACGGGCGGTTCTCCTTCGGAGGACGAAGCGTTCGAAGATTGGGAGGCCGAACAAGAGGCTGCAAAGTTGTTGATCACGCTCAAGCGGGAGGTCACTCCAGCGAGGGTCGCCATGGCCGGTGCCGTGCTGTTCATGCTCATCACGCTGGCATTGAGCGGTTGGTACTGGTTGCTTCCACGGGATGCCGTCACCGTTGAGACCCATTACATGCAACGGGGCGGCCATCTGATGATGACGGAACTTCATAACGACGGCAGCCGGGACATCACCGATGTGGTCTTGGAAATAGAATTCCAAACAAAAGAAGGCGAACTCATCGAACGCATGGCCCTTGAACTCGATGTTCTCGAGGGTCATGCCTCAATCTCGGGTGATGATTTGGAGATGATGGTCATCGGGTACACCGTGTGGGCTGAATACAACATTGTCATCGAACTTGAGTACCGAGATTATACCGGTCAATTGCGGCAACCCGATGCCTTTGTCCACGAAGTGGGCGAATGGTCTCAGGAAATTTTCATGGACAAAGCCGAGCGACACATTTGGCCGTTGGATTGAGCCCTGTTTAGACAAGCAGACCGAACCGATAAAGGACAGGAACAAGAGGCCATTCCATGGCTGGAGTTTCCAACCGCCTCTCCGCAGGTGTGTTTGTTCTTCTCCTCCTGTTCTCAACATCGAGTTCCTTGTTCACTCACGGAAGCGATGAGAGGAACGAGGTGACGACCTTCAATCCCGATTGGGTTCGCTTTGAGGTCAGTGATGATGTCTACCGTGAGGCCGTTGGTGTCATGGATGATGGCTTGACGGACGAGTCCCGAGACCTCCTCGCCATCACGCCCCTCGGTACCTTTGATGCCACCGGGTTCACGCTGAATCGGCCGGTCCCGGAATCGTTGTTGGAACCAAGGTTCGACGTGCTGATGCTCATCGTTTCCAACGAGATGCGATTCCATGATGTCCGGTTAGAACTTGAACAGGTTCCAGGTTTAGCGGTTCGAGAATTCATCTCTCCGTCTGGTTTGATGGTTCAAGGCACGCCTGCGGCGCTCCAACAAGCAGAACTCCATGGAGCCGTTCTCACCAGCCATGCCGTGCCAATTGGGATGTTCCTTCATCCTGACTTGGTGGACGTTGTTCTCCTGAATGAAGGTGAATCAGCTCTGGAGAACCTTCTGCTCCGTCTGGACGGTTGGCGAGATGCCACCGGGCCCCTTGACATCGTCTCTTTGACCGATCAATTCGGTTTCACGTTGGAACAAGACCTTGGGGAAGTTGCGAGGCAGACGTTTGTCGAGTCAAAAGCATGGGATGCAGGTCGCTTCGAGGGAAGGCTCGCTTCGGTTGACCTTGCTTCCTTGTTGCTGCAACCATCGGTGATGCAACTTCGCCCCGACCCTGCCTTTGCAGCGTTCAACGACCAGTCCCGTGGCCACATGAAAGCGAACACGATGACGACGTACTTTACCACCGATTTGGACGGCTCTGGACAAACCGTGGCCGTGGCCGATTCGGGGCTTGATGAGGACCATGGGGACTTTGGAACCCGCGTGGTGGGCAACTACGATGTCATCGGCGATGGCTCAACCGCTGACAAGCACTCTGGCCACGGCACCCACGTCGCTTGCACCGTGTTGGGCGACGGCTTCCGCGGAGGATATGGAGGGGTTGCCCAGGCGGCTGACCTCTACTTCCAAGCCATGGAAAACGACAATACAGGAAATTTCCAATCCCCTTCCCTCAACAACTTGCTCAACACGGCCTACAACGCTGGTGCCCGAACCCACACCAACTCCTGGGGTTCTTCGGCCGCGAGTGAACAATCAAAATACAACTCCGAGACGGAGGACGTCGACGACCGAGCGAATTACTTCGACCGCTATTACAACGGCGTTGAGGGCATGACGATTCTGTTTGCGGCCGGAAACGACGGCCCAAATTCAGGAACCGTCTCGCCACCGGCCACCGCTAAGAACGTGATTTCCGTTGGCAACCATAAAAACCGCGGCAGCGGCTCCCCAGACAGCATCTGGAGTGGCTCTTCCAGAGGACCCACCGATGACGGTCGCATCAAACCGGATTTGGTCGCTCCGGGTGCTTATGTTCGCTCTTGTCGCGCCCAAGAAGCCACCGACACCAACGGAGCGTCGTGGAGAAATTCCTACTACCTCGAGTACACGGGGACTTCAATGGCCACGCCCAATGCGGCGGGGGCTGCGGTCATGGTTCGTGAATACCTCGAAGAAATCGCTCAACGGCCTTCACCCCAGGGGGCTCTGGTCAAAGCGCTGCTTGTGCTTGGAGCCCAAGACATTGGGTCGCGTGACATTCCAAACGAAGACGAGGGATGGGGGCGCGTCAACCTTCGTAACAGTTTGGCCCCGCCCGGAGGTCAGGGCATTTGGGTGGATGACCGCTCGGTCATGTCCGGCACCGGTAATAGCAAATCGTATTCGTTCAATGTCTCCCAGTCCTCGGGGTTGTTCAAAGCCGTCTTAACGTGGTCGGATGAGCGTGGTTCACGCTTCTCTTCCGCTCAACTGGTTAACGATTTGGACTTGGAAATCACCTCTCCAGACGGAACGGTCTACCTTGGTAATGATTTTGCTAACGGACGTTCGGCGACCGGTGGGGCACGGGACAGCGTCAACAACTTGGAAGTCGTTTTGATCGACAACGCCGCCATGGGGACTTGGACGTTGAAAGTGAAAGACGCGCAGCATAGCGGTGGAAAAACACAACCCTACGCTGTCGCCGTTTTGGGACACGGGGTCAACGATTTGCGGCCTGACCCGAAGGTGGTTCCCGAGGATTTCGAGATGGACGTCGCCATTCCTCAAGTGGACGACCCCGTCCAACTGACCACTTCATTCTTCAACTTTGGAAACGCCAAGGCCAATACCTTCCCAATCGCCTTTGAGGTCGACGGAACGGAACTTTCTCGCCGCACCATCGAACTTGGGGCTGGTTCAACCAAGGTCCTCATGTGGCCATGGACGCCTCAAACGGCCGGCTCCACGACCCTCTCATTCATCATCGACCCGGACGATACGATGGAGGAAATCCGCGAAGACAACAATCGGCTGGACGTCCAAGTAAACGTGACAGCCCCGGGGGTGAAATTAGAAACTTCAACACCGGTCCAAATCCTCAACTCAAGCAGCATCACGACGACTTCGTGGAACATCTCACTCACCAACACGGCGTTGATTTCAACCAATGCTTCGATGCAAACCAACCAGGCTGTCCACGTTGAAACAGGCCAAACCATGCCGTGGTACGTCGGCAGCACAGAATCCAATTTCTCCATGGAGGGTCAGGCGTCCGAATCCATCTTCGTCACGCTTGTTCATCCTGCTCCCCCTGCCCCTGGGACCTACCGCATTGACCTGTTGGCGTTGGACGTTGACAACAGTGTGGACTATCCATTAAGCATTGACCTCGTCGTTCCTGACCTTCCGGAAGCGGGCTTGGAATTTGATTATCAAGTGGTTCCCGTTCATCCATCAGAACCCACCAACATCTCGGTGCGATTCCTCAACAATGGAAATGCACCCATTGGGTACGATCTCTTCCTTGAGGCACCCGCTGGCTGGCAAGCAGGGTTTACCAATCTTGGAAGCGAAGGGGGGGCTTCCTCCGGTTCAACTGGACTCATCAGCAGTGAATCCTTCAGAGCGGTTGGGCTGATGTTTACGCCCCCACAAGTGATGACCGCCGCAGGCGCTGAACGCATGATGAA
>MDSY01109100.1_pt1 | contig 11898 bp, 4 predicted proteins | sample 811131 | NCBI WGS metagenome assembly MDSY01 (sample SAMN05326643, study PRJNA326480) | marine metagenome | isolation source: seawater | place: Atlantic Ocean: South West | collected 2010
AACTTGTGTAGAGGCTGCCAGCGGACACACGCGCGCTAATCCAGCAAAGGACAGCTTGCGAGCGGGAGCGAGCATTGACTATAATTCCCCACGAAAACGGAGGGCTCCGGAGCGCGCATGAGACGCGCCAGGGCCCCGCTCTCAGCTATTGAGCTCCGCATCGAGCGCCGCATCGAGTTCCGCGTCGAGCTCTGCATCCGCGAATTCGTCCGCCTCCGCGGGTACAAACTCGTCCGCCTCCGGCGGGTCAGAGAACTCTGGCTCGGCCTCGGGCTCAGGCACGGGCTCTGGCTGCAGCTCCGGCTCCTGCACACCCATTGCCGCCACCTCGGCGGCGAGCTCGTCCTCGATCTCTCCCTCGATCTCCGCCTCGGGACTGGCCACAGGTTCCTCCTCCGCCATCGGTTCCTCCTCCGCCACCGGTTCCTCCTCCGCCACCGGCTCCTCCTCCGCGATCGGCTCCTCCTCCGCCACGGGCTCCGCCACCTCGCCGACCGTCTTCATGTACTCGATGAGGTCGCTCTCATTATCCGTGGCGTGCTCCGGGTAGACGCTGGCTGGCGCCTCGTGGAGCTTGTGCGACTTGAGCCAAGTTTCGGCCTTGAGTGCGAGGTCGAGTCCCTCGAAGAGATTCGGGTAGTCGAGCGGGTCTGCGATGGCGTCGGCCGCCTTAGGGTTGACGGCCTTGAGCTGCTCCCTCCACGTGCCGACGATCCGCGGCACCTCGCTGGGCGCATAGGTCCTCGCCATGAAGGCGGCCTCGGGGGCGCGGCCCTCGTCGAGGAGGAGCTCAAGGCACTCGTCCTTCTTGCCGCGCAGAAAGTTGGCGACGAAGGCAATGTTGAACTTGCCCTTCTTCTTGGCAAGCGTGGCGAGCTTCTCCATGCCTTCGCCGTGTCCGGTGGACGAGTAGAGGAGGAGGAGGCCCGAGAGGTCGGAGGCGCGGACGAGGCACTCCTCTGCGAGCTGGAGGTTCGCGGAAGCCAGCGCGAGGTCGCCCAGCTGCTTCCAGCGCGCCTCCGACGGCTGCTGCAGCGCGATCTCGTAGGCGGTCTGCAGCTTGCCGAGCTGGACGGCGAGCTCGAACTGGTGTTCGGGGTCGGTGGCGACGGCGAGGGCCTCCTCCTTGAAGCCCTGCGCCTCGAGGAAGCGCGCGATCCGGTTGTGCTCCTCCGGCGGGATCGTCCGCAGGATGGCCGCCGCCACCTCAAAGTCGCGGCGCACGACCGCCGTCTGGTACTCGAGCACTGCGAGCAGCAGCTGGTAGCTGACGAGCGAGCCCTCGCGGTCGATCAGGTAGACGCGGTTCTCCTTGGGTAGGTAACCGATGATGTAGAGCGGCCGGTCGAGGTGCTGCAGCGTCGCCACCTCCCCGCCCACCGTGTAGTTGAGCCGCCCGCTCGCGTTGGTGTAGAGCAGGCAGTCGCCCACCCAGACGCAGGTGCGCACCTGGTCGGAGATTTCGTGGACGAGCTCGAAGGCGTCGTCGACGCCCTCTTCGCCCATGGGGGTGCCGGCCTCGAAGGCCGCCGCCACCGTCTCGCGCTGGAACCGCAGCAGGTAGATGGACTCCTCGCAAACGATGCACACGAGCTCGCCGTTCTCCGACCACTTGATCTCCTTGGCTGTCACGTCGATCCGGCGGACGAGCCTGCAGTCGATCCAGTCGAAGAAGAAGGTGACCTCGCCGGAGCGGACGCCGAGGAGGGAGCCGCCGAAGATGGCCTCCGCCGCGAACGGCGGCTTGAAGGTCTGCGTCTCCTTGAAGTTCTTGAAGAGCTTGACGACGGAGGGCGACTCGCGCACCGCGTATTCGCCCGAGTCGAGCGCCCAGACAAAGTCGAGGGCGGAGCCGAAGGACTTCTTGCGCCAGGCGAGGGCGGTGTAGATGATGTACTCGCCGTCGCCTGTGACCACCGCGAACCGGCCGTTCGAGTTGTGCATGAGCTGCTGCGGGTAGATCTCACAGACGTCGAGCTCCTTGCTCGGCAGCTGGAGCCGCTCGCCGTCGCTGGGCGGTTCGCCCTCGAGCTTCTTGATGTCGATCTGGGAGATCTCGTTGTGGCGCGCGATGACCACCTTGCCCCCCGCGTCCATGCTCGCGATCGGCTCCTCGTTCCCCAGCTGGATGCAGACGCTCCCCTCGTCGTAGCCGATCGCGACGCAGTTCGAGCCCTTGAGCGCCGCAATCGACCAGCAGCGCTCGTAGGCGTAGTTGAGGGTGTGCTCGAGGCGGTAGGTGTTGGCGTGCCACATGCGCACCGTCCCGTCCTCCGAACCCGTGATGATCATCGGCAGCTCCGGGTGGCAGCACACGGAGGCAACGTTGTGCGTGTGGCCTTCGAGCGTCTGGACGCACTGCTTGGTCTGATAGTCCCACACCTTGGCGGTGTTGTCGTCGGCGCCTGAGACGAGGTAGGGGCGGTCTCCGCCCGCAAAGTACTCGAGGCAGTTCACCCCCTTCTCGTGGCCCTCCAGCGTAAAGTGCGGCTGCAGCGTGTTGAGCCCCCAGACCTTGATGGTCCTGTCGAGCGACGCGCTCGCAAACGTGTTGGCATCCTTCGGGTTGAAGACCACCATCATCACGTAGTGGGAGTGGCCCTCGAAGGTCATCGTGTTGGCCCACCCCTTGTCCCAGTCCCACAACCGGATCGTCATGTCGTCAGACGACGAGAGCACCAGCGGCTGCGACGGGTGCACGGCGAGAGAGCGGATGTAATCCGAGTGCGCCTCGAAGACCTTCACCTTCTCCATCGTGTTGTAGTTGTAGACGCGGATCTGCATGTCGTCGGCGCCGACGACGATCCACTGCTTGCGCACCACAAACTTGCCCGCACGCACAGGCTGGTCCGAGACCTCAAACGACTTGACGAGGGCCTGCGTGTTGTAGTTGTAGAGGAACACGTGCCCGTTGTACATGGCGGCGAGGACCCATGGCTCGGTGGGGTGGAGGTCGACGCTCTTGACGCGGTCTGAGCGCTGCGAGAGCTTGCGCTGCGCACACGCAACACGACCACACGCTCAGCAGAGGGCGACCCAGCGCGCTCGAGGGTCTGGCGCAGGCAGGCAGGGAAAGCCAGGCGTGGGGGGAGCGAGGGAGGCACGCAGAGCGCGCGCACCTTGATGTCGAGCCGCAAAGGCATCTCTGCGGAGCGCGCCCGTCCTGCGACACACAACGGGGGGCCAACACTCAGCTCGCTCGCCTCCCTACACGCTCGCGCGGGTCAGCCGCGCACGCCGCGATCAGGGCTCGACCTTGGCGCTTAGTTTGTCAGCCTGTCAGCAAGAAAGGAAGCCCCCCCCCCGCCCAAAGTTTGGCTTTTCAGGCCGCGAATGCTGAATAGGTTCCATTTATCGCGGAATGCCCCCCCCGCGGATCCAGGATGTGCCGGTTGCAGTAGTAAAAACTCGCACCTCCTAGTGTCGGCGGTGCCCCTGCTTGTCTGAGCTGCGGCTGCCGGAGGGCACGGGATCGGCGCGCTGGGATCGCGCGCACGGGCGCCATGTCGAACGCGTTTGAGGACCTCGCCAAGCTCGACTCGATCGATCCCGAGGTGGTCCTCAGTGCCATCGAGCAGCGTCATGCCGAGGACAACATCTACACGCGCAACGGCGCTGTGCTGATCGCTGTCAACCCGTACAAGCAGCTGGGCATCTACGTGCAGAACCGGCTAGACCTCTACAAGGCCTCCATGTCGCTCGAGCTCGTGCCGCCGCACGTGTACGCGGTCGCAGCCGCGGCGCACCGCACGATGATCTCCGGCGGGCGCAACCAGGCGGTGATCATCAGCGGCGAGAGTGGGTCGGGGAAGACCGAGTCTGCGAGCTTCATCATGCGTTACCTGCGCTTCGTCTCCAACGCCACCCAGCTTCTCGAGCACCGCATCTCGAGCGCGCAGCCTCTCACCGAAGCGTTCGGATGCGCAAAGACGATTCGGAACGACAACTCGAGTCGGTTCGGAAAGTTCCTCATGCTGCACTTTGACCAGAGCGCGAGGATCCAGGGGGCGCAGATGAGCACCTACCTGCTCGAAAAGTCCCGCGTCTCTCACATCAACCGCGGCGAACGCTCCTACCACATCTTCTACTGCCTGATCAGAGCGGCGGACGCCTCGCTCCGCTCGCGGCTCCGGCTGGCGAGCGCGGACCCCGCCGCGTTCCGCTACCTCGAGAATGGGGAGACGGCGGACCCGAGCGGGACGCGGAGCGACACGGAGCTCTTCGGGCTCGTCGAGGAGGCCCTCCGCCAGCAGGACTTCTCCGAGCAGAGCATCGGCGACATCTGGGCGCTGCTCGCCGGCATCTTGCACTTGGGGAGTGTCTTATTCGACGAGAGCCACTCGGAGGCTGCACAGATCACCCCCGCGTCGAGCAAGTCGCTCGAGAGCTGCGAGCATTTGCTGGGGATCCAGGGCGGGACGCTCAGCCGGGCGCTCACCAAACGCAAGATCAAGGCACGTCTCACAAGAGCCCATTTTGCCCACTGTTGTCTTAAGTCACTCACTGTCCCCTCGCGCCGCGCCCCATTTTGGCCACGTTCCACCGCAATTGCGTCCCCGATTCGACGCGCAGGCGGGTCGCGAGTTTGTCGAGCAGGAGCTGAGCCTCGTGGCGGCGAATGACAACCGCGACGCCCTCGCCAAGGCCATCTACTCCAAGCTCTTCGACCGCATCATCGAGCAGATCAACGCGGCGTTCGCCGCGGGCGGCGAGCCCTACGAGCTGAGCGAGATGCGCACGATCGGCATCGTGGACATCTTCGGCTTCGAGGTGTTTGGGCTCAACTCGCTCGAGCAGCTCTGCATCAACTTCGCCAACGAGAAGCTCCAGGCGCTCTTCACCAAGAGCGTCTTCAAGGAGACGATCCGCGCATATGAGGAGGACGGGATCGATGCGGCGGAGATCACCTTCACTGACAATGCGGAGCTTCTGGCGGTCTTTGAGCAGCCTCAGAGCGGGCTGCTGAGCATCCTCACTGAGGAGTGCCTCTTGCCCAAGGGGACCGACACCGCCTTCGCCGAGAAGCTCCACTCGGCCCACCGCAAGTCGAGCGTCGTCACCAACGTCAAGGGGAGCTCGACGAGGGAGGGCTTTGGCGTGCAGCACTTTGCGGGGCTCGTCAACTACTCGACGAGCAGCTGGCTCGACAAGAACAAGGACCCGCTCAACGGCGACCTCGTCGTGCTCATGCAGTTCTCGGCGACGCCGATGCTCAAGGAGCTCTTCACCATGCAGGTCAGTCTCCCGCCCCATTTTGCCCACGTGGCACGCCCCCGTTTTGCCCACGTGTCACACCCCCATGTTGCCCGTGTATGACCTCGCTCTCTTTCTCGACTGCGCCGCGCCTCAGGACCAGGAGCCCGTCGCCGGACGCAAGTTCAAGAGCACCAAGTTCAAGGGAGTCATCGACACGTTCCGCGCGCAGCTCGCCGACCTCATGGGCGTGCTCGAGAGCTCCGAGCTGCATTTTGTGCGCTGCTTCAAGCCCAACGATGAGAAGCGCTCCGACTATTGCGACCGTCAGGTCATCTCTCGACAGCTCCACACCTCCGGAGTGCTCGACGCGCTTCGGGTCGCACGCACCGGCTTTCCGGATCGCATGCCCTTTGCCGAGTTCTTCACCACATACGCGGCGATTCTCAAGGGGCGCTCCCCCGCCGCAATGGAGGCGATGCCGCCCAAGCAGCGAGCGGGCGCCCTCCTCGAGATGTTGCGCGTCGACCCAGCCCTCTACCGCCTCGGCCGCGAGCGCGTCTTTCTCGGGCTCGGCGTGCTCGCCAACCTGCGCACGCGGCGGCTCGAGGCCATGGCGGCGGTCGCGGTGGTCATCCAAGCAGCGGCACGTGGGCTCATCGCGCGAACGGCCGTGCGCGAGCTCAAGCGGGCGCGCAAGGAGAGCCTGGCAGAGCTGCTCGCCGCGACACAGCACGACGACGTCGACGCGCTCCAAGCCGCCGTCGTCGCCGCCAAGGCCGTTGGCGTCGATCTCATGGTCGAAGGGCGAGTCGCATTCGCGCGCGCCGAGCAGAGGCTCCATGCTCTCCAGCTCGCACAGAGGGAGCTCATCATAGCCAAGCAGGAGCTCGAGGCCGCTCTCGCGCTCCACGACTTGCCGCGCCTCCGCACCGCGATGCAGACCGCCGCTGCGCTCAACATGAAGGACGAGGCGCTCCTCCACCGCGGGCAGCTGCACCTGAAGACGCTCGAGGACGAGGAAGTGCGGCGGCAGGGGGAGGAGCGGCTCCGTCGGGAGGAAGAGGCACGGCTCGGCGCCCTCGCAAGCAAGGAGAAGGCCGCCGCCCAGCGCGCCATGGCCGAGGAGCGCGCGCGGCGCGAGCAGCAGGAGCGGCGAGTCGCAGAGGCGGCCGCCGCGGAGGAGGCGGCCCTCGCCGAGCGTATCTCGAGGGCGTCGCTTGGGGCGGTGCAGCCGTTCGACGAGGTGGATGAGGAGGCGGCAGCGCAGCGCGCCATGGAGGAGGAGGCGCAGCAGCGCCAACAGGCCCTCTTGAAGCTCGAGCGCGATGGCGTCGCCTTCGAGTCGGAGACCGAGGACGTGCTCGAGTACGCCATCTACCTCGGCATGCTTCTCAGCGAGGACCTCGACTTGCTCTGGATTGCCGACCGCGCGCTGCAGGCCGAAGACCCCGAGGGGTGGGACCAGTACGAGTCGCCAGCCGGGGACCTCTACTACATGCACGAGGTCACCAAGCAGGTCCTCTGGCAGCACCCGCTCGACTATCAGTACCAGCAGCTCTATCTCGAGGAGAAGAAGAAGAGGAGCGGAGGGCGCGCGTCGACGCACCTCATGTCGCCCGACGCCGCACCGCCCGGGCGCGCCGCAGCGCCGCCGAATGGTGCGGCCCCGCATCCGCCGCCGACGGCCGGGCCAGGCCTCACGCCCTCGAGTGATGACCAGCTCCGCGGTGTGCTCCAACGCCTCCTCGGCACACGGCACTCGAATCTTCGCGCCTTGCTCACGGAGCCCGCCTGCTGCGACGAGGCCGTCAAGGGGTTCGTTATGCGGTACAAGTCGCGCATCGGCGGCACGCGCTTCGACTTCTACATGAGCATCAGCAAGTCGGAGGACATGTACTGCTTCACCGCCAGGAAGCACTCGGCCGGCAAGGGATGCCACTTCACCATCGCGCTCGACCAAGAGGAAAGCAAGCGGAGCAGCAAAGCCGCCGCCTCAGAATCCTTCGTTGGCACGGTGCGCTCCGACCGCAAGTCGACGGAATACTACCTCTACGACGAGGGGTACGGCCCAGACAGCAAGGAGGCCCGAAAGGGCGGCGCGCTCCGCCGCGAACTCCTCTATGTCAACTTCATGAACTCGCTGCGCAACAAGGATCCAGGCATGATGCACGTCCTCGTGCCCGAGGTTAGAAATGGGGTGCCCGCCGAAGTGCGACCGGCCTCCGCCGCGGCCGCACTGGGCGAGCGCTTGTTTCGCGGCGACTTGACCGACATCGCGCTGCTCAAGAATAGAGAGCCAAAGTACAACCCCGAGTCGAACATGTATCAACTCGACTTTGTAGGACGTGCAACCCTGCCGTCATGCAAAAACATCCAACTGCACCGCAAGGATGGCGATCCGACACATGTGAGCTTCCTCATGGGTAAGGTCGAGGACAACAAGTTCAACGTCGACTTCAAGGGCCCCTTCTCATGTCTCCAGGCCTTTGCCTTTGCGCTCGTTGTCTTCGACAACTCCTCTGGAGGCCTTCGAGCAGGTGGGGGTTAGGGTGGGTATCGTTATAGAAACAAACGGTGGGTATTAGGGGTGGGTATAAGGAGTTTCGGCCCCGTTGAGAGTGAACCTCCACTCATCCTGCATGGTTTTCCGTGACACGTTGGTAAGGTTGAGTCGTCTTCTGTTGTGCTTGTGACCTAGATAGTGTAACACTTTTTCGTGTCCCCGTGTTTGATTAGATAGAGGCGCGCGCAGTTCATTATTGCAGATGCTGGCAGGGCCGCTTTTGAAGACTAGTTACTTAGTTGATAGCTAGGTGATATTTTCCTTTTCAATACCAATACCCATCCTCTGGTCGCGAGGTAAAGCGTCCGTCAATTGGGGAATGGGTGCCTTAGAGTCGCTTTGGTCGGGAGGCGATTGTTATCGTCGTTCCCGAATGCACTGAGCACAGCTCAACGGTCAGTGGGCACAGTCGATCCCCTTCGTGTCGAAGGGCTCGCAACCTTGGACACGTTTTGGAGCATCGCCTCAGGTAGCTTCATCAAGCCTGTGGGACCTCAGTATGCGAGCCATTATGTGCTCCCCTCCCTGTAAGCGTATGCTATTCATTGACTCTGTGATTCCATCTTTTGGAAACATTTGTTCTCTTTGTATTTCAACAAGACCATCAATCCCGCAACAGGAGACTATGATACACACAGAGTCACAACCCGAAGATAAAATCACAGTCAATGATCGAGCGATCGTAGACCATGCACTCAGATTGTCACATGCCCTTGGATGTACGCTCCACACGAATGGATGAAGAACCGAAAGAAGTTGTTGTCAGTGCAGATGCTGGCAGCTGTGCCACTTCCGCCTAGCTACTAACCAAGTAACTAGTCAAAAGTGGCTCAGACATCTGCAGTCAGACCTGTGACTATAGTTGAGCGAACTTTCTGGCGTCGTTCGGGCTGTGGTCTGTTCTTGCGCCCTGCATTCTTCACTGCCTTGTCGTTGGGCTGATTAGGCTGTGTTGATTTCGATCCATACAACAATTGGTCCTAGGGTTTCTGGCTAGAATTGAGGGAGGCTAGTCTCGATTCTTGTCTTTCTGATCATCAGTGCTGTGTATATGCACGTTTTGTAGTACGGTGTACGGCCTTGTGTGACCCATACATTTATGCTGTCAGCAGATAGCTCCGGCCGTCTAGTCCAGCTAGTTCCGTCTAGACATCACTTCGAGGTGCTGTTTCTTGGAGCCTGTGCTCCAAAAGGAGTTGTAGGTAATCTAGGCACATAGCCTAAAAGCTAGCTTCTAGCTAGAACATCAGATTGCACTGCCGCTCTTGCGGTAGCAGGGTTCTTTGCTGGCTAAAAGGCTAGCTGGAGGGTGGGCTCGTGAGCGGCAGTGCTGTCGCGGCTAGCTGAAGGCTAGCTTAATGGAAGGTGCCTGAGCAGCCGTGGTATCTTGGCAAGCTAGAGGCAAGCTTAGTAATAGGTGCCTGGAGCACCTACACAAGTATCTGCAACTGCTCCTTATTAGTTTGAATCAATGTACACTAGTAAACACATACTGTACATCGTGTCAGACCAGACCATACAGGAAGCCCCGCCGGGAAAAACTGACGCTACATTGTCCTACTTTAGAGGGTGTCGTTTGCTTCAAGCTACCTTTTCTTTGGCCGCGGTGTATGCCTTGGACTGCTTCTCAGCTTGTTTCAAGAGCTTCTTGCGCAAGCTCTTAGAGAGCGCTTCGCCATCCGCCTTCTCGGCAGGGATCCTGTGAAACAAACACACAAAGTCGCGCTGCGCTCAAAAACAGATGGCAAGTCTATCTGAGTGGCGCATGCTGTGTGTGGATTGGGAGGTCTTGTTTATTTGCTTTGTGAATATGCACGCACCCGTCTGCGTCGAAATTGGCGAAGCTCTCTTCACGTTCGAAGAGGGCGTCATGCTCGGGAAGGAACATTGACGAGGGAGGCACGCCAGCCCTTGCACGCTGGAGCTCGGCCATTTGCTCTTGCTCCTTCATTTTGAGCTCGCGCTCCGCCTCAGCTTGGTGTGCGGCCTCTCGCCGGCGCTCGGTCTCTGCTAGGATGAGCTTTGGATCGTCGAGAGTAAATTGCGCGGTGCCCGAGGAACGATCCTCCACGCGGACGCCGAGGCTAGGGAGCACATCGTCGCGGAGCTCATCGCAGACACGCAGCAACTCGCCGCCCAAGTCAGCGGTGCCGCCACCCTTCTTGCTGGCGATCGCCGCCTTGCGCACAGTGTCGCGGAAGCCACTCATCGCAGCGGCAATCTGGAGCGGCGATGCCGTGGCTCCGCTTCCCCCGCTGCCGCCAGCGCTGCCACCGCCAGCCCCGTCGCCCTGCACCAGGCTGAGCACGCGCCCCTCGAGTCCAAAGCACTGCATCATGCGATCGTAGTAGCGTGCGACCGAGTGGAGCAATGCGCCACCTTGAGCGGCACTCGGCGCCGCCTGCATGTACGTATTGGTCGCTCGGATTAGCTGCTCAAGCTGCTTGACGGCAGTGGGCGTGTCGATGCTGTTGAGCAGCGCCGCGTGGATCCCCTGGCGCTTGACGGTGAGCGTCTCACGCAGCTCTTTCTCGGCCGCCCCCATCTTGAAGACGGGCGGCTGCTCGGCAGCGGCAGCAGGCTTCTGCGCCTCTGCCGCCTCGCGGAGCCGCGCACCTAGCGACGCTTCAAAGGAGGCGAAGCGGCGCTCGAGATCGGCCGCGGCCGCCATTGTGTTCTCAGAGTACTCCATGGGCTCGTGGTACCGGTGGAGCAGGAAGAGGAAGCGGAGCTGCCTGCCCGAGAAGCGCTCGAGGCTCTCTTGAATGGTGATGAAGTTCTTGAGCGATTTGGACATCTTGAGCCCGTCGATGCCCAGATGCCCAGAGTGGAGGAAATAGTTGACCCAGCTGCAGCAATCAAAGTACGCCTCGGCCTGCGCCATCTGGTTCTCGTGGTGAGGGAACTTGAGATCGACACCGCCGGCATTCACATCGACCTGACACCCGAGCACATCCGAGGCCATTGCTGAGCACTCTATGTGCCAGCCAGGCCGCCCGTTGCCCCACGGCGACGGCCACGCAGGCTCGCCCGTCTTTGACGCCTTCCAGAGCACAAAGTCAGCTTGCGAGCGCTTCTCGGCGGAGGCATCCGTGCTGAGTGCGCCCTCGCCCTCGGCAAGCGCCTCCAAGTCGCCCACCTTGCCCGGTTCCAGCTTGCCATACGTTTTCCCTTTGGACTTGCTAAACGAGAGCGTGTCAAAGTAGACGGAGCCGTTCGACTCGTAACAGTATCCATTCGACATGATCTGCTCAATGTATTCGATGATCTCCGGCACGTAGTCGGTGACCCGCGTCGTCACGTCCGGGGGCAGACAGTTCAGAGCCTCGAGGTCCCCAAAGAAGCTCGCCTCTTGCTCGGCAGTGAGCTTTGTCATGGCGGTCTGCACCTCACAGGGCGCGAGCGGCGTCTCGAAGGCGGCCTCGACGGCCGCATCGCGGAGCGCGTGCTGCGCGGCGACGAGTTCGGGGAGACCAGGCTTTCCGATCCCCATCGTCTCACGCGCCTTGGCCAGCGCCGCCTCCAGCGCCGCACGACCCGACTCGCCTACCATTGGCAGCGCGTCGGCCGCAGTCGCGATCATCGCCTCGAGGTGATTCGCGTGGACGCGGAGGATGATCTTGTCATCAATGTCGGTGATGTTCATAACGTAGAAGATGTCGTACCCAAAGTAAGTTGCGAGCACGCGCCGCACGATGTCGAACCCCACATAGTTGCGAGCGTGGCCGAGGTGTGCCGCGTCGTAGACTGTCGGCCCGCAAATGTACCACTTGACCTGGCCGGGTGTGATGGTTTCGAAGGGCTCGACCTTGCCGGTCAAGGAGTTCATGAGGTTGACTCCCGTGTGCTCCACCGTGCTCTGCAGCGACGGCGTGCTCTGCGCGCGTGCTGGAGGCGCCGCGCCGCTGGCGCGCAGCGACGTCGAGCGCACGCAGCGGCGGAGCAGCGGCGGTCGGAGCGGCACGGCGGTCACGCGCGGTGGGTTGATGGTGAGGGCGCGGGTGCTGCGCGTGAGCACCAGGCATAGCAGTGGCGGGATCAGACCCGGACGCCGCGCCGTCCACATGCTGGCCTTTGCTGCGACGATCTCACACAGAAGGCTGTCCGCTGTGGGACTTCCCGTGAAAAAAGTTCTGGTA
>MDSY01033606.1_pt1 | contig 11895 bp, 6 predicted proteins | sample 811131 | NCBI WGS metagenome assembly MDSY01 (sample SAMN05326643, study PRJNA326480) | marine metagenome | isolation source: seawater | place: Atlantic Ocean: South West | collected 2010
AAGTTTTTCAATTTTTTCAGAGGACTTTGATGTTCCTTTAACGTTATAGCCTTCTACAATTAATTTTTTAGCTAAAGGAAAACCTAACCATCCACAGCCTAGTATGCCAATATTATTCATCATATAAAAATAAGTAATTTTAACTATTATTTTATTTTAATAAATCTTTTAAATTAAATTAACTACCTTATAATGAATTATTTAATAAAGACATGGCAATCAAGAGTTTTCAGGCACCTAGAGTTTTATCAACAAGGAAAGTGGTGAAAAATATTCTTGTAAAAGATGTTATGTCAAAGAACTTAATTCTGTTTCGCCCTAAGGAAACTATTCATGATGTTATGATAGCGTTTATTAAATATAAGATATCTGGAGGACCAGTGGTTGATAAGTATGGTGAATTAATGGGTATTATTTCAGAGGCAGATTGCATGAAAGAAATTTCTGAAAGTAGATATTTTAATATGCCCATACTTGATAAAACTGTATATCATTTTATGACAAAGAATGTTGAAACTATTGAGGCCTCCACAAGTATTTTTGATGCTGCATCACTTTTTTCTAAAACTAATAGAAGACGATTCCCTGTAATTGACAAAAAAAGATTAGTAGGTCAAGTAAGTAGAAAAGATATAGTAATAGCAGCAATTAATTTAAAAAGTCAAACCTGGTAGAAATTAGTGTATTTTTGATCCATTTGGAACATCTAACTTGTCAGGGCTTATAAAAGTTAATTTATTTGAAACATTCTTGGCCATTAAAATCATCCCACAACTTTCGATACCCTTTATTTTTCTTGGTTTTAGGTTAGTCAATACACTTACTTTTTTACCAATTATATCTTCAGAACTGTAATCATTTGCAATACCTGATACGATTGTAAGTTCGTCATTTCCTATATTCACCTTAAGCTTTAAAAGATTTTTAGTTTTATTTATTTTTTCTGCATCTAAAATTTCACCAACTTTAATTTCAAGATTTTTAAATTTTTCAAAACCAACAACAGGTTTAATATTTGGAACTTGGTTTAAAGTATTATCAATTTTTGTTGCTTCAAGTTTACTTAGTTGTTTATCTATTTGAGAATCTTCAATTTTTGAAAATAATAACTCTTGACTATTAATTATATGATGTTCTTCAATAGTCTTTTTTCCAGAAACGTTATTCCAGTTTGTAGGTTTTAAATTTAACATTTTTAGAAGTTTTTTTGAGGTAAAAGGAAGAAATGGATCACTTAAATATGCAAGGTGACCTGCAACTTGAAGACCAACATACATAATTGTATTGACCCTACCGGGTTTGTCTTTTATTAATTTCCAAGGTTCTTGATCTGCAAGATATTTATTCCCCTTACGGGCTAAATTTATTAATTCTTTGAGTGCTTCTCTAAATTTAAATTTTTCAATACAACTACTAATTTTGTTTTGAAAATTATGTATTGAAATTAAGACTTCATTATCATCATCATTAAACTTTTCAGGTTTTGGTGTTTTTCCATTATAATATTTGTGAGTTAAAACAACTATTCTATTGATGAAGTTCCCGAATATGGCTACCAACTCATTATTATTTCTTGCTTGAAAATCATTCCAGGTGAAATCGTTGTCTTTTGATTCTGGGGCATTAGCTGTTAAAACATACCTTAAAACATCTTGTTGATCAGGAAAATCTATTAAATATTCATGTAGCCAAACTGCCCAATTTTTTGATGTAGAAATTTTATTTCCTTCTAGATTTAAGAATTCATTTGCAGGTACATTTTTAGGTAAAATATATTTACCACTAGCTTTAAGCATAGATGGAAAAATAATACAATGAAAAACAATATTATCTTTACCAATAAAGTGAACTAATTCCGTATTTTTATCTTTCCAATATGGTTCCCAATCAAGACCTTCAGCTTTAGCCCATTCTTTTGTGGATGAAATATAACCAATAGGAGCGTCAAACCAGACATAAAGGACTTTTCCATCAACATTTTCAATCGGAACAGGAATACCCCAGTCAAGGTCTCTAGTTACTGCTCTGGGCTGAAGGCCATTTTCTATCCATGATTTTACCTGACCATATACGTTAGGTTTCCAATCATTTTTATGGCCATCTAAAATCCAATTCGTTATAAACTTTTCATATTTATTTAAGGGTAAATACCAATGCTTTGTATTTTTTTTAACTGGTAATGATCCTGAAAGAGTTGATTTTGGATTTATGAGATCTGATGAATTTAAACTACTCCCACAACTTTCACATTGATCACCATAAGCTTCTTTGTTTTTGCAAATTGGACAAGTTCCGGTCACAAATCTATCAGCTAAAAATTGCTGAGCCTCTTCATCGTATAGTTGTTCTGATGTTTTTTCAATAAAAATATTTTTGGAATAGAGATCTTTAAAAAAATCCTGAGCAGTTTTATGATGAATTTTTGAAGATGTTCTTGAATAATTATTAAATGAAATTCCAAAGTCCTCAAATGATTTACGAATCATTTTATCATACTTGTCAATTACCTGTTTTGGAGTTATACCTTCATTTTTTGCTTTTAATGCAATTGCAACCCCATGTTCATCACTTCCGCATATAAAAGCAACATCATGGTTTTTATTTCGAAGATATCTAGCATATATATCAGCAGGAATATACACTCCAGCTAAATGTCCTATGTGAATTGGACCATTTGTGTATGGAAGAGCTGCTGTTAGAGTATATCTTTTATAGTCACCCATTAAATAGTTTTAGTCAAAAATACAATGAAAACCTTTAGTATTAACCAGTGAGATAATATTAAATTTATGAATTCTAAAACTGATTGTTGTTTTTATAACAACTTGTTTATATTTAGAACAAAAATTTATATGTATGAAGACAATTGCTTCTGAAGTTTCAGCTTTCATTAAAACTAAACCGTTTTTGTCAACCGCTCTTTCTCAGGACATAATCAATCTGACATCACTAGCAAGGCAAATTCAACCAGAAATTGAAAAATCCCTTCGAAAACCTGCTAAAAGTGGTGCTATTGTCATGGCTTTAAAAAGAATATCTGATTCTCAAGAATTCGTTACTACTCATAAAATTGTTAGAGTTTTAAAAAACATGGGAGACATAACTGTTCGCTCATCTTTGGTAGATTATTGTTTTAAAATTTCTGATACAATTTTAAATGCACAAGCAAAGTTTTTAAAACAAATTGAAAGTTCAAAAAATACTTTTTTTACAACATCAAGAGGGGTAGGAGAATCTAATATTATTGTAAGTGAAGAATTATCTCCAATAATAGAATCAGTTTTTATTGGTGAAGTTTGCCTTGAAAAAACTTCAGATCTTTCAGCTATCTCTGTTAAACTTCCAACTGAAAATGTTACAATACCAGGAATATATTACTTTATTTTTCAAAGATTATCCTGGGAGGGAGTTAATATAAATGAGGTTATTTCAACTTCAAACGAGTTTACAATTTTGATGAATGAAGACTCTGTAAATATTGCTTTTCAAGTAATTAAGGATCTTAAGAATTTATAGTCAAAGTTTTTATTGTGTTATATAACTGATCTATTCTTTCTATATTTTTAATAACTAAAATCAATTGTAGTCCATTTTTATTAATTTTTTCTTTAATGGTTATATTTGATTTTTCCTCTTGAATATTTTTTAAAAATACACCAAAAATATCTGTCTTAAAAACATCATTTTCTTGATCTTGTATGAAGTAACCAAGACATTTATTTTGTTTTATTACATAACGCTCTATACCAATTTTTATCGCTATCCATTTTAACTTAATTGTTTTTAATAACTCATCTCCTTGGTCTGGAATTTGACCAAATCTATCAATAAGATTTTTTCTAAACTTAATAAGTTCAACTTCATTGGACACCTTGCTTAATTCTTTGTACAATGCGAGTCTTTCACTTATTATATTTATATATGTTTCAGGAAACAGAACTTCTAAATCGGTATCAATTTGAATATCTTTATTATTAATTTTTAAAGTATTTGGCTTAATATTTTTATAAAGGTTTTTAAATTCATTCTCTTTAAGTTCCTGAACAGCTTCTTCTAAAATTTTTTGATAAGTATCATAACCAATTTCATTAATAAATCCACTTTGTTCTCCCCCTAATAAATCACCAGCACCTCTAATTTCAAGATCTCTCATTGCTATTTGCATTCCTGATCCAAGTTCAGAATACTGTTGAATTGCTTTGATTCTTTTTTGAGCCTCGGATGAAATTGAGTTAAAAGGAGGAGTTATGAAATAACAAAACGCCTTTTTATTACTTCTTCCAACTCTTCCTCGCATTTGATGTAAGTCACTTAATCCAAAGTTATTTGCATTATTAATGAAAATTGTATTTGCGTTAGGAACATCAAGACCATTTTCAATTATGGTTGTTGCTACTAAAATATCATAATTTCCTTCCATAAAACCTATTAGAGTTTTTTCTAATTTTTTTCCATCCATTTGTCCATGACCTATCGTTATTCTGGCGTCTGGAATTAATCGTTGAAGCATACCTGAAACCTCATTGATGTTTTCAATACGGTTATGAATAAAAAATATTTGTCCAGATCTTTTTAATTCGTACATAATAGCATCTCGAATTAAAGATTCATTAAATCTAATTACCTCAGTATCAATAGGATATCTATTTGGGGGAGCAGTTGCTATTATTGAGAGATCTCTTGCAGACATTAAACTGAATTGAAGTGTTCTAGGAATAGGAGTCGCAGTTAGACTTAACACATCAATATTTGTTTTAAGAGATCGAATTTGTTCTTTGACTGAAACTCCAAATTTTTGTTCTTCATCTACTATTAAAAGACCAAGATCTTTAAAAATAACTGATTTATTTGCTAGTTGGTGAGTGCCAATCAAAATATCTATTTTTCCAGAAGCAAGATCTTCAAGCACCTGTTTTTTTTCCTTTGAACTTCTGAATCGATTTAAATAATCTATTCTAACAGGCAACTCTTTTAGTCTATTGGAGAAAGTTTTGAAGTGTTGAAATGTTAGTATTGTAGTTGGAACTAAAACTGCAACTTGTTTTGAATTATCAACAGCTTTGAATGCGGATCTAATTGCTACCTCAGTTTTTCCAAAACCAACATCTCCACAAATTAATCTATCCATAGCTCTTTCACTTTCCATATCAGATTTAATTTCTTGAGTTGCTTTACTTTGGTCAGGTGTATCTTCAAATAAAAAAGAAGCTTCTAATTCCCATTGTAAATAACTGTCTGGTGAACATGCATATCCAATTTTTTCTCTTCTTTTGGCATAAAGCTTTATAAGATCAAACGCAATTGATTTAACCTTACTTTTAGTTTTTTGTTTAAGTACTTTCCATGATTTAGATCCTAATTTATATACTTTAGGAACATGACCATCTTTACCCTTAAATTTTGAAATTTTATGTAAAGAATGAATGCTTAAATATAAAATATCTCCCTCAGCATAAATTAGTTTTATCACCTCTTGATTTGACCCCTCAACTAATATCCTTTGAAGACCCCCAAAGCGTCCAACTCCGTGATCAATATGAGTCACAAAATCTCCAACCTGCATTGAGGTTAGCTCTTTCAGACTTAAAGCATTTTTTCTAGTATTTTCTGATTTTAACTTGTATTTGTGATATCGCCCAAATATTTGATGATCAGTAAAACACGCTATTTTAGAATCTAAATCTTCAAAACCATTGTGAATAGGGCATTCTGAAATTTTATAATGAACAGTAAATTCCATTTCTTGAAAAATATCGTTTAATCTCTTTACTTGTTGATTATTTGTACAAAGAATATAATTTGTAAATCCGTTTTTATTATTTTGATTAAGATGCTCAACAAGAAGATTAAATTGCTTGTTAAAAGTTGGATGTGGTGACTGTTTAAAATTTAAACTATTAGAGGTTTGAATCAGATCACTTTTATTTAATAATAAATGAGAATAATTACTTAAACTTTCAATCATTTGAATAGAGTTTGAAAATAATTTTTCTGGTGGATATTGTAAGACAACATCAGATTCAGAGTAAGTTTTTTGAGCTTTTTTAAATAAAACATCAAGTCTATTTAAAGTATTATCAATATTTGAACTGATAACTGAACTAGATTCTGGAAGAATATCTATTATGGTTTTACGTTTATCAGTAAATGAAATAGTAGATGTGTTTGGTAAAAGATCAATAACCTCAAGACTTGAAATAGAAAGTTGACTTTTAACATCAAAAGTTCTTAAGCTATGAACATCATCTCCAAAAAACTCTATTCTATATGGATGATGGTTTGAAAAAGAAAAAACATCTATAATACCTCCTCTAAGGGCAAATTCGCCAGGAGAACTAACAAAGTCTACCCTTTCAAAACCATATTCAAAAAGACTTTCGTTTATAAAATCTAAGGACACACTCATACCTTTTTTTAAGGTTAATGTGTTTTTTTTTAATGTATGTGCAGAAATTATTTTTTCTGATATAGCATCAGTATATGTTACTATTATTTTTGAGCTTTTACGAGTAAGTTGTTTTAAGACCGAAGATCTTAGAAGGATATTAGAATTATCAATATCCTCAGGTGAATATGCTTTTCGGTAACTTGCTGGAAAGAACAACACGTTTTTTTCTCCAATTAAGTGCTCTAAATCATTCAAATAATACGCAGCTTCTTCAGCTTCTGAAAAAATCAATAAAAATGTTTTAGGAGCTTTATTAAAGTCATTTGCCAGTCTAAAACTAAGACCTGAACCAACTATTCCTTTAATCAGAGAGCTCTTTTTTTGCTTAAGTAAACTATTCAGTAATACTTGATTTTCGTCATTAAAAGGAATTGTAAACAAAATGTTTTTCAAAAATTTATCAAATATAGTCTCTTCTTGTGATTTTTCTCAAGCCTATTAAAAACTCTGTTGTTATTTATTTATCATTAGTTAATAAATGATTAAAACAATCTTAATTTCACTAACAATAATAATTTAATTTAGACTGATAAATAGTAAGTATGTACCTAATTTTTGATACAGAAACTACAGGATTACCCAAAAGGTGGAAAGCCCCGTTGTCAGATAGTGATAATTGGCCAAGATGTGTTCAGATAGCTTGGCAACTTCATGATCTAAATGGTGATTGTGTTTCCCATGAAGACTTCATAGTTATGCCTGATTCGTATGATATTCCTTATGATTCAGAAAAAATACACGGAATATCTACTGCATTGGCTGAAAACGAAGGAGTTGATTTGGAAAATGTTTTAGATAGTTTTTCAGTGGCTCTAAAAAAAACAAAATTTATTTGTGGACATAATGTAAGTTTTGATTTAAATATTGTAGGAGCAGAATTTTTAAGACTAGGATTGGACAACCTATTTGAAGGTATACCAATAATAGATACATGCACCGAAGAAACAGCAAGAGTATGTAAAATTCCTGGAGGCAGAGGTGGGAAGTTTAAACTGCCAACACTTGTTGAATTAAATAAATTTTTATTTAATGACACCTTTGATGAGGCTCATAATGCAACAGCTGATGTAGAAGCGACAACAAGATGTCTTTTTCAATTAATTAGAAATGAATTGATCACACCCGAGGCTTTCAATTCAGAAATATCTTATTACAAATTGGTTCAAGATAATTTCAAGTCTTTAGTCAAACCAATTGGAATTAAACACGTTAATTTAAAAAACGCATCAGATCTTTTAATTAAAGAAGAAACTTCTACAGATAAGGAAGAAGTTTCAAACTCATCAAAATTAGAGTTGTTAGAAACTCCTTTTGTTCATTTACATGTCCATTCTCAGTTTTCTGTTCTTCAATCTACTTCTCAAATTCCATCGTTAGTTGAGGCGGCAAATAATAGTAATATGCCTGCACTTGCGTTAACTGATAAAGGAAATCTCATGGGAGCTTTTCATTTTATAAAAGCAGTTAAAAAACATAATAACTCTATTGAAGATAAATCAAAAGAAATAAAACCAATAATAGGCTGTGAATTTTATGTTTGTGAAAATCATAAAGATAAAACAAGAAGGGATGATGGCTATCAAGTGGTTTTTCTTGCAAAAAATAAAAGTGGATATCATAATTTATCCAAAATGAGTTCTTTAGCATATACATCAGGATTCTATTATGTTCCAAGAATTGATAAAGAAATAGTTGAAAAATACAAAGACAATTTAATTGTTTTAACTGGAAATTTGTATGGAGAGGTACCTTCGAAAATTTTAAATATTGGTGAAAGGCAGGCTGAAGATGCCCTGGTGTGGTGGAAAAAGATATTTAAGAATGATCTCTACATTGAGTTAATGCGTCACAATCAAGAGGACGAAAAAAGAGTAAACAAAGGACTATTGTCCTTGTCAAGTAAACACAACATTCCAGTTGTAGCATCTAACAACACGTATTATACTAAAAAAGAAGATGCGAATGCACACGATATTTTATTGTGTTTAAAAGATGGAGAAAAACAAACAACCCCGATAGGAAAGGGAAGAGGTTTTCGCTATGGCCTTCCAAATCAAGAATATTATTTTAAGTCTCAAGAACAGATGAAAGATATTTTTAATGATATCCCTGATGCAATATTAAGTTGTTCAGAAATAATTTCTAAAATATCTTCATTTGATTTAGCAAATGAAGTTCTTCTTCCAAAATTTGAAATTCCTAATGATTTTTCATCAAAGAGTAATGATAATATTGAAAGAGAAAATGCCTATTTGAGACATTTAACATATAAAGGTGCAGAAAAAAGATATCCAAATATTTCAAAAGAAATATCAGATCGATTAGATTTTGAACTAAAGGTGATTTCTAATACTGGGTATCCAGGATATTTTCTTATCGTTCAAGATTTTATTTCAGCTGCTAGAAGTATGGATGTCTCTGTTGGTCCAGGAAGAGGTTCAGCTGCTGGATCTGCTGTTGCGTATTGTTTGCAAATCACAAATTTATGTCCAATTAAGTATGATTTGCTTTTTGAGAGATTTCTTAATCCTGACAGAGTAAGTCTTCCTGATATTGATATAGATTTTGACGATGAAGGTCGTTCAAAAGTAATTGATTATGTGATCAACAAGTATGGATCTAATCAAGTTGCTCAGATTATAACATACGGTAAAATGGCTGCAAAATCCTCAATCAGAGATACAGCAAGAGTTCTAGATTTGCCTCTTGCAGATGCTGATCGAATTTCAAAACTAGTTCCTAATATTAAATTAGCTCAAATTTTTGGCGGATCAGACAGTTACATTAAAGAACAACTAAGAAGTGGAGATGAATTTTCAAAAGTAAAAGAATTGCAATCTCTCTATAAAGGAGATGATTTGGCAGGAAGAACTCTTCAGCAAGCAAAAATTTTAGAAGGATCTCTGAGAAACACAGGGATTCATGCTTGTGGTGTAATTATAACCCCTGATGAAATAACTAAATTTGTTCCCGTTGCTACCGCAAAAGATTCTGATCTAGTAGTAACCCAATTTGACAACTCCGTTGTTGAAGATGCAGGGTTGTTAAAAATGGATTTTCTTGGATTGAAAACTTTAACACTAATTAAAGACACTGTTAAACTTGTAAAATACAAACATAAAATTAACCTTAATCCAGATGAGTTTCCTTTGGATGACGAAAAAACATACTCTTTATTTCAGCGAGGAGATACAGTAGGGATTTTTCAATATGAGTCAGCAGGAATGAAAAAGTATTTAAAGGACTTAAAGCCAACTGTGTTTGCTGATTTAATTGCGATGAATGCCCTTTATAGGCCAGGTCCACTTGAGTATATTCCTAGTTTTGTTGCTAGAAAAAATGGAACAGAGCAAATAAGCTTTGACCTTCCTGAAATGGCTGAATATCTCGATGAAACTTATGGAATAACTGTATATCAAGAACAAGTAATGTTGTTGTCTCAAAAGTTAGCTGGATTTTCAAAAGGGGATGCAGATCTTTTAAGAAAAGCAATGGGTAAAAAGATTTTTTCATTGTTAGAAAAATTAAAACCAAAATTTATAGAAGGAGGAAAAGAAAGAAATCATCCTGAAGATGTTTTAGAAAAAATATGGAAGGATTGGGAAGCCTTTGCTTCTTATGCATTTAATAAATCTCATTCAACTTGTTATGCATGGATTGGTTTTCAAACAGCATACCTAAAAGCACATTATCCAGCAGAATATATGGCTGCAGTTTTATCTAATAACATGAATGATATTAAACAGGTTTCTTTTTTTATGGAAGAATGTAAGCATATGGGATTAAAAGTTTTAGGTCCTGATGTTAATGAGTCTTTTTATAAGTTCACAGTAAATGATGACAAGGCAATTCGTTTTGGAATGGGAGCAGTTAAAGGAGTTGGAAAGGGAGCCGTCGAAACGATAATTCAAAATCGAGAAAAGGGAAACTATGATTCGATTTTTGATATGTCTAAGAGAATTGACTTACGTGCTGCTAATAAAAAAACATTTGAAAATTTAGCTTTAGCTGGGGGATTTGATAGTTTTAATCCTCATAGAGGACAGTATTTCAATCCTGATGGTGATGGTATAATGTTTTTTGAAAAGGCTATGAGGTTTGGTGCCAAATATCAACAAAATCAAAACTCTTCTCAAATCAATTTATTTGGTGATGATGATAACTCAACTTACCAGGAATTAATTGTGCCTGAATGTGATGAGTGGAAAAAATTAGATTTACTCAAAAAAGAAAAAGAAGTAGTTGGTATTTATATATCTGCTCATCCTTTAGATGAACATTTAAGAGCAATTAAACTTTTTAAGTCAGCTCCACTTAATGTTCTTAATGATATAGATTCTTTGATAAATAAGGATCTTTACTTCACTGGAATAATTAATGATTTTGATAAGCTTATTTCCAAAAACGGAAATGCTTGGGGTAAATTTATTTTAGAAGATTTTAATGATCAACATGAATTTAGAATTTTCGGAGAAGAGTTTCTGAAATTTTCTCACTTTATAAATTTTAATTTAATTGTAAGATTCCGTGTTTCTATAAGAGAGGGATGGCGAAACAGAGATACGGGAAAATTAGGCCCTCCAAGGATGAAGTTTTTACATTTTGAATTACTTGGTGAAACGATTAAAAAAAATTCCAAAAAGCTAATTATAACTTCTGATCTTGCTTCTTTAAATAATGAAAAAATTGATAAGATTAAAAATATTTTTAATCGATATAGAGGTGAAAAACCAATTGGGTTTGATATATATCATCCAGAAGATGAGATAAAAATTACAATGAACAGTCGTAAACAAAAAGTGGATGTTTGTAATGAGCTTTTAGATGAATTAGATCTAGCATCGGTTAAGTATAGGGTAAAGTAGTATTTATAGAATACTAATTTAAAACCAATTAATATTGGTGATAGTAGAAATAATTTTAGCTAATTTTGTTTCAAATATTTTATTATGGCATTAGAAATTACAGATTCAAATTTTGAAGAATTAGTTTTAAAATCAGATAAGCCTGTTATGGTTGATTGTTGGGCTGAATGGTGCGGACCCTGTAGAACGGTCGGACCGATTATTGATGAGATAAGTACTGATTTTCAAGGTAAGGCAGTTGTTGGAAAATTGGATGTTGATTCCAATCAAGAATTTGCTGCTAAATATGGAGTTAGAAATATTCCAACAGTTTTAGTTTTTAAAGATGGTGAATTGGTTGGAAGACAAGTTGGAGTTGCCCCCAAAGCTACCTATGCAGAGGCAATAAACTCAGCAATGTAATTATTTTAGTATAATTCAAACTTTAATTTGTTTTATAGATTTGGGTAATTAAAAATCCAGTGTATATTTGCATTCCCTAATCATGGTCTGGTAGTTCAGCTGGTTAGAATACCTGCCTGTCACGCAGGGGGTCGCGGGTTCGAGTCCCGTCCAGACCGCAAAATCATCCTCCAATTTGGG
>MDSY01153583.1_pt1 | contig 11895 bp, 12 predicted proteins | sample 811131 | NCBI WGS metagenome assembly MDSY01 (sample SAMN05326643, study PRJNA326480) | marine metagenome | isolation source: seawater | place: Atlantic Ocean: South West | collected 2010
CCCCCTACCCCAGCCCTACCCCTCCCTACGCCCCCCCCTCTAGGCCGCCGCCGCCCTCGGCATCGCCATCGGCGCTCCGCTCGGCGGGCTTGTCGTCGAAGCCTACGGCCCACGCTCGGCCTTTCTCTGCGTCTCGGCGGCGGCACTCATCACGGCGATCGTGTACGCGCTCTTCCTCCCGGAGACGGCCACTCAACTGGAGAGCCGTGCGAGCGCTCCGAAAGACGCCTCGAGCGCCGCCTCCGCCGCAGAGTGGCGCGCTCTCTTGAGGGACCGTCGATGGCGCGCGCTCGTCATCTCGGAGGTATGCGCGAGATGCGGCTTCGCCGCCAAGATTGCGAGTGTACCCCTCATCGCCGCAGCCGTGCTGCCCGGTGGAGCCGCGGGCGCGGGGCTCCTCCTCTCCGCCGCCGGACTCTCTGGCCTCGTCGGAGCGCCGCTCGGGGGTCTCTTTGTCGACCGGCTGGGCGCGCGAGCCACGGCGATCGCCAGTGGCGGTGCAAGCGCCGCCGCGCTGCTCGCGGTCCCTATACTGCTTTCGAATGGCGGCGGCAGCGCGCCGGGCTGGCTAGGAGATGCGGGCATGAGCACGGCAGGCGCCGGCTTCGCCGCGCTCATCTTAATGTGGAGCGTCGGCGTGGCGGCGCAGGGTCCCGCGCTTGTCGCCATCGGCCAGCAGCTCGCGCCGCGTGGCGCCCAAGCCACCGCGCTCGCGCTCCCTCGCGCCGCGGGAGATGGCGCGTACATCTTCGCGCCGATCCTACTCGGGCTCGTCGCCGATTCGGCACTGGGAAAGGCGACGCCGGGGCTCGAGTGTGCTGCCGCTGGCGCGCTCGGCGCTGTGGGCGTGCTCTCCCTCGCGCTACTCACGCGAGACGATGGCGGGGGGGAGTAGTCGCGAGTCAGAGTTAAATAGTTAGTGTCACAAGAGTATTGCTAGATTAGCCTGAGTAGTATTATCCGGCCGGCGGGTCTTTTTCGATGCGAAAAATAACTGACTACTCACGTACACTATGATGCATGACATTTCAATGGTAACCATTGGCATGTCCGGCTAGCTTGCTACTCCCCACCGACCGCAGCTGCCGCTGCCGCTGCAGCCGCTGCGGCCACCTCCGCTGCGGCGGCCGCCGCACTCGCCGCCATCTCACCTTCCGCCTCAGCCGCGTCGCCCCCACCCAATGCGATCGCTGCGACACCAGCGAGCACTGCTGCGAGACCCACCACCGCCCCAAGGGGCAGCGAGGGCCGACGGGCCGTCTGAGCCCCCCCTCTGCTCGTGCCTCCACCAGAGGAAGCTGCCGCGCTGCTGATGGGGACGGCCGGGGAAGTGCGCGCATCGGTCGGTCTATCCGCCCCCGGTCGACCAGGGTGGGATCTCTCGGGGGGGGGTCTACCCGGGGCGCTTCCGAGAACTTTCGGGCTGCCGAGAACTTCCGGTCCGAGGAGCGGTTTAAGCCGCGCGTCCTCAGGCGGGAGCGAGTGGTCGAGGAGCACTCCGAAGCGCTCGGCGCAGTCGGACAGATCCTGCTCGTCAAGTTGGGACAACGCATGGGCGTGTGACATGTGGTGGGAAGACATGGGAGTGTCGCATGTGGCGAAAAGACATGGGTGCGTGACATGTGGCGAATACATGGCGAGTGCGACATGTGTGCGGAAACATGGCCAGTACGGTACATGGAAAAACCCACAAGTGTGGCATTTGGACGAATTGGGAGAGAGCGCCATATGAAGACAAATGAAACGTGACTAGGTAGAAGCATGACTAGGACCTCTGAGGGGGCGACATAATCACAGAGGGAGAGATGGCCGAGTATTTTTTGTCTTTTTTTGTCCATATATACCTCTGAGGGGGCGACATAATCACAGAGGGAGAGATCGCCGAGATGGCCGCCCACGTTGACATGCACCTAAAAAGAAGGAAAGGCACAGTGTGACGAATGGGGAAATGGGGTTGGGCATATGTGGACAATGGGTGCAGTGAGACTCACCCTCCGAGGGAGTGGCCACGCCGCAGCGCCATCCGCAGTGAGTCCGAGCGGCGCCGTCTCATCTTCCTCCTCCTCCTCCTCTGCGAGCTCATCCAGCAGCAGCTCCAGGCGCACCTCGAGTGACCGTGCGAGGTCAGCGCGGAGCGCCGCGAGCGCGTGGTCTGTTGTGTCCTTGGCAGCGGCAAACGTGCGTGAATAAACCTCCCCGCGCAGATGGAGGCGTCGTACCCCTCCCCCACCATCGACGGCAACCTTCGCGCGAGCTTCGACTGCTGGCGTATACACGGCCACCTCGTGCGGACTCGCGAGGGAACCCGCCTTGGCGAGTTGCCCGACGGTTGCTACAGTGTTGGCAAGGACTCCATCGATGGTGAGTACTGCGTTGCGCAGCGCCTCGAGGTGCGGCGCGAGCTGCTGTTGGAGTACGGCAAGCTGCTGGGATGGGTCCACACCCTCACCCAGCTCGAGCCGCGCATCCACCACCCAGCTCGCTGAGAAGCAGTGCAACGGCGCCGTCGTCATCTTCGGATCGATAGGCGACGGCTTCGACGCGCCGCGGGCGAGCGCTTTGAAGCTCACACGCTTGGCGTCGCTGGGCATGAGGATCAAGATGGAATGCCAGTCTGGCGGCGTCTCCTCCGCGTCGGCGCCTGCCGCGCCCACGGCTTTGGACGAAGGATGCGAAGACTGGAGCCTGCGGAGAATCTCAGAGAGAACTGGACTGTTGAGCTGCGCCTCGAGCGCGTTGAGTTTGGGTTGTGGTGCGTAGGCATAGACGCCGAGGACGACGACCCCACCCGGCAGCATCCTTGCCACCTGAGCCGCGTGCGCGAGCATCCACTGCGCGTCGAGCTCCGTCTGCTTGGCAGCGCCGCCATCAGCTGCGGGAGTGCGCACCAGGCGGAGGAGCGTGTCGGTCTGGAAGCCCTGCTGGGCGAGGAGTAGGCCCGTCTCAAACTGACACTTCCGCTGCAGCGACTCGTGGGCACTCGACACCAACTCCGCCGGCGCTGCCAGCGAACGTTTTGTCGAGCTCATGGTTGGCGACGTGAGATTTTCCTACAAAATCCCCAGCGCCGCAAACTGTAAACTCCCGCGAGAGGCTTTTCTCAGGCCATCCCCGACCCACGCCAATGCTGCCTCGCCCACCTCTCGTGCGCACCGCTGCGTCACGCCTCAGCGGCGCACGTGTGTGGGGCTCGCGCCACTGCACCACCACCCCACCCGAACCACGCATCACCGTCGAACGCCGCGGCGCCGTCGGCCTCCTCACCCTCAACCGTCCTCGATCGATGAACGCGCTCTCTCCCCAGCTGGTCAAAGAGCTTGCTGAGCACGCGCTCGCTTTTGACGCCGAGGCTGAGATCGGCGCGATCGTAGTCACGGGCGCAGGCAAGGCCTTCGCCGCCGGCGCCGACATCAAACTCATGAAGGATCAGGGATACATGGACATGTATAAACAGCGTCTCTTCTCTCATGTGGACCAGCTGAGTCTCGTATCAAAGCCGGTGATCGCTGCTGTGCACGGCTTCGCGCTGGGCGGTGGGTGCGAGCTAGCGATGGCATGCGACTTCATCCTCGCCGCCGAGAGCACCAAATTCGGACAGCCTGAGATCAAACTCGGCACGGTGCCAGGTCTCGGCGGCACGCAGCGTTTCGCGAGGGCGGTCGGCAAGAGCCGCGCGATGGAGCTTGTGCTCACGGGAGATTTCATCGGTGCGGAGGAGGCGTGCGCGCGTGGTCTCGTCTCGAGGGTCGTCGCTGATGCAAACCTTCTTGAAGACGCCATCTCCACCGCGAACAGAATCGCGCAGATGTCGCAGCCGGCGACCGCGATGGCAAAGGCATGCTCTCTCACCCGCCCATTCTCCCCACATGTCACAGCCCATGTTCGCCGCATATGTCACATTTTGGTCTCTCTCTTTTTTTAGGCTCTGGTGAATGCGAGTTTCGAGACGACGCTCGCAGAGGGGCTCAAGCTGGAGAGGCAGGTTTTCTATTCCACCTTTGCCACAAAGGACCAAAAGATTGGAATGAAGGCATTCGTCGACAAGGAGACACCGGTGTGGGAGCATGAGTGAGGGCGAGAGATGCATGAGTGAGCATAAACCAGATGATACTTCATTCTGAATTTCAATACAATTACGATAAGTTAGTGTTACAGTACTGTACCGAGGTAGTGCCTATTAAGTATTTATAGGTACTAGGTCTTGGAGAACACACTTCTTATAAATGCCTCGAATAAAACCAAGCGCCAGCAGAGTTGCGCCGAAACTCTCTCGACGGTGGCGATGCTCGCGCGGCTGGCTCCAAGAGTGTGCGTCGTTTCGAGGCATGGCACGAGGATGGGACATAGACACGCACTCATCACCGCAGGCAACACGCAAGAAAACGCCACACGCTCCACACGTGTCATCTCGCATCCACCGCGAAGCGCCGCGCGCGCGAGCTCCAGTCTCACAACTGAACGCATCGATCGCCATCACAATGCAGGTGCTCGTGTGAGGGGAGTGTGCACGGCATCGCCGCTCGATGCATTCTCCGCCGCTGTCACCAGCACAGTGCAGCAGGTTGGAGACGCCGTCGTCTCACTCAACATTCCTGGATCGAACCCTAGCGGCAATTACGGCGCCGAAGCCGCGGGCTCCGCGGGGAGCGGCGTCATCTTCGCGCCTGACGGCTATCTTTTGACGAACGCACACGTGGTGGGGATCGCCAAGCAGATGTCAGTCACCCTCACCGACGGCCGCTCCATCGTCGGCACCACCGTGGGCACCGACCCGTCGACCGACCTCGCTGTCGTCCGTGTGAATGCGGGTGGACTTCCTTTCGCCGCGCTTGGCGACTCGGACAAGCTGCAAGCTGGACAGCTCGTGGTGGCGATCGGCAATCCCCTCGGCTTCCAATCGACCGTCTCCGCCGGAGTCGTCTCTGCTCTCGGCCGTAGCCTCCGAGCCAAGGATGGACAGTTAATCGAAGGAATCATCCAGGCAAAAAGTGTCTCACTCTCCCATTCTGCCCATATGTCCCACACAGCCCAGTTTGATCGTAGATCACCCGCATATATCACCCAATGTATCACACCCCATGTATCACGCCCCATGTATTCAGCGGATTCCATTCCTCTCCCCAATTTCGATGACCAGACGGACGTTGCGCTCAATCCTGGCAATTCCGGCGGCCCCTTGGTGGACACATCGGCGCGTGTGGTTGGGATCAACACGGCCATCATCGCCAACGCGCAGAACCTCTCATTCTCAGTGCCGAGCAACACGGCACAGTGGGTCGTCTCGGAGATCCTCTCCTATGGCAAAGTCCGAAGATCGTACCTGGGGCTCGGATTGCAGTCGCGGCCCGTCAAGCGCCAGTTCCAAACGAGGCACGGCTTCGAAAAGAATCATGTGCTCGTCGTTCTGCAGGTGTGCATCGGCGTACGCTGTTCCCATGTGCTGCGCGTGCATCATTTCTCCATCATTTGTGCTCAATTGTGTGGCAGTTGTGTGGCAGTTGCGTGGCAGTTGTGCATCAATTGTGCATCAATTCCAATCGTGCATCAATTGTGCATCAATTGTGCATCAATTCCAATTGTGCATCAATTGTGTGTCGATTCAGCTGTGCGGACATAGCCGATTGCATCTGCTGCTGGTTGGCGCGCACAGGTGATGCCTGACTCGCCAGCGTATCGTGCTGGCATGCGCGAGGGCGACGCCATCCTCTCGCTTGCCAACCAAGCAGTGAGCTCGGTCGACGAGATCTTCCGCCTGCTGCCAGTGCCTGGCACGCGCGTCCCGTTAGAGATCCTCCGCCCCTCGATCGGCGCAGCAGGCTATGACTTTAGCAACCCCATCAGCAAGCACACTCTCGAGCTGCTCACGTCCGCCAGACCCCCACAGTAAATCGAGACGGCGCCAGATGCTCATCTCATCAGCATGACAGCACCAAATATGTGCGGTACGAAAATGAAGAGATTATGTTAAGTGTAAGTTTTGTACGAAAACTGGGCCCGAAAATTCGAAAAAAATAGAAGCCGATGTCAGTAGAAACTGCGCTGGCGCTTGCGCGGCCCTCCGCCTTCGCGGTGCAGCCTGCTCCCCGGCGACGCATGCGACACCTCCAGAACGCGCGCCGCCTCCGTCAACTCACAACCGCCGCCGCTCCCTCCAGCACCTGGTGGAACGCGACGGCCGCTGCGGACGAGTTGGCGCGCCAGCTCGACGCCGAGGGTTTCGTCATCTTGGACGGCTTCTGTGAAGAAGCTTGCGCACCACTGCGACCAGGGGCTGCACAACTCCTCGCGAATGCCGCCGGTGGCCGGCTCTCAGCCGCCGACACGGCCTCAGCCGCCGACGAGGCCTCAGCATCCGACGCGCCGCCGCGTGCTACCGACGCGCCGCCGCGTGCTAGCAGGGGCACTAGCGCGCTACGCGGCGATCTGACGGTATGGGCGGGCGAGGTGGAGCTCTTGTACCCACTCCTACACCGTCTCGATGCTCTCTCTCTCCTCCTCGGCAGCCGAATTGCAGATGCCTCCGACCTGTCTCATCGGTCGAGCGCGCAACTCAGCAGGCCACTCTCTCACCCCATTTTCCCCATGTATATGCCACGCCCCGTGTGTGCTATACGCCACCCGATTCCTTGTGTCAATTTCCAGATATCATGGCAATGGCGCACGATACGTACGACACGTGGACAACAGTTGCCGTGGTGGCGGCGGTGGCCGTTGCAATGGCCGCCGGCTGAGCGCCGTTTTCTATCTGAATCCTCTTTGGGAGAGCTCGGCGGGCGGCGAGCTACGCATCCTCCGCGCGGCGCCGGAGGGGGCGGGTGAGCTACCACTCCTCGATGTTGCGCCTTACAACGATCGATTGCTCGTCTTCTGGGCGGATGAACGAAACCCACATGAGGTGCTACCGTCGTTTGCCGAGCGGTTCGCCGTCACGGTCTGGTACTATTCGGCTGCGGAGCTCAAGGGAGTGCGGGAGCGGGTGGGCGCGCCGTTGGGGTACCAGACGCACGCGGTTCACGGGTGGGATGCTGGGCAGGGGTGTGCCGCAACAAGGGAGCTTGCGAGAGACGGGCTGGGTTGAGGAGGCTACGCTGATCCTGTGACAGAAACGTGATAGAAACGTGACAGAAACGTGACAAGGGAGGGGGAGGTCGATACGATCTGAGCTAGCCGGGTAGATCGATCCATACTAGGTACCTTGCTACAAATGAGCAGCAGTGCGACAGCTCAATCAGACATGTTCGACGCTGTGTAACAATAACATGCAATCGTCTATGTACCAAATGTAGTATATCTATATGTATATGCCATGTTACTGTCAACTATCTACTATCAAATTAGTATCACTATGCGACGAATATCAATACGTTGGAGTCTACCTACGCACTGAGACGACTACTTACGACTACTCTCTAGTAACGGCCTCGGGGCTTGCTTCCACAGTCACTTGTCGCGCGTGTGAGCACTCCTTGCTATAGCACTCGTAGACAAGCATTCGTAGACAAGCATTCGTTGACTAGAAAGAGAGTTACAAGCACTTGGAACCCGCCCAGCCTGCCCGTGGCCGTGCCTCGAAGACCTGTATCTGCGCGTGGCCCACTTCCTGAGCACCCGCGTCGGCTGCATCTTCTACCCCCCCAAGCAACTCGACACGCTGTACCACGAGCCCAAACTCGGCGGCACTCTGCAAGAATAGACCCTCCGCCTCCCCTCCCATTCGTTTTCCCGCCTCCTTTCCCGGCTCGCCTCCCCCGCGGCTCGTCTGCGCGACCAACGCGATCGGATCTGTGGCATTCGACAGACGAAGCGATCGGTGGAGTAAGGCTGCGATTGTGGCCGCGAGCGCGCGCGCGTGCTCTTCGCCGTAGATCGGGTTGAGGCAGTCGGCAGCGAGCAACAAGTCGGCTCCACTCGGTAATTCCGGGTACAAGCCACGGCGTTCTGCTGCGCACGACCATTCGAGTACGAAGACGCGGATGGCACCGAGCGAACGATTTGCGGCTGCGTTTCGCTGTAAGACCGGCAGCGCGAGCGCCTTGTCAGTGAGCGCCACCGCGCGGGCGCCGGCGGATGCAGCCGCCAAGCCACATGCGCCGGTGCCTGCGCCGAGCTCAACCACCTGCTGAGCGCGCCGCACACGTGGCGCGTACTTTGTGGTGACGAGCGCGGCCAGTGCCTCTGCCGCTGGCCATACCTCCGAGGCGAGCCACTCCTCGGAGAAGAGCGGCGCAGGATCCTCAAGTTCCGTGGAGACATGGATGGCAGGCGCCATCCGCAAATGCAACAAACACGCGTCACACTTTTGGCGGCATCCTTCCCTTAAGCTGACGCGCGAGCGAGCCAGCCGGCCATTTTCGTCGAGGGGGGGCCATATTTGCCTTGAGACTTCCTATCGACGCTTGAAGAAACCTCGATCACAAGCAGACCAGCTGCCGGCGACGCCATGCTCGTGCGCGCGGCCGCCCTGCTCTCATTGTGCGTGTGCGCCGAGGCGATCTCGGTGCCGCTGCAGCGGCCCGTGGGCACCGCCTTGCAGCCTCAGCCCATTCCTCGCACGAGCGCTGTGTGCATGGGGCGCAAGTTCGAGAACAACAAGCTCAAGATGGCCAAGACTGCGCTCGCGTACGCCAAGAAGGCGTCTTACATTGGCAAGAAGGTTGTGATGGCGGTCAAGGCTGCGGGAGACGACCCCGTCACCAACCGCGCGCTCGGCGCCGTCATCCGCGAGGCGAACGCGCTCGACGTGCCCAAGGACGTCGTCGAGCGCAATATCAAGAAGGCCATGGACCCGGTGACTGCGGATTACAAGGAGCTCACGTACGAGGCGTACGGGCACGGTGGTGTGGGACTCATCATCAATGCCCTCTCCGACAACAACAACCGCGCCAACTCCGAGATTGGCACCGTGATCAAAAAGTCCAAATGTAACATGGCCTCTTCGGGTGGCGTCGCTTTCAATTTTGAGCGGCGTGGCAGGCTGACGCTCAACCGGGAGATGGACGAGGAGGAGCTGATCGATCTGGCGATCGAGGCGGAGTGCGAGGGAGACGTGACGCTCGAGGCGCCCGACCCCGATGGCCGAGGCGATCGCGACGACGTCAAGTGCGTCGTGATGACGGCTGCGACCGAGCTCGGCGCGATGCAGGCGCAGCTGCAGGCGCTCGAGATTGAGTGCAGCGGGATGCTCGTCTACGTGCCGCTCGCAACTGTTGCGTGCGATGCCGAGGCCGAGGAGGCCAACTTTGAGGCCATCGACAAGCTCGAAGAGCTCGAGGACGTGGTGAGTGTCGAGCATAACATGGCAGTCCCAGTATAGCAAGAGCGGCAGAATGACTCAATCTCAATGAGAATGAGAATGATTTGAGCATCATTTTCATGATCAAATCATTTCATTATTGATTGCACGGCAACAGTATATAAACATAAGGTTTGGCTGGACGACATCTAGATATATATGTCTCCATCCAACACATCTGACAAGCGTAGTAAAGTGCCCTTGTTGATTGTACTTCTACTTGGCACAGGGTTCTTTGCACCACCGGGTTCATCGTACCACAGGGAGAGTTCAGAGTAGTCAACACAAAAGGGGGGTACAAATAAACACAACAACAGGGAGGGAGCTCGGCGTTTGCCGACTTAATGTTTGAGTGCTCTTCCTCAATTCTACCGGAGGGGCATGATCCTACAGCTCGTCGCTTCAGCTCGACTTGCTCCGAATGCTCTCCTGCTGGAGGCTCTGCCCATCCGAGGGCGGGAGCGGTCCTTGTGCGTCGCGCAGATGCTGCACCTTCCACGCGTTGTACTCCTCCCACGAGCACTCGACGTACCGCGCGCGCCTCCTCAATAGGTCGGCGACCTGCTGCGTCTGCAGGCGTGTCTTGCTTCCCTCCGGGTGGTAGCTCACATAGTGCTTCTCTGCGAGGTGCTCGAACTGATTGAGTAGGATGAGCACGCCGAGCTCGACGATCGAGATGCTCTTGAAGACCGAGCCGTGGTACTTTAACAGATCGGGCATCACGCGCTGACGATACTCGTCGAGATTCGTATGCCACGTTTGTGTCGAGTAGTGATGGGCCATGTGGTCGTCCTCTCCAAAGGTATCATCCTGCCCGTCGACGATGGTCACCGAGTTGACGCACGCCACGTGCCTCCCCGCCGCATCGTGGTCGACGAACGCGTGGAAGCCCCAGTTGACGATCGCGAGGAAGACCGTCATGCAGCAGAGCGGCTGGAGCCAGACGACGCAGAGGAACCAAGGGGAGCGCGTGAGCGCGTAGAGAGCGAGGGGGACGATCACCCAGTAGACGAAGCATCCCTTCTTGAGCAGCTCGTACTGCGCGCGCATGAACTCGTCACCCCTCCCGTACGCGCGGAACGAGACGAGAGACGACCAGCCGGTCATGTGCACAAAGATTCTCTGTGCGAGGAGCGGCAAAGCGGGGGAAAAGCAATCGGAAAGCAATCATCCGCTGATATACGGGAAGAATGGGAGTGTGGCATGTGGGGAGAATGGGGAGTGCGAGCGCGACGCCACATGTGGGGCGAATGGGGAGTGCAAGGGCGACGCCACGTGTGAGGGGAGAATGGGGAGTGCAAGTGAGACTTGCGAGACTTGCACCTGAACGAAGAGCATAAAATCGGGTACCGAAGTCCTGTCGAGGTCCCACTGGTAGAAGGAGTCGCCCTTGCCTCCGTCGAGTCGGTGGTGGAGGTGGATGTGCGAGGTGGTGAAATTCCACGGCACGTTCCCGAAGAGGCAACCCACCCAGCACTCGAAGAGGTTGCCGACGCTCCGCCGTATGTACCTCTGGTACAGGAGCTTATTGTGGCCCTCCTTGTGCGCGAATGTGTACGCGGCGCCCATGATGCGACCGCCGAAGCCGACCCATGTGGCAAAGTAGGCGTACGCGAGCCACACCGGCAGAGAGCCGTGCACCAGCTGCCACCTCAGCACGAAGCCGAAGGCGCTCCCAACAGAGACGAGCACGAGGACCGCGGTCGCGGCAAAGTCAGCGTACTGTCCCTTGGAGTAGACGAAGCGGGTGGCGAGGGCGCGGAGTGTGGTGGATTGGTCCATGAGCTGGTACGGTGGGATGAGCACGTGCTTCAGCCCGAGGTGGAACGCCTGGCCCATTGTGAAGATGGGCACCGCCCAGAAGATGAGAAAGTTGGAGGTGAGCAGTACGCCGGCGAGCTGGCAGAGGCGTTTGGTGAGGCGGCTGGGCGGCGGGGCGGTCGGTGACATCTTCCGCGCGGAGCCCGACTCCGCCGTGCGCAACTCCGCCATGCACATCGCCAGAGGGCGGCAGGTGCGCCAACGGCGGTGGAGGTGTGCGGTGCTTCAGAATCTACCGCGAAGGGCGTGGCGAACATAGGATTTCCTAGAAATAGAATTTTTTTTTTTGATGAATTTGTTCTGCTACGGTACCTGGGGTACCTCGGTATAGATTCAATCGGCTGGCGGTTTCGCGCCCCGTTCAGCATGCTGCAGCTGCAGCTGCTGCTGCTGCTGGCGTGTTCGGGCGTCGAGGCGGTGGGCGGCAACAAGAGCACCCCATCTCTCTCCGAGATCACCCGCCGGCTCACCCGCTTCGGTATCGACTCCCGAGGCCTCACAGACGCGCCGTCTCTGCTATCACTCCTCCGCTCGTCCCTCCCTGACGCGGCGGCTGGTGGGCACCCGGTACCCTTGGAGGCGGCGTCAGTGAAGGAGTCATCGATGCCTGATGGCATGAAGGTCGACGCACACCCCGAACACACACACACACACACCCTCACAAGCACAACCTCACAGGTACACCCTCACAAACACACCCTCACAAACACACCCTCACAGACACACCCTCACAAACACACGCTCACCCCCCCCCCCCCCCCCCCCCCCCCCCCCCCCCCCCC
>MDSY01072123.1_pt1 | contig 11893 bp, 13 predicted proteins | sample 811131 | NCBI WGS metagenome assembly MDSY01 (sample SAMN05326643, study PRJNA326480) | marine metagenome | isolation source: seawater | place: Atlantic Ocean: South West | collected 2010
AACCATTTTACCATTTAGAATTGTAAATAATGAGGAAAGTAAGGCAGAAAATAATGCTATTGAAATACCTTCGATATTTTTGAATTCTGCTTGATAAATTAAACCAATTCCAATTGAGGTTAAACCGCCGAAAATTAACTCATAACCCAAAAGTTTTCGACCATTAATTATCGGATCTAAAATTGCAGTTATTAATGCACCGGTTGCCATCATGCTTAAAGCAATAGATACTCCTGCTATTTTAATTGCATAAAAAAAGGTCACCCAATGAACTCCAATGACTATACCTCCTAAAAATACTTTACTCCATAAATGTCTAGGTAAATAAAAATAATTAGGGTGAAATACCAGGAAAAATACAGCCAAGCCAAATGCTGCTAATCCCATTCTGTAAATCACTAATGGTAGTGCTGAGATTGAAATTAGGGCACCTAAAACCGATGTGAATCCAAATAGAAGTACAATGAAATGAAAAAGCAATAAATTTTTAGTCCTATCGCTTTGCATGACGAAGTAAGAAAAATGCCAAAAGACTAAAAATAAATAAAGGAAGCCAAGCAGCAAGAAAAGGAGGAAATGTTGATTTACTTACCATGACACCAAAAATCTTATCAAAGAAAATAAATAAAAACCCTAAGGCTATACCAAATGCAAGATTTACTCCCATTCCACCTCGTCTTTTAAAAGACGATACTGCTACTGCTATAAGAGTAAGTATAAAAGCTGAAATGGGAATACTCCAACGTTTATGACGAACAAGTAAATGATTATTGATTAAATTAGATCCTCTATCTTTTTCTTCTTTAATAAAATCATTTAGTTCTGAAAAATTTAAAGTTTCAGCTATATAATTTACAGGAGCTAAGTCCGAAATTGAAAAATCAAAAATTGTATCTTTTCTTACTTTGACTTCAAAAAACTCATTATCTCCAAAAAAACTTCTCTTTTTGTAAGTTGTCAATCGAAAAACACTATCTTTTTCAATCCAACGAATACGTCTTGCTTTAATTTTAAATTTTAAAGTATTTCCTTCAAAATGTTCTAAAGTAAAGTTAGAGGCCTGTTTCCTGATAGGATCGTAATTATTTACATAAATATATTCATTATCATTAATTTGTTGAAAAACAATATCAGTTTTTCTAGCCTCTTTTTTAACAAGATATTTATACCTAAAATCATTAAATCCCTCATTTGACTTTGGCACAACAAACATTCCTGCAAAAAATGCAAAAAATGCAATAAAAGTTGCACTCAACAAAAAAGGTTTCAAATAACGAAAAAAAGATATTCCAGAACTTAAAATAGCAATTACTTCAGTATTATTTGCAAGTTTAGAAGTAAACCAGATGACTGATAAAAAAAGAAAAATCGGAAATAATAAGTTAGCAAAATACCAAGTAAAATCAATGTAATACTCTAGTATACTAGCTATTGGTACTTCTTTTTCCTTAAACTTATCAATTTTTTCTGCAACATCTACCATAATCCCAATAGGGATAAACAACAAAATCATCACGATAAAAGTACCGAGATAACGCTTAATGATATAAAGATCAAGTAATTTCATTTACTAGAGACGTCCTTTCATGTTACGAACCATTTTTTCTTTCCAGGTCTTAAAGCTTCCTTCTAAAATATGTTTTCTAGATTCACGAACCAACCAAAGATAAAAACTCAAGTTGTGAATGGTTGCTATTTGCTTACCTAACATTTCATTAATTGAAAACAAATGTCTTACATAGGCCTTAGAATATTCTAAATCAGCAAAACAATAGCCTGCTGAATCAAGTTGTGAAAAATCACTTTCCCATTTTTTATTTTTTATGTTTATAGTTCCATATGCAGTAAATAACATACCATTTCTAGCATTTCGGGTCGGCAGGACACAGTCAAACATGTCTACCCCTAAAGCAATATTTTCAAGAAGATTAATTGGAGTGCCAACACCCATTAAATAGCGCGGCTTGTTTTTAGGTAAAATACTACATACTTCATCAGTCATTGAATACATTTCGTCATGAGATTCACCAACAGATAACCCTCCTATAGCATTCCCAGGGGCGTCTTGTTCTGATATAAAATGAGCTGAGGCTTTACGTAAATCACTATAAACACTTCCTTGAACTATTGGAAAAAGAGTTTGATTATAATCATAAAGCTGAGGTAATTTTTTATCAGTCTCGATACAACGAGTAAGCCATCTATGAGTTCGTTCCATAGAATTTTTGGCATAATTATAGTCACATGGATAAGGAGTACATTCATCAAAAGCCATAATAATATCAGCACCTATGCAGCGTTGAATTTCGATAGCTCTCTCTGGTGTAAAGAAATGATATGAACCATCGATGTGTGATTTAAACTTAACTCCCTCCTCTTTAATCTTCCGGTTTGCTGAAAGTGAATAGACCTGGTAACCACCAGAATCAGTAAGAATAGGTCTTTTCCAACCCATAAAACGGTGCAATCCCTCTGTTTGTTTAATGATTTCTGTCCCAGGACGTAAATATAAGTGATATGTATTGGCTAGTATTATATCAGGTTTAATATCATTTTTTAATTCACGCTGATGAACTCCTTTTACTGAGGCAGCAGTTCCTACTGGCATAAAAATAGGAGTTTCAATCACTCCGTGATCGGTAGTTAAGGTTGCAGCACGTGCACTTGTATGTGGATCAGTGGCTAAAAGATTAAATTCCATTTATTACAAATATAGTACTCTGAATAGGAAATTCGAGAAGATTCACATTGTTAATTACTCGGGATAAAAAGCCTATAAAATTCATATAAAGCTCTTTGATAATGGTACAACTTAAGCTACTTTTAAAATATAATAAAATCGTATGTCAGATATTAAAACTTTAGAACAAACAACTATCCAAGTAAGGCGAGATATCTTGCGTATGGTTAATAAGGTGAACTCAGGTCATCCAGGAGGATCTTTAGGGTGTGCTGAATTTTTTGTTGCATTATATTTCGCACAAATGGAAGTTGCTCTTCCCTTCTCCATGGATGGGAAGAATGAGGATTTATTTTTTTTATCTAATGGACATATATCTCCAGTTTTTTATAGCGTACTCTCTCGAAGAGGTTTTTTTCCAATCAATGAACTAAATAGCTTTCGTTTAATTAATTCTAGACTTCAAGGTCACCCAACAACTCATGAGGGTCTTCCAGGTATTCGAATAGCTTCTGGATCATTAGGACAAGGATTATCTGTTTCGATAGGAGCCGCTTTAGCCAAAAAAATTAATAATGATCAGAAAATAATTTACACTCTTATTGGTGACGGAGAATTGCAGGAGGGACAAAATTGGGAAGCATTAATGTTTGCAGCTGGAAAAAAGGTTGATAATATTATAGCAACCGTTGATCTAAACGGGAAACAAATTGACGGAAGTACGAATGATGTTCTCCCGATGGGTAGTTTAAAAGATAAATTCTTAGCTTTTGGATGGGAAGTAATTGAACTTAGAGAAGGAAATTCTATCCCCCACATACTAAAAGCTCTTGGACTAGCAAAATCAAAACTTGGAAATGATAAGCCAGTTGTAATCTTAATGGAAACAGAAATGGGAAATGGTGTAGATTTTATGATGAATACTCACGCATGGCATGGAAAAGCTCCTAATGATGAACAATTAAAAAATGCACTTTCTCAAAATGAAGAAACTCTTGGAGATTACTAAAACTTAAAAAATAAAATGACAGATTACATAAATCAAGGAAATAAAGATACTAGATCAGGCTTTGGTGCTGGATTAACCGAATTAGGAAGAACAAATCCAAACGTAGTTGCGCTCTGCGCAGATCTTATAGGTTCTTTAAAAATGCAGACTTTTATTGATGAAAATCCTGAACGGTTCTTCCAGGTTGGAATAGCAGAAGCTAATATGATGGGTATCGCTGCAGGATTAACAATTGGAGGTAAAATTCCCTTCACTGGAACTTTTGCAAACTTTTCTACAGGCCGTGTATATGATCAAATTCGTCAGTCAATTGCGTATTCAGGTAAAAATGTTAAAATTTGTGCTTCTCATGCCGGAGTTACTTTAGGAGAAGATGGTGCTACTCATCAAATCCTTGAAGATATTGGTTTAATGAAAATGCTGCCAGGAATGACAGTAATCAATCCCTGTGATTTTAATCAAACAAAAACTGCTACAATTGCTATTGCTAATTATAATGGACCGGTCTATTTACGTTTTGGACGCCCCTCGGTTGCAAACTTTACTTCAAAAAGTTTAGAATTTAAAATTGGAAAAGGTATTCAACTTCAAACAGGAAAAGACGTAACTATTGTTGCTACAGGGCACCTTGTCTGGGAAGCCTTGGAGGCAGCAAAAGATTTAAAATCTCAAGGTATTGAAGCTGAAGTTATTAACATACACACAATAAAACCCTTAGATGAAGAAATTATTATAAAATCTGTACTTAAAACTGGTTGCTTAGTTAGTGCTGAAGAACACAACTACTTGGGTGGAATGGGTGAAAGTATTTCTGGACTACTAGCAAAACAAAATCCTTGTCCAATGGAATTTGTTGCAACTCAAGACACTTTTGGAGAATCTGGAACTCCAGCAGAATTGATGACTAAGTATGGATTAGATAAAGATGCTATTATCAAAAAAGTTCTAGCTGTTAAAAATCGTATTTAACAACTAGATTCTTTCATGATATAGAGACAAATATTTAATTTTCTTATAATTTTTAAAAGAAAAATCACATTAAAAAATTATGATGTACCTCAAAAAAATATTACTTACTTTAACTTTAATATTATCTACTTTTTCACATGCTCAATTTGAATTTGGTGCAAAAGCTGGCATTAATGTAAGTGCCTCTGGAGATATTACTGGAGTAAATTCTGATTTGTCTTCAGTTGCAAATATTAAAGAAAATATGACAGGATATTTTATCGGAAGTTATGTTTCGTTAGATGTACTTTTTTTGTATTTACGTCCTGAAATACAATTTTCTTATTTGAACACCAACTTTGATTCGCTTTCACTATCCCAATCTCGTCTTGAAGCACCAATATCTGTCGGTTTTAAATTCTTACCTTTTATAAGTGTTTTCTCAGGGCCGACACTTCAATATAATTTTGAGCCTACTATTGAAGATGTTACTTTTTCTGCTATTGAAAAAAACACTTCTATTGGCATTCATATGGGATTACGCATTCATTTAGGACCATTAAATGCAGATATTCGATTTGACCGAGGTATTTCACCTAATGAATTAGTTCTGATAGAACAAAAAGGTATTCCAATTTCAGGAAATGTAGATACTCGAGCTAAAGTTTGGAGCCTGGGCCTTTCGTACAAATTTTAGTTTTAGTCAGCATCTAAATAATCTGCCAAACCGTCACCATCAGTGTCGTCAGCAATACCGTCACCATCATTATCAAACTCAAGTGCTGATAAAATTCCATCACCATCATGATCTGTCTGTTTAACTAGGAATAAATCAAGTTTAAATATTATCGGAGAATATGCAGGAATAGAGCCTGTAGCATTACCAAAATAAGCTAATCCTGAAGGCATAAATATAGCACCTTGTCCAAAATTAGAAAAAATTGGAACGTTGTTTTCATCTACAGAAAAATCACCTGGTTTTAAAGCTGGCATTCCTTCTCTAAATCCTCTAACTACAGAAGTAAGATCAAACCAGATCGGAGTCAATGACCTATCAAAACTAGATTTATTTAATAGTAAACCTTCATAGGAGACATAAGTAGAATCTACTGATGAAGGAGATTGCCCTGTTCCCTCACGAGCAACTAGAGTGTAAATTGGGTGACTGACAAAGGATTCATCAGAAGTTTTAACACTTATTGTAGATTTTATAACTTGATCAATTAAAGGAATTTTGTCAGAATTTACTCCACTTATAGTATCAAATAAAATTTTAGTTTGATTATCTAAGTTTTTAAATTCTTCATAATTATAAAAATGGTTAGACAAAAAGTCTTCTAAGCTTTGTTCATCTTGAATGGCTTGTTCTCCGACATCTCTTGGTGGTATAAGCTCAACTTCCTCCTCTTTTTTACAAGAAGATGTAATAAAAACAATCAATACTATATAAAAAAAACGTTTTTTCAAGAATACCATTTTAAAGGCCAGCAAGATACAATTTTACTTTATTTTTGTGTATTATATTTATTAAGTTTTAGAAATGCGCATCGATCAATATTTATGGTTTATTAGAATTTTTAAGTCGAGAAATATATCAAGTAATGCTTGTAAGGGTGGAAAAATTAAAATTAACAACCAACCTGTAAAGCCCTCAAGAGAAGTTTTACCCCTTGATATAGTTCAAGTGAGACGAGATCAATTTTGGCGAAGCTATAAAGTAACTGCCCTTCCCTTAAGTCGCCTAAGTGCCAAATTAGTTGGTCTTTACCATACAGAAATAACAGACATTAGTATTTTAAATCAGAAAGAACTAAAAGGATTATCTGCTAAAGTTGTTAGGGATGAAGGAAGTGGAAGACCCACAAAAAAAGAACGTAGAGAAATTGATGAAATACATCTAGATGAAAAATTTGATAATTAAAATATACATTTATATATGATTACAAAAGAAAATAAAATAAAGGATTCAAAAGATATTCTCTCTTCTATTAAAAGAATAGCTTTTCAAGTTTATGAAATTAACATAGAAGAAGAAAGTTTAGTCATTGTAGGAATTGGAAAAAGGGGCGGCTTATTAAGTGAAATGCTTGGCGAAGTATTAAACTCAATTAGTGATTTAAAGTTGAAATATGTGAATTTAACAATAGATAAAACAAAACCTTACAATAACATCCAAAGTAACATTTCTTTAGATGATATAGAAAATCAATCTATAGTAATTGTAGATGATGTTCTAAATACAGGCAGTACTTTAATCCATGCAGTTTCATATTTTCTTCAAATTCCAGTAAAGCGAATCAAAACAGCAGTTATGGTCAATAGAAATCATAAGAAATTTCCAATTAAAGCAGATTTCAAAGGTATCTCTCTTTCTACATCTGTTAATGAACATATAACAGTTAGGTTAAAAGGCAATAGTTCTGGAATATATTTAAGCTAAAAGATTTTCTAATTCAGAAACAATATTTGTAATAGATTTTCTTTTAGTGATTATTTTAAAGTCTGCTTTCGAATAAAACCGATTCCTTTCAAATAAATGTTTACCCACAAACTCTTGAATATCATCAAAGTCTTTTAAATGAGATATAAGAGGTCTTATGTTTTTTTCCAATTCAAGGCGCTTACTAATTATATTTACATCTGCTTGTAAATAAAATGTCTTGACATGGTCTATGGAATTCAAATATCTCATAGTATCGTAATAACAAGGAGTACCTCCACCGAGAGAAATTATCATCTGCTCATCTGATACAACAAGTTCTTCTAAAGCTTTTCGCTCCTCATCTCTAAAATAAAGCTCACCTTTTAAATTAAAAATAGAAGCTACTGTTGTGTTTAATTTCTGTTCCAGATAATTATCCAAGTCATAGAATGGTAGTTTAAGGGTTCTATTTAGTAGGCTACCAACTGATGTTTTACCACAACCCATGTAACCCAGCAAGATGATTTTTTTAATTTTCATAGTATTTTAAATACTAAAACAAATTTATATCAAATCAGGAGTAAAAATACATATTTGATATTTATATTTGCACCCTTAGATTCGGTAGCTCAGTTGGTAGAGCATCTCCCTTTTAAGGAGAGGGTCCTGGGTTCGAGCCCCAGCCGAATCACTTTTATGACTTGGTAGCTCAGTTGGTAGAGCATCTCCCTTTTAAGGAGAGGGTCCTGGGTTCGAGCCCCAGCCAAGTCACTTCCTTTTTTTGCGCACGTGGCGGAATTGGTAGACGCGCTAGCTTGAGGGGCTAGTGGGATTTATCCCGTGGAAGTTCGAGTCTTCTCGTGCGCACTTCTTATTCTATTAAATTTATTTGTAAATTTGATTAAGCTTTTATTATGAAAAAATTGTTTGATTCTGTATCAGAAGACTGTAGTAGATCAGTAACTCAATCTTACAGTACTTCATTCTCTATGGCTACTAAAATGCTCCATTCAAGCATTAGAAATCACATTTATAACATATACGGTTTTGTTCGCTTTGCAGATGAAATAGTAGATAGTTTTCACGAATATCCAAAAGAAGAACTTTTAGATAGATTTGAAGAGGATTTATTTTATAGTTTAAAAAATAAAATTAGTTTAAATCCTATTCTTAATTCATTCCAAAAGACTGTTGATGAATTTTCTATTGATCACAAATTGATCGTCTCATTCTTGAAAAGCATGAGGTGGGATTTAGAGAAAAAGATTTATAAAACCGCTCAAGAATATAAAGATTATATCTACGGATCGGCAGATGTTGTTGGGCTAATGTGCTTAAAAGTTTTTGTTAAGGGTGATGACTCAAAATATAAAGAACTCAAACCCACTGCAATGGCATTGGGGTCTGCATTTCAAAAGGTTAATTTTCTAAGAGATTTAAAAAATGATTTTCAAGAATTAGATCGTACTTATTTCCCAAATGTAAATTTTAAAAAATTTGATGAAGATTCTAAACAATTAATAATAGAAGAAATTCAAAAGGACTTTGATTACGCCTTAACAGGAATCTTCAAGCTACCAAATGAAGCCCAGTTTGGGGTGTATACAGCATATAAATATTATAGTAAATTATTATTAAAATTAAAACGTACTCCATCAATAAATATTCAAAATACAAGAATACGTGTGCCTAATTATCAAAAAATTTCGGTTTTTGCACGTAGTTACTTAAAATATCATTTAAACCTTTTATAATTCCAATGATAATTCTCTGGATCTTTACAGTTTTATTAACCTTTTTCTTTATGGAATTTATGGCATGGTTCTCTCATAAATATATAATGCATGGTTTTCTATGGTCTGTGCACAAAGACCATCACAATAAAGATCATAAATCATGGTTTGAGCGTAACGATTTATTTTTTATTTTTTACGCACTTGTAAGTTCTGTGTTTGTTATATTATGGGGAGAAATGAATTTTTGGTTTGGGTTACCTATTGCACTAGGCATCTTTTTATATGGTTTTACTTACTTCATGGTACATGATATTTTTATACATCAACGCTTCAAATTGTTCAAAAATGCTAATAATCGGTATACAAAAGGTATTCGTAGAGCACATAAGATTCATCATAAAAATATCAATAAAGAAAAAAGTGAGTGTTTTGGTATGTTATGGGTACCTCTAAAATATTTCAAGTAATCACTTTTTAAGCCAATTGTTTGTGAAATTACACGAACGACTTTCGCTATTTACATTAACATAAGTGCTTTCAATCTTTTCTAACATCCATTCTTTTATTAAATCAAGTTGCTTCTCTTTTAATGCTAAAGATTTAATACGAGAGTAATCTAGAGAATAATCGGCCACATGTTCGTCAAAACGATTGCTTACTTTTAAAATTTTGTATTTTTTTAGACCAGAACGCTCCTCTTCAACTATAGGAAGTGAAATCTCGCCATCCTTTAATTTTCGAATTTGACTGTAAAGGACAGGATCTAAATTAGTTAATTCGAAACGCATATCTCCCGTCTGAGGATTTATTAGAACACCTCCATTATATTTAGTTTCTTTTTCATCAGAAAGTTCTAATGCAGCATCTTTAAAACTGATTTCTTCATTTATCAATCGATTCCTTAAAGTATCCAACTTAGTTTTTGCTTCTTGAAGCTGAGAGAGCTCAATTTTTGGTGTTAACAATATATGCCTTGCATCAACTTCCTGACCTCGAATTTTATCTACTGTTAAAATATGCCAGCCAAAATCAGTTTTAAAAGGTTGAGAAATTTCTCCTTCCTCTAAGCTAAAAGCTTCATCCCGAAATTCTTTTACCATTCTCGGTCGCTTACGATGAAGGGTATATTTTCCTCCTGTTGCCCTAGAACCAGGATCCTGAGAATATAGTATAGCCTTTGAGGCAAAACTTGATCCTCTCTCTAATACATCTTCTCTAAAAATCTTCAATTGGTTAACTATACGTTCTTTTTCTACTTCGCTGACTTCTGGTTCTATAACTATTTGGGAAATTTCTAATTCAGTACCAAAGGTTGGTAATTCATTTTTTGGGATAGATTCAAAAAAAATTCTAACTTCTTCCGGTGTGACCTCTACGTCTTCAACAATTTGGCCTTGCATGATTGATGAAAGTTTTTGAATTTTATTAATTTCAAATATCTCTTGGCGAAAAGTTGACTCATCTTCTTTATTGTAAAATTCAAGTACTTTTTCAATAGATCCCAATTGTTGAGTAAAATTATCAATTATCTGATCTACAGAACTATATATTTCCTCAACACTAATCTCTAAACTGTCTTGAATAGCATGATGTGCATACAGTTTGTCTTCCATTAGTTTTCCCAATAATTGACAGCGTGTAATACCCTTAGTTGAAATTCCCTGGGATTTCATTTCAACTAAAGTCTTGTCGATATCAGAATCTAGAATAACATAATCACCAATGACTGCGGAAACGCCATCTACTTTTATGCGATTTACAGAGGTATTATCTTGTGCAATTGATAAGAAGGAAAATAAAACAAAAAAGAAAAAAAAGTTAATACATTTCATAGGCTTTGGATTTAACTGCATCTTGCAAAATATTTTTTTCAAATTGCTTTGTAAACTTTAATTTTCTTTGATTAATTATAATATTTTTTATCGTCGGGATAGAAACCTCTAGTGGAGCCAAATCACCTTTTTCTAAAATTTTATTGACTAAAAACAAATATACCCCCAATGTATCTGTAATTTTAAAAAACTTTGATTTTTTTATATAATTATTAAAATTGTTTTGGTTTAAAAAAAGAATTCTAGACTTAAGGGTATTTCGACTCATCCATAAACTGTCTGAGAGTATATAACTAGTGTACTGAAAAGATAGAGAATCTAAAAAGTTTTTATCTTCAGTATTAAAGCGTTGAAAACTCAATTGAATTTCATTTTGATCAACATTATCGTGGGGCAAATGGATATATCTAACTTGAAATAAAGGTGCCTTTAATTTAAAAATTTCTTTATTTTGATTTAAAAAAGAATCTACTTCAATAATTGAAACTACAGTATCAATACTTTTACTCGCAACTGACTGACGGTATGCATTTCCGTAAAGTTCTAATCGATAATCCTTAACTAATTGGTTTAAATTTTCAATTTTTTGTTTGGAAAGATTGACTTGAGCTTTTTGAAGTAATACTTGATTTCGTGCCCAAACATCAATAAAATTCCTCGCTTTAATTATGCTATCAGATTTATTATCAAATGAACCTATTATTTGATTTAGGTTTTCCTTATATAGATACTGAGTTCCAACACGTGCTAAAACCTCTTGTTTATCTGGAATCCATTTATCACAAGAAATATTTAGAAAAATGATAAAAACACATATTATTTTATTAATTGATTTTACTCGAACGTAAAAAATACTATTTATTGTGTATTTATTAACAATTATGATAATTATTCTTAATAAAGTGCGTATATAATTGATTATGTGTATTTTAAATTGTTAAAAATATTTTAATAACTCACAAAATATGCTTAAATTGCATTAAATTTAAAGCTGTTGGTTAAAAGACTACTCCTTTTCATTATTCCACTTTCATTTTATATTGCATCTGCAACAGAAATTCCACCCCCTAATATTACGATTTTCAATAATTCAATGCAAATTCAGAAAATTGTATTTTATAATAATGGTAATTTATTTTTAAAAGGGTTTAATGGTCCTGGGGCAATTGAAATTTATTCCATTATTGGGAATAAAATCTTAAATACAACCTTTCAAGATCTAGAAAATATTCAATTGACCTGTGCTTTAGAAACTAGGAGTATGTA
>MDSY01027140.1_pt1 | contig 11892 bp, 6 predicted proteins | sample 811131 | NCBI WGS metagenome assembly MDSY01 (sample SAMN05326643, study PRJNA326480) | marine metagenome | isolation source: seawater | place: Atlantic Ocean: South West | collected 2010
AACGCGCGAGCTAACAGCCCGATGGCGCAACTTTTGATTGGTGGTGGTCAGCTTTCTACCGGCTACGGACTAAAAAAGTAGGAGATACTAATGGCTACTAGAAACCCTTACGCAATGGACCCAGGTTTAATGGCCGGTTTTTCTAATTTGTCCCGTGCGCTTTTAGGCTCGGCACAGGACGATGCTTCGATTGCCCAGGCAAATCTTGCAAATACTAGAGGTGAGCTTGTTGCCGCTCAGACTGCCACGGAAGAAGCTTTGCTCGACCCTCGAACAAAAGAAATTTTGGCAAATGTCTTGTTAAAAGAAGCGCAAGCCAACACTAGCGGACAGCAAGGTAATTATTACAGCTCTCAGACAATTGGGCAGAATATTGCAAATGAAGATGACCAAAATCAATTAAACGCTTTTAACGCTCTCGCTAACGATCCAGCTATGATGCGAAGATTTGAAGAAATGTTAGGAGCGCCTGGTGTGGATGCTTCTGCCCTTGTACGGGCTATGTTCAATTTAGATAGCAATTCACTGCAAGTGCAAGCTGCATTAGCGGGTGTAGGAACAGACGCTGATAATCAAACAGCCAGAACGATACAGCTTGATCCAAACTCAAGTCAGTCAGACATCTTGAGCGCTATGGCGATTACTGATCCAACAGCATTCGGATCAATAACAAACAACAATTTGGATAACAAAACCTTACGGTTAAATAACGCAGATGATAATAAGCGGGCTGTTTTTACTAACGCAGCTGATAATAAGCGGGCTGTTGATAATAACGCAGCTGATAATGAGCGGGCTATTTTTAATAACGCAGCTAATAATAAGCGGGCTGTTGATAATAACGCAGCTGATAATAAGCGGGCTGTTGATAATAACGTAGCTGATAATGAGCGGGCTGTTTTTACTAACGCAGCTGATAATGAGCAGTCTGGTAAGAATAACGCGGCTACTAATGAGCAGTCTGGTAAGAATAACGCAGCTACTAATGATCAGTCTGGTAAGAATAACGCGGCTACTAACCAAACACAAAAAGATATTGCCGCACTAAAAGAGGAAGTTGGATCAGAGGCATACACTGAATTTCTGGAACAATACGCACTTACTGTTAATAAATATGGCTCGGAAATGATGGAGTTACCGTTTCAAGCAATGGGTTGGCTAGAAAAAACAGCTATGCAAGCCATTAGAGACGATATGAAAGAAGACCCCAGTATTATTTATGGTGACGCATTTAATCAAAACGCTGTTCCGATGGTTGCGGCTGGTCATATGAAAGTCACATTCGGATATAACTTCCTTTTCCCGAAGTTTGTATTTGATATGCACTTACGAGATGGAAATAGAGATCAGCTTTTAATTTCAGCAAAAGAAATGGGTTATACTGAAGAGCAAATCGTGAATTTAGGCAAACAATTCGACGACGCTAGGGAATAAACATATGCCAGATTTTAGCTACGGATCGATTGCAACAAATAAACGTCTATCTGAAAACAACGAAGATGGAATGACGTCACCATATTTTAGCCTAAGTTCATCAGCTATTAAAAAACGATTAGAAGCATTAGACAGTTCACCGGCTGCACCAGTGGTTCCTTCCGCCACTGTTGCATCTCCGCCCACAGAGTTGCCGCAGCCGGTGGAGCTGATTGCGCCTCCACTTCCCGAAGGTTTTATTGAACAAGGCCAATATAGAAAACGATTTATTGTCGACCCAGAAATAACCGCTGCGCAAGATGCAGTAGAGGCTCAACGTGCTAACGAGCAAGCAAAGATTGATTTAGCGGCACAGGCGGAAGCTTCTGGTTATCCAAGTGTTTTCAATCCAGAGTTACGTTTTACTCCTTTAAATCCGCAAACTCCTGTTGAGGCTGAAGAAGCACGTATTTTAGACGTGTTTGCGCAGCCTGGGCCAACACAAGCAAAAGTTGATGCTAACCTTAATCCTTCAGTTAGCGGAATTGCTGGTGTACCTGGTCAATATTACGACAAGCATTACGGCGTTGGAATACGTGATGAGCGTGCAGCTGAAATGATTGCTGAGTCTAATCTTCACGTTTCTCCGAATAATGCGGTTGCTAGGGGCATTGGCCGGTTGCATATGGGCATGAACCTGTTGGGGCAGCAGCTTGGCGTGAAGGACACGCAATCTTTTATCGATCGAATGCAAGAATTGAATCGTATTCTTCCGCAAGCGCCGGCAGAGGTCCAAGAAGGATTGCGAGAAATAATCGACGCTGAAGGTGTTTACGACACAATTATGGCAACAGCTACAAACCCTGGGGCTATTCTCAGCGTAGTCGGAGAATCCTTACCTCAATCAGTTGTAGCAATGTTGGCCGCTGGAATTACTCGTAGCACAGCTGCGGGCATGGCTGTTTATGGTTTAAGTTCTGGAGCGAATGAATTCGCGGCTGTAATCAATGAGGAAATTGCGAATTCGGGCGTCGATATAAACGATGACGCTGCACTGACGGATTTAATGGCAAACCCCGAATTCATCTCAAAGGCTCGGAAACGTGGAGCTACGCGCGGCATACCGATTGGTCTTTTTGATGCACTATCCTTTGGCATAGCCGGTCGATTAATAGCTCCAGCCGTCGCAAGTGGACGCACACTGCGAACAGCAGCAGCAATCCCTGGCGAATTAGCTATTCAAGCCGGTATGGGTGGACTTGGCGAAACCGCAGCTCAATTCGCTGAAATCAAAACAGGTTTTGAAGAAGATTACGAGCTTGGGGATATAGTCCTAGAAACTGTAGCCGAGATTATTCCTGGCGGTGTTGAGGCGATCGTTAACACGGCTAAACAGCTACCCGATGCGCGGAAACAGCAAATCGTAAACGAGCTGGAAGCAGCACTTAAAAATGAAAATGCAAACAACGATCAAAAACTTGCAATTCAAGCGGTCATTCAAGCTCTTGATCCTAATTCGCAGATTGTTCAGCCAGGTCAGCCTAAAGTTACGCAGATTAATAATGAAAGTAATTTTGAAGGTGGCGTTTCAACCGCAAAGCCTGACATGAATTTGGATCAGCTTGAGGCGACAGACGGCCCTGGTAGTTTGCCTATAGCACAAAGAACCGACAAGGGCGCAGAAATCTCGTCACAAAATATTGATCCTATGCAAGTGCTGAATTTATTCCGTTCTGAGTTTGAAGGTTCGCCAGCTACTTCTGCACCTGGGGCAGTTATAGATGCGGATACAGCAGCTGGGTTTCAAAATAATTCTAAGGTGCGGCCAAGTCAAAATCCTATACTTCCGCAAGACGATAAATCGTCGTTTGTAATGCCCGATCTTCCAGAAGGACAAAAAAATCCAGAGATAGCTGTAAGCGAAATGCCAGAAGGTAATACTTCTTTTGTGCCTCCGCAGGGCGTTATCGACCCACAACAAGCAGCTGCTTTCGGCGCAAACGTAACAAAAAACACGCCCTCAAACGTTGTCTCCACGTCGCCAGTTGCAATAAAAAAACCAGAAACACCTACGAGCAAATCCCCCGAAAACGTTAAATTGCCTGGGGTAAAGATAGCTGCTGCGGATACTCTGGAAAATCCACAAGCACCAGGTGTCGAGCCTGTTGGCATAGATTTGGACAAGCCTGTGGTTTCAGTTCAGTCTCCAGATGGTCAAGCAAAGTTTAACGTAAAAGGAAAAGTCGTTGAGCTGGCGGAGTTAAAGCAAGCGACGGGTGATCTTCAGCCGCGTGATCGATCACGCAAAAGCAGCGACGTAAATGTAAAAGATCGAGCCGGTTCAAAGTTTAATGCAGAGCGCCTTATGGACGATCCAACTTCTGGATCAGGTGCGCCAATTATAGCGCGTGACGGCACAATCATGAGCGGGAACGGTCGTGTTCTTACAATGCAAGAAGTGTACGCTAACCAGCCAGAAAGCCTTGCGCGTTATCGTGAAAAATTAGAAGAAATTGGTATAAACACAGAAGGGTTTTCTCAACCTATATATGTCCGCCAACTTAATGATGATATGACAATGGCGGAATTAAGTAAATTTGCTGAACTCGCTAATAATCCCGATAAAGAGCAAATGTCTGTAGCAGAGCGATCCAGTAATGACGCTAAAAAATTAACTGAAAGCAACATAATCGACACTTTTAACGGTGATTTCGATATCGACGCTGCTGCAAACAGAACATTTATTACTGAGTATGCAAAAAAGATATTATCACCCACCGAGCAGGGAGTTTTCTTTCAATCAAACGGAAACATTAGCGCCGAAGGAATAAATCGTGTGCGCGGTGCTTTGCTTGCGGCAGCTTTTGACAACAGCACAACAATTTCTAAAATGCTGGAAGCAAGCGACAACAACATTAAGTCCATTGCCAATGCTTTCGTGGCAGTCGCTCCTAAATTCGCGCAAGTTAAGCGTCAGATTGCAAACAATCAGACAGATTCTCAATGGGACATAACCCCACAATTATCTGAAATGGCTAATTTAATTAGTCAGTTGCGAACCGACGATGTAAAAGTAGCTGATTATTTTGCTCAGAATGATATGTTTGGAGAAAAAGACCCACAGGTAGAGGAATATGTAAGAGCGTTTTACAAAGAAGACCTTTCTTCTGCGATCAGCGGTAAAGCTATGCGCGAATTTCTTACTTTCTATGCAAATGAAGCGTTACAAAAGCAATCAGGCGGACTTATACCTGACACTACGACACCCAGTGATGTGATAAATGTAGCTGTCACTAAGCAAAGAGAAGAGCAAAATGCAAAAAAAGGAAACAATCAAGGATCGCTCCTTGAGCCTAGAGGCGCAAAGCAAAGCAATGATGCGGGTCGCAAACAAGTACAAAAACCCCGAAATGCGCCAAGCCGCAATAAACTTAAAGAAACTAAGCAAGAAGACGTAAGCACGATACCTGACGGTCAAGTTTTTAACACTAAGTCACAAACTCTGCGCCAATCCAATTACCGCAGCGCCTTCGCTGAAGCTGGGTTCGATCCAAAGACATTGGAAAATGCGCCGGTTGCACGAAAGTTTAAGATACTAAGTGATGTAACTAATAAAAAATTTGGGTTAAAGTTTATTGCGCCGCCAGAAGCCGGTGCAACAAATAATCAAGTAAATCAGCTGCTCGATGCCTACCATAACCTAACCTGGATGACCCACAGCTTGGGTATGCCTAGCACGGCGATCGGTCTTGAAGGTACTTTGGGCCTCACCTTGCCTTCTAAGGTAGGGCGCTATTTAGGAGCTTACGTGCATGGCGGAATATCTTCAGCGCAGTCTGACGTTGCACCAATGGAAGGCCCGTTTATTAGTATGCCCGAGCGAAGCAATAGCTTTGCGCACGAATGGGGCCATGCTTTAGACTTTCATTTGATGGAAAAGTATGGCGGAAACAACGCTGCTGGTATCTCTGGCGTCATCCGAGCCAACAACAAATTGGGGGATCGAGCCTGGGATGCAACTACACCGGCTAACGTGAAAGAAGCGTTTGCTGGCGTTATAAATGCAATGTATTTCGACAATGCTGAGTTTGCCGCGAAACTGATGGCGCTTGAGCATAAAATTTCTGCTGCTGCCGCGCGTCAGTCGAAAAATGGAAAACCGAACAAAACCCTGGAGGAAGATCGTCTCAAGCTAGAAAAACTTCTGGAAGGAAGTACCCGCGCAAAAATACTAAATACTGAATTTAGAAAAAATTCTGGAGAGTTTGGTCGGACTCAAAAATCTTTCGGAGAAAATTATTTCAAAAAACCAACAGAAATGTTTGCTCGGAGTTTTGAAGCATATATTGCACGATCTGTTGAGGCAATCGGTGGACCAAACGAGTTCATCACAAAAGGCGACAAATCTTATGCAGCAGCGGCAGACCAGTTAAAGGGCGCTGATGATCGCCTTGCGATGACTTTTCCTAAAGATCAGGAGCGTCACCGAATATTTTTAGCGATGGATCAACTAATGGAGGCTATGCGTCTTGAGGCTTTTGCGGCGGGTCAAACAGCTAACAAACCCAGCGATTTGGACACGACGGATGCCGTAGCGCAATTTCATGGTGATCTTCAAATCGAAGAGCGCACAAAGCTTTTATCATTACCTAAAAAAATAGTGAATGATATGATTGCAGATCAAAAGAAAGCGGTACGAGTAGCGCAAAACAGATCTGCCGAAGCTGCCAAGCGTCCATCGGATTTCGTGGGTGATACATGGTGGGAGCGTAAATCCAACCAAATTCGTGACACTTATTTAGGTAACTTTGTAAATACAAAGCGCCAAATTTTGTTTAACTACAGTAATCGGTACAAAGATAATAAGCCAGTACGTGCGATATTGGAGGACATTATAAGTAAGGTTGCTACTGATCCTGGGTCATTGGACAAGCGAGTTACTTTTAAAAACGGAACATTTGAAGAAGCGACACGAATTAACTCGCGCCGGTTTAATGCTGTTTTTGATAGGCTTCGCCAGAAGCATAAAATCGATGAGTTAAATGGCGATGGACTTAAAAATTTACGTTTAATTTTAGTCGGAGATACAAACGCGACGGCAGCAGCGAGCGAGCAAGTTCTCGAAATGGCATCAGATATTCGACGACAGCTTCTAAATCCTATTTATGATTATATGGTTAAGAATAACCAAAACGTAAACTACATAACAAACGCTGGCTATATGCCGCGTATGCTGGATGCTCGCCTGGCTATTAGTGAACAGAAAAAATTTGTTGGCGAATTAAAGGGGAAAAAGGGAGCAATTCCACTTTACGAGCAAGTCATTTACGAAAACGAATATGGGTCATTTGACGAAGGCAACACCGAGCAAATGTCCTCTTTGGCAAGTTTAGCCAATTCTAAATCATTGGACACCGTTGCTGATCTAACGTTCAACGATGTGACGCTCGAAGAATTACAAGAAATTAGCGCCAACATAAAAGACCAGCTGAAAGAAATAAAAAGTTTAGACGACGCAATAGAAAGCAACATCGGCGACATTGACGTTGAAGGGCTGCAAGAAACTATTTCAGAAATAACCGAAAGTCTAAACGACCAACACGCAGCACTTCACGAAGGTTTACGACCATTTTACGCAACGGCTGCCGGTAAAGATTTCCATAACAGAATAGTTTTGAGAAACGGATCAGACCCAAGCGTGAATGGCGTTCAAGGTAGTTTTGCAAAAAAACGAAGCCTCCCAGCTGAAGCTGACGTTTTCCTGGCCGACTTCTATTTAAACCCGATCGAAGCAATCATGGAATACATTCCAGCAACAACGCGATACACTGAATATAACGCTCGGTTTGGAAGCCACCTTATTCCAAAAGGAAAAGGAAGTAATGACGGAAGAGATTTTTTAGATTATTCGCTTGAAGAAGCGCTGCTGGGCGGGATGAAGCCGCATGAAATTCGAGAAATTTCCACTGTCGTAAAAATGATTACTGGTCGTTACGGCGGTCAAGACGATTTGCTTTCAAAAGCTTTCAATACCCTTAACACTTATGGAACAATGAATCTTTTGCCGAGAGCTGTTTTAAGTTCTATTGCGGAGCCGATTACGGCTGCAATCCAAACAGGCGACGTCAAAGACGGATTTAAGAATTTTGCTTACTCATTTGATGGCCTTTTGGCTACAAAAAACGCGCGGGAGCGTAAGCAATATTACAGTCAGCTTGCAAACGTTCTCGGCGTCATCGATTTGCCTCAAAGCGGCGATATAATTGCGAACCGCGTGGGCGGCGTTTCAGAGGAAGATGCAAAAAACACAAAGCGTTTAGGCCTGTTTTTCCAACGAACCTTCTTGACGGGTATTACAAACGCTCAACGACGCGCATCTATGCGGATCGGACTGCAATATATCATTGGTCTAGCGAAACAGTATCAGGAAAACCAAAAATCAAATGATCCCTCAGAAAACAACATGAAAACTGAGGCAGAATCAGCTTTAATGGATTTTGGTATTTCACTACAAAACATGAGTAAATTTACAGAATACGCTTCTAATTTAAATCGTGATGAAAAAGGTTTTTATGACATTTCAAAAATAATGGAAGCCTCTGGGGATCTAACGGACACTGGCCGAATGTTCGCGGTTGCTGTCGGCAGATTTGTTGACCAAACAATCCAAGACCCAAAAATTGTGGATCGTCCGAAGTGGGCTGAAACACCAGTGGGTCGGTCTGTATTTGGAATTCAGAGTTTCATAGCAGCGTTTCAAAGAAACGTTCTGGAAATGTCAGCAAAACGAGCCGTGCGTGATTTCAAACAAGCTGGCGCTGCTGCTGGTACAGCGCGTCTTGGCAGAAAGATGGTTTTACCCCTCGCAAGCTTATACATAGCACACACGTTAGTTTCAGCTGCGCGTGAGGCAATATTTAATCCCGAAAAATGGGAGGAGGAACGAGAAAAAGGGACGCTAATACAATATTTAATGACTCTCGGCATTTCTCGATCTGGCATGACCGGCAGACTTGATCCTGTTGTGAACGGATTTGTTTCACTTAAATATCGCGCGGATCTTTCAAACGTAGTGGTCGGTGCTACGGCTTCTATGTATTTGCACTCAATTCAGCGGATTGCTGGATTAGCGTCCGACGCTAACAGTAAAAATACTCCCACAGCCGAATATCAGGCTGCTAGAGGTCTGTACGACATTCTGGTCCCAGCACTTATGGGTTTGGCAACCGTCAACCCATACGCTGGCGCTGTCGCTGGCGGAGCGCTTGGAATATCAAACATGGTGATTACATCTCCAAGGTTTAAAAAGGCTGTGCTTAAAAACTTGGTTGAAACGGGGACAGGTCAAGAGTACAACTCTGGAGGCGGTAGAAGCAAAGAATCTTCTGGTGGGTTTGGAAGCAGCGGTGGGTTTGGAAAAGGCGGCTTTGGGAATTAAACGTAATGTAGAGCGCAGAGATTTCTAAAAAATAAGTAAAAACAACGGTTTGTATAGTTTAAAATCGCACTAGCCCGACAAGTGTAAGTTATGTAGAGCGGTGTCGAGAGGCCCGCTCTACTTGCTTTTTATAATAAATTTTAAATTTTGTAGGCCGTTTTGTAGGACTGGAACGGACAATCAACAGCGCAATTTGCGTTTTTAGACCAGTAAAACGCAATGTTGAGCGCAGAATCAATCGACTACATCTCGCAAATAATCTGGCGTCAAATGTAAGTAATTTTTCCGTACTGTCTTTTCCGTGTCACCAAGAAACATTGCAATTTTTTCAATTGGGACACCTTGCATCGCCTTGTGCGTGGCCCACGTGTGCCGAAAAACGTGAGCAGTGACGCCGCTAATTTTCGTAGCTTGGCCCATTTTAAGCAAGTCATAGTCGATGCTGGTTTTGCGATCTAAGACATAATCGGTTATTCGCTGTTCGTAAGCAAGTTCAAGAACCGTCCTCAGTCGTGAAGATATAGGCAGCGGGACACGTCTTTTTGTTGTCTGCGCTTTGCCTTCTGGCAAAAACGTAATAATATTGTTTTCAAAATTCACTCTCGACCAGGTTAATTCTAATATAGAGGTTTTGCGCTGCGCTGTTTCAATCGCCAAATTTACAAATCTGGCAAGGCGACTTAACCTATTTGACTTAGCTATGATGCGTGGCAACGAATTTTGGTCACAGTGATTTTGTAAAAAATCGCGCATAGTTTGTAATTCTTCATGCGTAAAAACGCGATCACGTGGTAAACCTTCTGGCGGTAGTTCCAAATATGGTATAATTTTTTGACTTATTCGGCGTTCGCGCGGCTCCACACGTTTTTGAAGAAACGTGAAACACGCTCGTAATGATTGCAGCTCTCTTCGCACTGTCCCATTGGCCGCTTTATTTTGACCAATTTCTCCAGAGTAACGAAGCAATCCGTATTCAACAGAGTGCCGCCTGGTGATTTCTGAAATTCGTTTATGACCAAAAAATTTGTTTAGGTTTTTAATTATCGCATGATATCTATTCTCTGATGCCATGCGCCCTTTCACCCACTGTTCAAACCAGAGATGAAGGGCTTGATCTACAAACGGGTCATCATCAACAACCGTATCGTTGTTGTAAGAGTCTAACCAACCCTGGAACCTTTCGGTTGCGACGCGTAAATCAGTTGTCCGCAAAGCTTTTCGTTGGCTGCGTCCGTCGTTGAAATAGACGTAAAAGTTCTGCCCTTCTGTCCCAATCCTGGGCGGCTTCTTTCCTCGCATTTTTGAGTCCTTATTTTCAAACAACTTTCATAAGTAATACGCACCATACAATTTGTCGGTTTAACTGTAGTGAGTTGCCCCGAATTTCGCATTCGGTAGATCGTTTTAATCGACACGTTAAGCAAAGCAGCGGCCTCGCGCTGTGTAAGTAACATTATGTTTTTTCGTTTACTATTTGCATAACTCGCATCGCTTGGTCTGCTGTCACGTGTTGATTGACGTGCAACCAAACCTTGCCGCTATCGTCCCCAACTTGCTGGATCTGAAACGTTGGGGCTTCCTGGGCAGCAGCTGCCCCTTCTTGATTTGGAAGTAGGTCTGCTGCTTCAACGCCCAGCGCTTTAGCTAATTTTATAAGGTTTTGAGGGCTAGGCTTGTTGCGACCTCGCACGTACTGCGAAATGCTGTCACGGCCTAGTCCACTGGCCCGCGCAAGCTCCGATTGGCTCATGTCTTTTTCCAACATTTTTCTCCAAACACGCCTACCGAATTCTGCTTTAACAATAAATTTTCTTGTCAAGTCAACTTCAGCATTAGGATCAAGTCGGCTATTAATGTGGTCAGGCATTATCATATCCTAGCTTTTTAAATTTGCTGGTGAGTTATAAACTACACGTTGCTTAAATCACCATTACAGCCATATTGTCTGCGTTGCAACAAAAATTCTTTTTACGCCAAAGCGCGATATGTAGATATTTTTGTTTATGGTGTTCTACATTTAGAACTTGACCACTACAAAATGTCCGTTCATATTGGGTGAAATGTGTGACAGCAGAAATAATTAATAAAGGATCTTCTGGTGTCACACATTACTTTCGACTCCCGCCGACTCGTAAAAGATTATGGTGGTTTAACAGCCACCGCGCGAAAGCTGACAGCTCACGGTTACGTGATTAGCGTCGATGGGGTTGATAAGTGGAGGCGGCGAAAAACCGTCCCGTTCACTGCCATCGTGCATCTTTGCATGATAGCCAAAGAAAGCAACAGACGTTTTGATTTACTCGATTACGTCACAGAAATGGATACCAAAGATGCGAGAGAAACAAATAATTAACAATAGTTTAAGTGAATGGCTTGCCAACAATTTGCACTGGTGGATTATTAACTTGTTTTACAACGCACATAAAATGAATTTCTCATTTATTTATGTGTACTTAGCCACGTGGTGGCCTAACCCGAAGATTGGACCGCCCAATGTTCAAAGTTAAAGAAATATCAAAATACACATCAGATCTTCGTTCGCTAGAAACTGATCTTGAGGATTTAATCTTGAATGATTATGAGATAAATCAAATCCTTTTGTTATGTGCTGACGTTTTCTTAGCTGAAAACACTGCGCAGCATGACCGCAATCATGCAGAACATATAATCAAAAACCATCAACCACCTGACTTTGATCCTATCCAGGTTGCGAAGATCGGATTCATGCAGAGCAAACCAGTATGATATGGGGAATTGACCCAGGAGTTTCGGGAGCTATCGTCTTTTTTGACGCTCTGGAAGGCGTGTTAGAAATTCACGACATGCCGATCCTAGAGGTGAAAAAGAAAAAACAAGTTTCTCCGCAGCTTCTTTCCAACATTTTAGCCGAACACCAAGCTCCTGTTTTTATCGAGCAAGTGGGTGCTATGCCTGGGCAGGGTGTGACCTCCATGTTCAACTTTGGAAAGTCTTATGGTATTTGTTTGGGGGCGGCGGCTGCATTGCAGTTGCCCACCACAACCGTCGCGCCGCAAACATGG
>MDSY01061410.1_pt1 | contig 11892 bp, 7 predicted proteins | sample 811131 | NCBI WGS metagenome assembly MDSY01 (sample SAMN05326643, study PRJNA326480) | marine metagenome | isolation source: seawater | place: Atlantic Ocean: South West | collected 2010
CAGGGTATGTTCGTGCGGTGTCTGGCGGAGATTCGAAGGGACATCACGGTCATCAGCGACCGCGAGAAGGATGTCGACGACGCGGGCGAGGAGGAATAGAAACGTAAAACCGAAATTTTGGAAATGATGAAAACGTAGAAATCGACGCGATCGCAGCAACCCGTGCTGTCGTTCAATGTGTCCCGTATCGCCCGTAGATGTGTGCTGTGCCGTCGTCCCGTCTCACCAATCGTCGCACAGGAGGTCCAGTGTCAGCCCACTGGTGGGATCCGTGAACCCGGCGTCGTCCGGAACGGGTGTGCTCGGCTCGGCGGCGACAACCGCCGACCTCGCTCGCTTGGCCGGATCCCGCCTGGGCTCACGCCGCAGCCTTCCCCGCTCGTGCCCCGCGTCGTCGTCATCGATCACAATCACGGGCGGCGGCGGCTCGTGCATCGGCGGCGGGCCGCTGTGCGCGTCGGCTCCTCCCCACGAGAGATCCCCCCCAGGGCCGATCGCGTCGTCGTCGTCGCCGCTCCCGCCCCATCCGTCGTCGGCGTCGACTGGCGCCGGGCGAAGGGTTCCACTCGGGTTCCACTCGGTGACGTCTTCGAACGCGTCGACCGGCGGCGGCGCGTGCGATCGTCCCGGACCCACGCCCAACGTCGCGGTCTCCGAGATCAACGGCTCCGTCCAGATGGCCCTCGGGACCGGTTTGGGAGCCGCGGGGGGAGCCGCCATGAGTCGGCAGAACGCGGGCGAGAGGTTGTTCTCCTTGCCCGCGGCGACTCGGTGCCGGCCGGAAGGGGAGACCACGTTGGCGGCGTTACCGCCGATGGCTCCCACTCGCCGACCGATCGGCGTACCCCCGCCTCCAACGAAGCCCGCCGCGCGGACCCTGAGCACCGCGTCCGCGTCCCGTCCCACGCACTTGTCGAACATGAGCGTCGCGACGATGGTCACCTCCTGGCCCGCGGGTGGCGCGGATGTGAGAGCGACGGATCGTGTCACCGGTACCCCGGCTTCCACGTTGTCCGGCCCGGGTCCACGCTGCACGATGCGCTCGTTGTGCAGCAACTCATCGTTCCACGTGGTGCCGACGATGAGGTGCGCGGTCCACCTGCGGCTGGACTCCGTGACCCCAGCCTCCGCCTCGTCGGAAGGGGGAGGAGCGGAGGCGCTGAAAGTGACCTCGACGTTGACGACTCCGCCGCGAGCGTCGTTGGCGCGCTCGATGTGGAGGGCCATGGCGCAAGGGAGCGAACGTATGGCGTCGTGGAGGTGGTTTCCGTGCGGGAACGCCTTGTTGACGACGCGCTCCAGCGCTCGTGGGTCCTGGGCCAAGACCTGGTCCAGCGACCTGAGTCCGGCTTCGGCGAGCGCCTGCACGGATTTTTTGCCGCACTTGGGAATCTGCCGCATGGGGAAAATCGTGTCGTCCTGGAAACGAGGATTGTGAGTACGAACCACACGAGGGATTGAACGACGACAACGTGCGTACCCACATGCGCATGTCCAGCGCCTTTGCGAGTCGCAGCGCGTTGCAGTACGCGGCGAAGTTCCCCTCCTTCGAGACGTTTGCAAAGTATCTCGCCGCGCCCTGCATGATCCTCCGGCCGTTCTGGAAAACGTTCTCAACCTCCATTCGCATGCTCGGGGGTAACACGGTCGCGAACTGGTCGCTCATGGTCTCCTGCGCGATGATGTATATCTTCTGCGCGGCGGTCTTGACCGTCTTCGCCACCGCCACCTTGCCAGCCTTGCCCCGAATCTCGGTGACTTTGAATCGCACGATTGCGGGCTCGTCCTTGGAAAGGTTCCAGCCCTTGAGCAGCACCTTCTCGTCGCGCCTCAGCTTGATGGACGAGAGCTCGTCGGACTCGCACAGGGTCATGAGCAGGTCGGGTACGCTCGCAGGGGACTGCACCGACATGATACGTTTCATCGTCTCGAACCGAATGTACATGTCGGACATGACGCGGCCGCCCTCGAGGGGCTTGATGAAATTCCCCCGCGGCAAAGCGGTGTCCTCGCCGATTTCGCACATCTGAGCCGAGGAAATTTTGCGAAGGTTCTCGGCGACCATCTCACCGCACGCGACGTCCGGCGTCTTTCCCGCCACGACGCCGTAGTGCCGCGGGTTCTGTGTGACCCCGATGTAGAAGAAGCTGTGCTTGAGCCAGTCCATCGCGGTTTCCTTGTCGGTGATGATCCCGCTCGCGATTTCCGCGTTGACGTGCTCGGGCATGGCCAGGCCGAGGTTGGATTCGATGGGCTTGGTGCCGTGGACCAGCCCTTCGTACGCTGCGCGAGTGTGCCTCTGGGTCATGATCACGGCCACGCCCGCGGTGTCGAACTGCGGCCGGCCCGCTCTGCCGCACATCTGCAGCAGCGCGCTCCTCTCGATCTCGCGGTACTCACCCTGGCCCTGGAACAAAACACGACGTCATTCTAACAGCCCACTAGCGAATTAAAAATAAACTTACCGCGTACTGCCGCGTGCCCCGCACCACGCACAGAAACGCGGGGAGGTTCACGCCCATGGACAGCGTCGACGTGGAGCACATCACGGTGACGAGCCTGTCCCGGAACAGGGACTCGCACAGTGTCCGGTCGGACCAATCGAGCGACGCGGAGTGGAACGCGACGCCGTGGGGAATCAGGAGCTTGAGCTGGCGGTTCTCGGCTCGGCCCGCGGCTTCGCGCAGTGCCTCGGCCTGGCCTTGGCCCGAGATGAACGGGTTGCGGCCGGTTGATTTGGCCCTGTCCGCCAGTGTCTTCGCCGCGGACGATGCGCCGTCCCTGCTGGCGCAGAACACCAGCGCGGGCTTGCTCTGGAAGTGGTTGAGTACAACTTCGTAGAGCCGCTCGTTGAGCCGCCGTTCGAACATCCAGTCGTTCTTCGCGGGGTCGTAGCCGAGAACCTTGGTCTCGAGCCGGACCGGCCGATACTCCTCGCCGAAGTGCCGGATGCCGTCGGGGGACGGGGCGCCGAGCCAGCGACCGACGTCTTCGAGGTTTGGTACAGTCGCGGAACACGCCACGAACCGCACCGAGGACAGCGGCGTACCCCGCAGGCTTTGCTTTTCGCTGAGAACCTTGAGCCGTGACACGACCGCCTCGAGCGAGCCGCCGCGTTCGTCTCCCAACAGGTGGACCTCGTCGATCATGACCAGCGCGCAGTCGCCGAAGAAGGACATGCCGCCCCTGTCCTTGTTCTTGCGCGTGATGCTGTCGAACTTTTCGGGGGTGGTGAGCAGAATGTCCACGTTGTTGAGTTCGCTCCACGAGACGATATCGGTATCGCCCGTGAGCTCCTTGCACACGACGCCGATGGCGCCGAACGCGGCGATCCACTCCTCCTTCTTCTCCTGCACCAGCGCTTTGAGCGGGGCCATGTAGATCGCCTTGAGCTCGCCGGGTTTGTGGTTGAAAGCGCCGGTCGCGCGGTCGACGTGCTTCATCAACATCTGGACGATAGCGAGCTCGAGGAGGACCGTCTTGCCCGAGCCCGTCGGCGCGCTGACCACGAACGAGCGCGCGGAGGAGAGGATGAAGTCGAGCATCTCCGCCTGGATGCCGTTGAAGTACTTGAAGGACGAGAAGATGGGCTGGAAGCACGGCGGAAGCTCCTCGACGGAGCGCACGCGGTCACGCGAGTCCTTCGGGGGGGAACGTCGAGGAGGAGGAGGCGCGGGCGGAGGCGCGGAGGGTGGAGGTGCGGGCGCGCGGGGACGCGGCGCGCGTAGAGGTGGCGGCGCGCCGCCGCTGACGAAATCGGCGTCCCACGGTCGGCTCCCCATGCTGCCGGCCGATACGGAGAGAGACAGCTGCCGCGCGGGCCGAAGTGAAGTCGCGAAAGCCGACAGCTGTGAACTTTTTTCTCGCCGCTGAGATTTCTGAAGAAAATAAAGCCACCGACGGCACGACCCGCTTCACTTCGACGCCGCCATGGAGACACGAAGCAAGCGCCGTAAGACGGCCGAGTCCATCGTTGATAAGATCCAGCGCGGTGAGATCTCGATCTTCGTCGCCCTCGCCGAGGAGCTGCCGGACGTGTTCGCCTCCGAGATACTCCCAAAGTTCGACGCGGGGGCAACCCTAAACTTGGCGCAGGTGAGCAAGTCGTACAACGACGCGGTGTGGAGCGTGGACGGCGTTCGGTCGATGGAGGCTAAGATCAAGGCGTATGTGCAGAAGACTGGGAAGTCAATCACGAAAGGACCGATGTACTGGGCGGCAAGGCACGGCAACTTGCCCGCGGTCAGGGCCCTTCTGAAGTCTGGGGTTGGGATAAATGAAGGTGTGATGAACAGGGGCAAATGGAGAGTTTTGCACGTCGCCGCTTTCTATAGCCACGCGGCGCTGGTTAAGGAATTGATCAAAGCAGGTGCTGATGTGAACATGCGAGTGTGTGCAGATGTTCAACGTGACGCCACTGACCCGGGCTTAGGATTAGTCTCAAATTATACAGCTCTGCACATGGCTGCTTCGAGTTGGGGGTCGAGCTGTTACACGACGACTATCATGGAGCTCATCAAGGGGGGCGCGGATGTGAATGTTGCAAGTTCGGATGGCGCCACTCCACTCACAATTGCCGCTGAGGTAGGACAGGAGGCTGGCGTACTGGCGTTGATATATGCCGGCGCATACATCAACGCAGTCAACCGGTATGGTCAGACGCCGTTGTCTTTTGCTGTGCATGAAAAGCGCGAGAGGATCGTCGAGCTGTTGAAACACGCTGGAGCGTATCCGTAGTCCAGGATTGTAATCGCTAAGTCTCTATGATGATACTAAAACACCGCCGCCGCGTCCGCCGGTCGCTCGTTACCGCTCCTCTGCGTCGGCGCGTAAAAGTGCGGCGCGAGCTCCGACAGCCACTCCGGGTCGATCGCCGTCACGTCCCGCATGTACTCCTTTCCCGTCCTAACAGCCGCGGCGTAGACGACCATCGCGGGCCGAGCCCTGAACAGTACGCTCCCCGGGTGAATGAACAAGGTGGCGCCGCCTCGTACGGACCTGAACGCGGAACCCTCGGCGCCGCCCCCGTGCGGCGCCAACGTCGCGGCGTTCGCGAAGAACCCCGCGGTCATCGCGCGTCTCACGGGTGCCGAATCTTTCCCCGCCGAGGACGCCACGAGTCCCACCCTGCGAACGTGCCTCGCGAGCTGCGCCCTGATGTCAGACGCCCTGACCAGCGCTCGATGCGAGAGCATGTTCTTGTCCGCGAACGACTTGGCGCGCCCGCCGCCCTGTGCCCCGCCCGCTTTACACCACGCGGTGTGTACGTTCAGCGCGGTGACCGCGTCGCCCTCCGCGACGGCGAACCTGTCCCTGCACTCGTCCAGCCGTTTCTGCCGGCCCCGCGGCGACACCCACAGCGTCTGCACCTGGAGGTACGCGGACACCGTGAGCATCTCCTGCACGCACCCGAGCTCGCCGCTGACTAAGAGTGCCTTACCGAGTTGAGGTTCCAGCGGCAACTCGGCGAGGTGCATGCCGAGGGGCTTGGTGAGCCGAGCGTCGTCGTCGACGGCTTGCAGCGCGTATAAAAGCTCGAGCGCCTTGATCATGTTAGCCGCGGGTGGAGGCGAGAGCCACTCGAAGTTCATGATGTTGTCGATGCCCAGCGCCTTCAACTGTAGCACGGTCGCGGCGAGGTCGGATCGGATCATCTCCGGCGGCGCCGTCTCGGGTAGGTCGCGGAACGCGATTTCGGTGCAGAGTCGATACGCCTTCCCCGGCCGAACCCGACCCGCCCGCCCCGCGCGTTGATTCGCCGATGCCCTGGACGCCTCCGCGGTGAGCAGTGACTCCATCCCGCGCGTTGGGTCGTACGCCTTTTGTTTCACGAAGCAGCAGTCCACCACGTACACCACGCCCTCGATCGTCACCGACGTCTCAGCCACGTTACTCGCCACGACGATTTTGCGAGTGTACCTCGGCGCGGGCCTGAACGCCTCCATCTGCTGCGCCGGGGATAGCCCCGCGTAGAGCGGGTGTACGGTGAACCGCTCGGGTCCTCCCGCCGGGTTGGTCCCCGCGCCGCCGCCGAGTAAACGCTGCGAGTTGTCCTCGGCTTCCTCCTGCAGCATGCTCACCGCGGCTTCAATCTCCTCTTCGCCGGTGAGGAACACGAGCACGTCCCCGGGTCCTTCCGCGCGGTGGATATCGATCGCAGCCTCCACTGACGCCCTCACGTAGTCCGGCGCGGGTTTCTCGAGGTAGTGGATCAGCACGGTGTGCGCCCTGCCCTCCACGGAGACGATGCCGGGTTCCCTGGACGGGGCGTTCGACGAAGCGACTTCCCCGGCCGCGGGCTTCGGCGCCAGGTGGCGGGTATCGAAGAACGCGGCGAACTCCTCCGCCTGGATCGTCGCGGACGCGATGATGATCCGCAGGTCGGGCCGTCGCCGCTGCACCTTCTTCAAGAGCCCGAGTAGCAAGTCCGTGGCCAGCGAGCGTTCGTGCGCCTCGTCGACCATCACCACCGAGTACCTCGACAGTAAGGGATCCTCCATGAGCTCCCTCAACAGCACGCCGTCGGTGCAGAACCTGACTCGCGTCGTCCCCGGGGTGGACACGTTCTCGAATCGCACCGCGTAGCCAACCTCCGCGCCCAACGTGACGCCCATCTCGTCCGCCACGCGAGACGCGACGGTCATCGCGGCGACCCGCCGGGGTTGCGTGCACGCCACCAGCCGCCCGCCCGCGGTCCACCCCGCCTCGACGAGGTACTGCGGGACCTGCGTGGTCTTGCCGCATCCCGTCTGTCCCACGAGTACGATCGTCGCGCGGGTCTCCACGAGGTGCAGGATGGCGTCGCGGGTCTTGAAGATGGGGAGGCGCTCGCGCTGGGTCTGCAGCGCGACATTCTCGTTCCGATTATACATCACGAGCCGCCCCCCGCCGTCCCCTGGGCCTTCCCTGTCCACCTCCGCGCTCAGAGGCAGGGAAGCCTCGGGCTTCTTCCCGCCGGGCTTCCAGAACGCCATGGTGACGGTGCACCTACCTAGCTAACCCGTGCCGTTCGACGCCGCCGCACCTTCTAATGAGACGTGATCTAAGGGATTCCGTGAGTTTCGTTGTGACGTTTTCAATATTGATTATAAGTCTACTGAGACCTTCGCTTACTCCACCGTGACGGACTTGGCCAGGTTCCTGGGCTGGTCCACGTTGTGCCCGCGCAGCACCGTGAGGTGGTACGACAGCAGCTGCAGGGGCACGATGTTCACCACCGCCTGCAGGCAGTCCTCCACCTCGGGCACCCAGATGATCGTCGCGTCCTTCCCGGCAACCTCGGCAATCTGCTCGTCGCCCTCGGTGGCGATGAGGATGAGCCGCCCGCCCCTGGCGCGAAGCTGCTGCACCACGCTCTCCTGCTTCGCGTAGCTCCCGTCCCTGGTGGCCACGACGACGAGGGGCATCGTCTCGTCCACGAGCGCGAGCGGGCCGTGCTTCATCTCCCCGGCGAGGATACCCTCCGAGTGCACCAGCGCAACCTCCTTAACCTTGAGCGCACCCTCCAGCGCGGTGGCGTAGTTGTACCCGCGGCCGAACATCAGCAGGCTCTGCTCATCCTTCAAATCCGCCGCGAGCGCGAGCATCTGCGCGTCGAGCTTGAGCGCCGTGCGAACCGCCTCGGGGAGGCCGAGGAGCGACTGCATGATTTCCTTGCGCCTAGTCGCGCGGGAGATGGAATCCTCCGAGAGCGCGAGCGCGAGGAGAACCATGGCGACGATCTGGCAGGTGTACGCCTTGGTGGACGCGACGCCAATCTCCGCGCCCGCGTTGATGTGGACACCGCAGTCGGTGCTGCGAGAGATGGCCGAGCCGACGGTGTTGACGATGCCGACGCAGAGAGCGCCTCGTTCCTTGGCGTACTGCATAGCCTTGAGGGTGTCCGCCGTCTCACCAGACTGGGAGATGAAGACGCAGGTGTCATCCCTGAAGAAGGGGCACTGGCGGTCGAGGACGTCGGAGGCGAGCTCGAGGGTGACGGGGAGCTCGGTGAGCTCCTCCATGAGCTGCCTGACGGCGATGGCGGAGTTGTAGGAGGTGCCGCAGCCGCAGAGGATGATGCGCCTGGACCTGCGGATGGTGCTGACAAAGTTGACCATACCGCCCAAGAACACGCGCTCGGCGGTCTTGCCCTCATCGCACGTCACCATGCGCCCCCTCATGGTCTGGACCATTGACTCGGGCTGCTCGTGAATCTCCTTCTGCATGAAGTGCTTGAAGCTCCCTTTCATGATCTGCTCAACCTCCATCTGGAGCGTCTCAACCGTGCGCTCAACCTCGGCGCTCTGCACCGTCGGCTCGTAGTGCACCGGGGACGACGTCCCGGACGTGGGCTTGCTCTTCTCCATGCGGTAGATGCCGTAGCCGCCGTTGTGCAGGTGCGCCACGTCATCGTCCTCCAGGTGGAGCACCCGCTTGGTGTGCTCCACCATGGCGGAGGCGTCCGAGGCAAAGTAATACTCGACGTGGTTCTTGACCGCCTTCTGCCTCTTACCGCCGTTATCCCTAGGCGCCTCGTCGCCGATGGGCCCTTCCTTGCTGGTCTTGAAACCCTCAGAGGTGAGTACCGCGTGCGGCGCGTTCGCGTGAGTGTCCTCGACGATGCCGAGGAGGAGCGGCGACCCGCGCTTGGCGGCGACGAGCTCGCCTGGGTAGTGCGAGGACTTGAATATGAGCGCGAAGGCACCTTGCAGCTGACGGACAACCTCCATGACGAGCTGCCTGAACGTGACGCGGGTGTGGAACTTCTCGTAGAGGTACTTGGTGAGCTTCGGGATCACCTCGGTGTCCGTCTCGGACTCGAAGACGAAGCCCTTGCGCTCGAGCATCTCCCTCAGCGCCTGGTGGTTGGTGATGATGCCGTTGTGCACCACGAGGAACTCGTTGGAGGCGTCCGATGTGTGGGGGTGGCTGTTGCGGGGTGCCGGGGGACCGTGCGTCGCCCAGCGCGTGTGTCCGATGCCGCAGTGGTTCTCGAAGAAGAGATCGCCGTTCAGGTTCTCCTTGCCATTGACGTGCTCGGTGAGCCTGTCGATCTTGCCGGTCTCCTTGAGGACGATGGGCTGGAGCTCGTCCAGGGTCGGGCCGTTGTCGATGGCGATACCCGCTGAGTCATACCCACGGTACTCCAGGCGACGCAGACCGTTCAGGAGCTTGTCCACGATGGCCTTCTGCTTGGTCGGCACGCCGTAATTCACGTACGCGAAGATTCCGCACATCCTGTCCGCGACTTTTCCCGATCGCGATCAGCCGCCGTGCGCGCTGTGCCCGTGGGTCGAGGAAGCTTCACGCCCGAGGACGATGCGGACTTCCACTCCGGACGACACGAGGTGAAGACTCGAACCGAGATCTTCCCGCGCGCCTTCGCTAATGAGCCGTCCGGTCGATCCGCGTTGACCTCTTCCAACGTCTCGAGGGGCGCCTGTGAGCCACAGATCAGTTGTGACTTGTTGACGAAGGTTCGCGCGGAGACTGGGAGATGCGAGTTGTATTTTCTCAGTGCGTGTGAAAAGTGCTTCGTTCGTTTGCACGGGGATCATCTACTGGCGTGATCCTGATCATGTCCCACCCGTCTCTCGACCCGGCTCAGTCCTCCAGAAAGGAGAGGGGCACCGCCGCGGCGTCCTCCGGCTGCAACTCGGTCAAGGGCATCTCCTTGCCGATGCTCGCGTCGACCGGGGCGGAGTTCTCCTTTTCCTCCTCGCCCGTAACCTTGGCAACTGAAGCCGGCTCCTCGGCAGACTCCTCGGCAGCCTCCTCGGCAGCCTCCTCGGCAGCCTCGGGCTCCTCGATGGACTCCTCGACGGGTTTGTCCTCCTCGTCCTCCTCGGCATCCTCGTCCTCCTCGATGGACTCCTCCATGTCCTCACCGTCGGAGCCCTTCGTCTCCGCGTCGGATCCCTCGACGACAGCCGCCTCCGTCTCCTCTTCGCCCTCCTCCTCGGGCGCGGGCGTGCTCCCGAGTTCGCCGCTTCCGAGAACCGCCGCAGCCTCCTGCGTGGCGGCGCCGACGCTGGGGCGCATCGTGGACTCCGGCTTCTCGACCGGGCTCGGCGGCGCCATCGCGGGGGCGGGCGCGGGGGAACCCTCCGCCGCCTCCGTCACCGGGACAGGTTCGTCCTCGTTCTCGTTCTCGTTCTCGACGGCCATCTCCTCGTCAGCCGCGGGTGTCTCGTCAGCCGCGGGTGTCTCGTCAGCCCCATCGGTCTCGAAGTCCCCGGGCGCAGCCTGCGTGGCGCCGGTGACGCCGTCGGTGTCCATGGGCGCGTCCTCGACGGCTTCGTCCACGGTGGGGGGAACGGCGTCGACGTCAGCCTCGACGTCAGCCTCGGCGTCAGCCTCGGCGTCAGCCTCGGCGACGGCGGCGGGGTCGTACTCGAGGCGGAGTCCAACCTCCTTGAGCGCGGCCATCGCCTGCTTGTGCGCCATCCTCGCGACGGCGAGTCGGTCGGCCATGGCCTTCGCCTCCTCCTCCTTTTGCGCGCAGACCCGGCGAGCCTCGTTCTCAGACGCTCGCAGCGGCGCCGCGCAGGTATCCGCGGCGTCCGCGCGATGGACCGCGGCGGCGAGGGAGGCTTTAGCCTCCGTGAGCTTCATCGCGAGTTGGTCGGCGTCGTTCTTGGCGATCGCGAGGTCCTGCTCGGTGGCTTCGAGCTTCTCGCGAGCCTCGCCGATCTCGGCGGATAGGACGGCGGCGGCGGCGCGCTCCTCGTCGAGCTTGGCGCGGAGCGACGCGTTCTCAGCCTCGAGTTCCTTCGACCCGCCCGCGGCTTTCTCGGCGGCGGCGGCGGCGGCGGCGTTGGCCTCGTCGATCGCGAACTTGGCTTCCTCGAGCGCGGTCTTGGTCTCGGCGGCGGCTTTCTCAGCCTCCTCTCGCGCGGCGACGGCTCGGTCCAGCGCCGTGCGCACCTCCGCCTTGGACTCGGTCGCGGCGGCCGCGGACGCCTCGGCGGCGGCGACGGACGCCTCCGCGCCCTTGAGCTGCGCGGTGAGGTTGGAGATCTCAATCTGCTGCGCCTTCGCGGCGTCGGCGATCGCGGCCCTCTCCTCTTCGAGCTCAGCCCTGAGCGCCTCGGCGGCGGCGACGGACGCCTCCTTGGCGCCGTTGAGCTCGTCGATCGTCTCCTTGGCCGCCTTGAGCTCATCGCGGAGCTTGGCGTTGGCGTCCTCGAGCTGCTTCGCCTCTTCGAGCGCGTTCGCGTCGTCGGCGAAGAGCTTCTTGGTGGCGGACGGGGAATCGCCCGAGTCCGCCTTGGCTCGCTTGGCGGCGGCGTCTTCGTCGCCTTCGGGCGCGGCTTTCTTCTTGCCCGCGGACGCCTTGCCGGCGGACTTGGCGCGCTTGCCCGGGGGCTTCTTCGCGCTCTTGGGCTCCGCGGGTTTGGGCGCGATGGGCTTCTCGCCGTCGTGAAGGACGGAGAACTCGTAGTCCATGCCGAAGGGGAGGGTGAGGACGTCGCCGTGCTCGAGCGCGGCGGGTCCCGAGATCTTCTTCTTGTTCACCTGGACGCCGTGTCTGGAGCTGTCCTGGACGGTGACGACGTAGGGGGTATCGGAGTCTTCGGACTCGGTGCACGTGATGACGCAGTGCTTGGCGCTCACTGGTGGGATGGGAAGTGGGGGCGGATGGGCGTCAGATACGGGAGATGGGTCGTCGGATCTCGCTCGGGTTTTGGCCGTGGGGGGTGCCATCATTTGAACGTCGAAGGCGTCTTAACGCGAGGGGATGCACGGAGGAACACGCACCGGACGGCATGTCGATGAGGATATCGGCCACCTGGCTCTGCGCGCGGGCGGTACCCTCCGCGTTCATGAGCATGCGCCCGACGATGGTCTTCGTCAGCCTCAGCTCGATGTCGGGCTGCTCCCTGAAGGGCTCGGCGGTGACGTCGCCGC
>MDSY01075364.1_pt1 | contig 11891 bp, 11 predicted proteins | sample 811131 | NCBI WGS metagenome assembly MDSY01 (sample SAMN05326643, study PRJNA326480) | marine metagenome | isolation source: seawater | place: Atlantic Ocean: South West | collected 2010
AACCTGCAACAATAGCAAAAATTAAATACATAGTTCCTATATCTTTATGATTTGTTGAAAACAACCATCTTTTCCAACCTGTTGGATGTCCGTGACTGTGATGATCTGCTGTTGAAGAATATGCCATACTAAATTATGCCCCCCACCAATATACAGCAGTAAATAAAAAAATCCATACTACATCAACAAAATGCCAATACCATGCTGCGGCTTCAAATCCTACATGATGATCTTTAGTAAAATGTCCTTGAATAGATCTAATTAAACAAACTAATAAAAAAGTAGACCCAACTAAAACATGAAAACCATGAAATCCTGTAGCCATATAAAAAGTAGAAGAATAAATACCTTCAGTAAAACCAAATTTTGCTTCATGATATTCATAAGCTTGCAAATATGTAAATGTAAAACCTAATATTAAAGTAACAATCAAACCAACTATAAGTTGTTTTCTATTATTTTCTCTAAGTCCATGATGTGCCCATGTTAATGTTGCTCCTGATGTTAGTAAAATTATTGTGTTAATTAATGGAATACCCCAAGCATGCATTGTTTCCACTCCTTCTGGTGGCCATATTCCACCTATTGCAGACCTCCATTCATATTGACCAGGAAGACTAACATCAAAAAAAGCCCAAAAAAAAGCTACAAAAAAACATACTTCTGAAGCAATAAATAATACCATTCCGTATTTTAATCCAATTTGAACAATCTGATTATGAAACCCCTTATGAGATTCTTTTATTACATCTCTCCACCATAAAATCATTGTTAATATTACTAAACCAAGGCCAACTAACATTGGGGCCATAGGACCTCGAGTTGTTTCTTCTGTTCCAAATGCCATCCCATCACCAAAATAAATAATAGCGCCAAAAGCCATTATTAATGTTGCAATGGATCCTACAAAAGGCCAAGGACTTGGATCAACTAAATGATAATTGTGTTTTTCAAATTTCATAAAATTTAATTATTAATAATTTCTACTTTTTTAAATTCTAAATTATTACTTGCAGCTGCTTTTTTATTTTGAACCCATTCATTAAACTTATCTTCTGAAACAGCTTTAACAGCAATTGGCATAAAACCATGCAACATTCCGCATAATTCAGAACATTGTCCATAATAAGTGCCTTCATTAATAACTTCAAACCATGTATCTTGAGCTCTACCAGGTACTCCGTCTATTTTGATACCAAATGCTGGAACTGCAAAACTATGAATCACATCACTTGCGGTTGAAATAATTTTAATTTTTTTATTTACTGGAACTACTACTGGTTCATCAACATCTAACAATCTAACATGTTTCTTTCCAGTTTCTTTATCTAACTCATCACACTCTTCTTTTGTACCGCAAAGCATATTACTATCAAAAGCAATTCCATGATCTGGATATTCATACGACCAATACCATTGATTTCCTATCGCTTTTATAGTCATTTCAGTATTAGGATTATAGTGTGAAAAATACAAAAGTTTAAATGCTGGAACTGATATTACTACTAAAATCAAAACTGGTATTACAGTCCATATGATCTCAAGCGTTGTATTATGCGTAGTTTTAGTAGGTTTAGGATTATTTTTAGCGCTAAATCTTATAGCTATATAAGTCATTAATGCAATTACAAATAAAGCAATTGCAATAATTATTGGATTTACAAAGTTATGAAAAGCAACAACTTTTTCCATTGTTGGAGTAGCAGCTGGTCTAAAATTCATTTGCCATTCTTTTGGACCGCCATCAGCAAATGCAGAACCTAAAGCACTAAAAAATGCAGTAAAAAATAAAAAAAATTTTTTCACAAATTTATCCCTATACACAAATAAAGTAAAAGAAAATATAACTTTATCAACAAAAAAAATGCTTATATTGATTTATAAATACTATATTGTTATAAATTGAAAAATTATGAATAAAATTAATAATTCTTATGATTTATTCTTTAAAAAAGAGAATCTCGATTTTACAAAAACAGAAAAAATTGTAAACGAATCACTAAGAAAAGCAGATGACGGCGAACTTTTTTTAGAATTTAAACAATCAGAAAACTTTATTTTTGATGATAAAAAAATTAAAAATGCTAGCACATCTATAGATAAAGGCTTTGGACTTCGTTCAGTTAAAGATGAAACATCTGCTTATTCACATTCTTCCGATATTAGTGAAAAAAGTATTCTAAATGCTGGTAAAACTGTTAAATCTATTTTGTCATCATCTTCTAAGTCTAAAATTATTGATCCAATAAGAACAAATAAAAAACATTATTCTAATACAAACCCTTTAAATAATTTTACTTCTGAAGAAAAAACAAAACTTTTAAAATCTATAGATAATTACGCAAGAAAATTAGATAAAAGAGTGAAACAAGTTTCAGCTTCTCTTTCAGGAGAATGGCAAGTAGTTCATATATTAAGAAAAGGCGGATATCATTGTGGAGATATTAGACCACTTGTAAGATTAAATATTTCTATAACTGTGGATAATGGGAAAAGAATGGAAACTGGTTCAAGTGGAGTTGGTGGTAGAAAAAATTATATAGAATTTTTTAATGATGAGTATTGGAAAAAACAAACAAAAGATGCTTTAAGACAAGCTATCACTAATTTAAAATCAAGTCCCACTCCTGCTGGGAAAATGCCAATTGTTTTAGGACCAGGCTGGCCAGGAATTATTCTTCATGAAGCAATAGGTCATGGTCTTGAAGGTGATTTTAATAGAAAAAAAATATCAGTATTTTCAGATCTTCTTGGAAAAAAAATTGCATCAAAAAATGTTACTGTTGTTGATGATGGAACAATAAATAATCGAAGAGGATCTATAACTGTTGATGATGAAGGAACACCAAGTCAGTGTACGCCTTTAATTGAAAATGGAATTATGGTAGGACATATGCAAGATAGGTTGAATGCTCGATTAATGAAAACTAAAACAACAGGTAATGGAAGAAGAGAAAGTTATGAATACCTTCCAATGCCTAGAATGACTAACACGTATATGCTTTCAGGAAATGTTCCTCAAGAAGATATATTCAAATCAGTAAAAAAAGGATTGTATGCAGTAAACTTTTCAGGAGGAAGTGTTGATATAACTTCTGGTCAATTCGAATTTTCTGCTTCTGAAGCTTATATGATAGAAAATGGTAAAATCACAAAACCAGTAAAAGGCGCGACTTTAATTGGTAAAGGAGAAGAAGTTTTAAAAAAAATTTCTTTAGTTGGAAATAATATGGCTCTTGATGGTGGAATTGGAACATGTGGAAAAGAAGGTCAAGGAGTTCCTGTTGGAGTTGGGCAACCAACAATTTTAGTTGACGAAATACTAGTTGGCGGAACTGACGTTTAAAAAATAAAATAATTTACTTATTTCTTTTTAAATAATTTATTTTCTAAAATAATAAAATTATTAATCATTAATTTCCAAATTCTTTGAGTAATTACACTTTCTACTTTATATTTTTTAGATAATTTTTTTATTCTTTTTAAAACAATACTAATTCTTTTTCTATCAATAATTTGTTTTTTAGTTATTTTAAATCTCAACGCCTCTCTAACATAAGATTCTCTTTCAGCTATTAATTTAACTAAACGCTCATCAACATTGTCGATATTTTTTCTAACTTCATTTAAATTTTTAAATTTTTTTTTCATTTTTTTATAAATAACTACATAAATTGTTTTTAATATGAATTATCGATAAATATTTTTTCAGAACAATTATTTTTTTTATCAATATAATTATTTATTATATCTTCAGCTGGAGTTACACCTGAATTAGCTATTTCAAATAATACATCTAAAAAGTGTTCTTCGTTTTCCTTTTTTTTATTCAAACATTTTCTTATATTCAATCCTTTCTTAGCTAATTTCAAAATTTCGATACAAATTTTTTGTATTTTTTTCCCTTTTAATTTTGATTTTAATCCATATTTTTGAACATCTTTGTTCAAATAAAAAATTTCTTCATATGTCCAATTTTTTATCATTAAAAAAATTTGATCTAATATTGATTTATTATACAAAAGTCCGACCCAAAATGCAGGTAAAGCACATATTCTATTCCAAGCGCCGCTATCAGCGCCTCTCATTTCAATATATTGTTTAATTCTAACATCAGTAAAAATTGTACTAATATGATTTTCTAAATCTTTAATATTAGGAAAATTTTTTGGAAATTTTTTTAATTTTCCATTTAAAAAATCTTCAAAATTTTGATTCTTCACTTCATTATATTTTCCATTTTTAACAACAAAATACATTGGTACTTTTAATAGATAAGAAACATATTGATCAAATGTAAATTTTTTTGAAAAAACTTCAGGAATTATGCCACATCTTTTTTTATCGGTATTATTCCAAATATAACTTCTATAACTTAAAAATTTAGATTTTTTTTTATTTATAATAGGAGAATTGGCAAATAAAGCAGTTATAAATGGTTGTAAAACAAATCCTATTCTTACTTTTTTAAACATATCATCTTCACTTGCATAATCTAAATTAGTTTGGATACAACAAGTCGACGACATCATTTCTAATCCGTGAGAACCTGTCATTTTCATTCTTTTCTTCATAATTGAATATCTTTTTTTTGGAACCCAACCACTATTTTTTTTAAAGTTTCTTGGATAATAACCTAATCCAAGAATACCCAATTTCTTTTTTACACAAATAGTTTTAAGTTGATCAAGATAAGTTTTTGCTTCTCTACAAGTCTCGTGAATAGTTTTTACTGTACCTCCAGATAGTTCTATTTGGCACCTAGGCTCGAGTGATATTGTGGATCCTTTATTTTTCAAAGCTATTAAATTTTTACCTTCAAAAATTTCCTTCCAACCTTTTTTTTTTAGTGATTTGAATAAAGATTTTATTCCATTTTTTCCATGATAATTAATTGGTTCTAAATTATTTAAATTATAAATAAATTTTTCATGCTCAGTTCCAATTTTCCAAAATTTTTTAGGTTTTGAGCCTTTTTCGAAATATTCAATTATTTCATTTTTATTTCTTAGAATTTTATTCATATTTATTTTTATTTTTTAATAAAGTTAAAGCACTTATAGCTGCTGTATCTGCTCTCAAAACTCTATTACCTAAAGATAAAGCATTAATATAATTAAAACTTTTTAAAAAATTATTTTCCAATAATGAGAAACCGCCTTCCGGTCCAATAATTATAGTATTTATATTTTTTTTAAATATTAAAAAATTATTAAAATTTTTTTTTTTTTCAGTTTCATCGCAAAAAATAATTTGATTTTTTTTATTCCAAATTGCAAATAAATTTTTTAAACTTTTCATTTCGTGAATTTTTGGGACACTGAGTCTACCAGACTGTTGTGCAGCAGCAATAGCACAATTATTTGCTCTTTTATAATTAAATTCTTTTATGACAGATCTTTCTGTTATCACTGGAAAAATATTTGAAATTCCTAATTCAGTAATTTTTTCTATTAAATAATAGTTTCTTTGACCTTTTATAGGAGTGTAAATAATATTTAAAATTTTTTCTTTTTCTTGTTTTTTTATTTGTTTTTCAATTAAAACTAGACACTTTTTTTTTGTTAAATGTTTAATAGTACATTCCCATTCTCCTTCAATACCATTAAAAATTGAAAGTTTTTCTTTTTCTCTTATTCTTAATACATTAAATATATAATGTGTATTCAACGATGATAACTTAATTAAAGATTTCTCTTTAAGTTCAGTCTTTATAAATAATCGTTTTAATGGCAAAATATCTTTCAAGTTTCTATGTTTAAATATATTTTATATTACTTAAAAAATTTTCTCTTACTAATAAGAATAAACAAACCAACTGGGATTATGTTATTAACTTTTCCAGCTATTTGGTCAATTTTAATTGTATTAAAAGAAGAAATTAATCTTTTTTTAATTTTATTATTTATTTACGGATCTTTTATTATGAGATCTGCGGGATGCATTATAAATGATATAATTGATTTAAAATTTGATAAAAAAGTAAAAAGAACAAAAGATAGACCATTAGCATCTGGGCAATTGGAAATTAGTGATGCGATACTTCTTTGTATAATTTTTCTATCTATTGGATTATCTATATTATTACAGCTTAATTTAATATCAATTTTATTAGGTCTTTTTGTTTTTCCTTTAATTTTATTATATCCATTAATGAAAAGATTCTTTTATGCTCCTCAATTATTTTTAGCAATTGTATTCAATTTTAGTGTTTTAATTTCATGGACTGCAGCTAAAGGTGCATTTGAATTACAAAGTATAATATTATATTTAGGATGTATATTTTGGACTTTAGGATATGATACAATTTATGCATATCAAGATATAAAAGATGATAAAAAAATTGGTGTCAAATCATTAGCAATATATTTAGAAAAAAACTTCAAAATTTGGACTAGTATGTTTTATTTATTGTTTTTTATAGTTTTTTCTTATATTGCAATTATTAATAAATTTAATTTAATCTTTTTTATTATTTTTACTTTATCTACATTTGGAATTATTTTTAAAATTTTTAAAATTAAAAAACTAAATTCAAATATTTGTTCAAAAATATTTCAAATAAACTCATGGTATGGTTTTTTTATAACACTTGGCCTACTTTTTAACTATATTTAATATTTATATATAAATTTTAAAAAAATGAATAAATCACAAATAAATGAAAAAGCCAATTTTTTAATTAAAAAATCAAAAAAAAAAGGCGCTGATGATGTTGATGTTGTGTATGTTGAAAATGCTAATATTGACGTTGGTTGTAGATTAAAAAAAATTGAAAAATTAGAAAGATCAGAAAGTAATGATCTAGGACTTCGTTATATTAAGAATAAAAAGCAAGTTATTATTTCAACAAATGATTTAAATAAAGAAAGTCTTGAAGAACTTGTAGAAAAAGCTTCAAAAATGGTTTCTGCTATCCCAAAAGATCCAAATTGTAAAATAGCAAAAAAAAGTGAGATTATTAGAAAAGTACCTAATCTAAAAATTTTAGATATAAAAGAACCGTCTATTAATTCTTTGAAAAACAAAGTAATTGAGGCAGAAAAAGCTGGTTTAAATGTTAAAGGTGTATCAAATTCTGAAGGTGCAGAAATTGGATGGAACAGATCAAAAGTTTTTTTATTTAATAGTAACGGTCTAAATGTTAATTACGAATCTTCAAGTTATAGTATTTATGCTGTTTTAATTGCAGGTAGTGGCACATCAATGGAAAGAGAATATGAGTTTGCTAGTAGTGTTTTTGAAAAAGATTTAGAAAAAACTAGTAAAGTTGGAAGAAGAGCAGGTGAACTTGCAGTAAAAAGATTAAATCCTAAAAAAATAAAAACATCTAAAATACCAGTTATTTTTTCTCCAAGAGTTGCAAATAGTTTTTTAAGACATCTTTCAACAGCGTTAAATGGTAATTCTATAACTAGAGGTACTAGTTTTTTAAAAAAGAAACTTAATAAAAAAATATTTTCTAGTGAAATTAATATTATAGATGACCCTTTAAAAATAAAAGGATTACAATCAAAGCCATTTGATGGAGAAGGTTTAATAACTAAAAAAATAAATATAATAGATAATGGTGAACTTAAATCTTGGTTTTTAGATCTTTCTACTGCTAATCAATTAAATCTTAAGTCTACAGGTCATGCAAGTAGAGGTATTTCAAGCCCTCCTTCCCCAAGCCCAACTAATCTTTTTTTTGAACCTGGAAATATTACACCAAAAAATTTAATTGGTAATATTAAAAAAGGTGTATATGTAACAGAATTAATGGGTTCAAGTGTAAATTTAATAAATGGTGATTATAGTAGAGGGGGCTCAGGTTTTTGGATTGATAAAGGAGAAATAACATATCCAATTAATGGAATTACTATTGCAGATAATTTAAATGAAATGTTTAAAAAAATGACTTTAGCTGATGATTTAAAATTTAAACAAGGATTTAATTCTCCTACAATGTTAATTGAAGATATGATCGTAGCTGGTTAATATTTATGGAAAACAAAAACGAAAGAAGTATTAAACTTGTAAAAAGATTAATCAAAGAACATGTAAGGCCCTATTTTGGGAAAATGCTTATTGCTGCTATATGTATGGCAATAGTAGCGGCTTCAACTGCTACTAACGCTTGGCTAATGCAGCCTGTACTAGACGAAGTATTTTTAAATAAAAATGCAGAATTATTACTCTTAGTTCCATTAGCTGTTATGACTATAGCCATTGTAAAAGGATTGGCATCTTATGGAGAGTCTATTTACATGGAATATTCTGGAGAAAGAATTATTTCTGATGTGAGATATAGATTATTTTCACATTTAATGAAAGCAGATTTAAATTTTTTCCACAAAAATTCTTCAGGAAAATTAATATCAAGATTTACATATGATGTTGGTTTATTAAGAGCTTCAGTGTCAACGGCACTTACAGGTATTGCAAAAGATTCGATGACATTAATTTTTTTAGTAGCCTTAATGTTTTACCAAGATTGGTTTTTAGCTATTATAGCTTTTTTTGTTTTTCCTGCAGCAGTACTTCCAATACTTTATATTGGAAGAAGAATAAGAAAAATATCGACTTCTACACAACATGAAATTGGTTCTTTTGCAAGTTTACTAAGTCAAATTTTTCAAAGCGCTAGATATGTTAAAGCTTATACAATGCAAAAATACGAAAAAAAAAGAGCAAAAAAAATTGTAGAAGATTTATTTAATTTAATTTACAAATCTGTAAGAGTTCGATCTAGAACAAGACCTATACTTGAATCTTTAGGTGGTATTGCAATTGCACTTGTTATTTTTTATGGTGGTTCAAAAGTTATAAGCGGAGCAACTACCCCTGGTACTTTTTTTTCATTTATTACTGCACTACTTATGGCTTACCAACCATTGAAAAGATTAGCAAATTTTAATGTAAATATACAAGATGGTCTTGCAGCTGCAGATAGAATATTCCAGTTACTTGATCAAAAACCAGAAATATCCGATTCAATTAATGCAAAAGATTATATTCACAAAAAAGGTGAAATAGAATTTAAAAAAGTTAAGTTTTCTTATGATTCAAAAGCCTCTCACGCTTTAAATGGAATTAACTTGAAAATCCAAGGTGGAAAAACTATAGCATTAGTGGGGAAAACAGGTGCTGGAAAATCAACTATTCTTAATTTAATTCCAAGATTTTACGACATAAATAATGGTGAAATAATAATAGATAAAAAAAATATAAAAGATTATAAAATTCAAAGTTTGAGAGAAAAAATAGCTTTAGTAAGTCAAGAAGTAACTCTTTTTGATGACACTATTAAAGCAAATATTGCTTATGGAAATCTTAATTGTACAGAAAAACAATTATTCGAAGCTGCAAAAAAAGCAGATGCACATGATTTTATTTCTTCTTTTAAAAATGGGTATAAATCAATAGTTGGAGAACATGGCATACAATTATCTGGTGGCCAAAGACAAAAAATTGCAATTGCAAGAGCTATATTAAAAGATGCTCCGATTTTATTGTTAGATGAAGCAACATCATCTTTAGATTCAAATTCAGAAAAAGATATACAAAAAAGTCTTAAAGAACTTATGAAAAATAAAACAACTTTAGTAATTGCTCATAGACTTTCTACAATTTTAGATGCAGATTTAATATATGTAATTGATGATGGAAAGGTTTTAGAAAAAGGCAATCATAAAAGTTTGATGAAAAGTAAAGGTTTATATGCTAAATTATATAAACTTCAATTCGCTAACCAAGCTCGCTTGATAAATAAAATTGTAAAATTAGAAGACTATATAGATAAGAAAAATTAGTTTGAACGAGTGCTAAACTACAAAAAAATTTTTAGAACTAAATTTGCATATAGTGTTATATGTTGGATTGGCGCACAATATATAAAATTAGTTGCACAAACAACTAAATGGTCATTTATTAATAAAAAATATATTAAAAATTTATGGAAAAAGAATGAACCTTTTATACTTTGTTTTTGGCATGGCAGATTATTAATGATGCCATTAAGTTGGAAAAATGAAAAAAAAATTAATGTTTTAATAAGCGCTCATTCAGATGGACAATTATTATCACGTACTGTAAAACATTTTAATATAGAAACAATTACAGGTTCATCATCTAAAGGAGGTTCTGAGGCTATTAGAAACATTATTAAATCACTTAAATCGGGAATTTCTGTAGGCATGACACCTGATGGTCCTAGGGGTCCAAGAATGAAAGTGAACTCAGCGATTATTAAAATTGCAAGTCTAACTGGACATAAAATTCTTCCTTTATCTTATTCTGTAAAAAGAAAAAAATTCTTAAATAGTTGGGATAGATTTTTATTAGCATATCCGTTTAATAAAGGTTGTTTTATTTGGGGAAAACCTATTAAAATTAAAAAAAAGATCAATATAAATGAAGATCTAATATTATCTAAAAATTTAGAAAAAATACTTATAAAATTAACTGAAGATGCTGATAAATTTGTTAAAAAAAAAAATTAATAATTAAAAATTGTTACAAAAACTTTTAATATTTTTTAAATCTGGATATCCATCCTTTTGGAAAAAAAAGGGTAGTATTTTACAAAAAATAATTATTAGTATTTTACTACCACTTAGTTTCTTATATTTTCTAGTTTCAAAGATTAATAAAAAATTAAAAAAAAAAAGAACTATAGGAATACCAGTCATTTGTGTTGGAAATATTAATACAGGAGGGACTGGAAAAACTCCTTTTGTAATGCATTTAATAAATATTTTAAAAAAGAAAAAAAAAAATGTTCATGTAATAACTAGAGGATATCTTGGTAAACTAAATGGTCCAATAAAAGTAAATACTAAAAAACATACTTTTAACGATGTAGGAGATGAAGCGTTGTTACTAGCAGAAAAAGCAACTACTTGGATTTCAAAGAATAGATTTGAAGGTGCCTTGAAAGCGACATTAAATGGGGCAGATATAATTATTCTAGATGATGCTTTACAGAATTATTCTATTCATCAAAATTTAAAAATATTAGTAGTAGATGGAGGGTTTGGATTCGGAAATGAATTTATTCTACCTGCAGGTCCTTTAAGAGAATCTATAAATTCTGGAATTAAAAAGTCTGATTTATTAATTTTTTTTAATAAAGATAAAAACAATATTAAAAAAAAAATAAAAGATAAAAAAAAAACTATTATTCATGGCGAATTCAAAATAATTAATTACAAAAATTTAAAAAATAAAAAAATAGTTGCATTTACTGGAATTGGAATACCAGAAAAATTTCATAATTCTTTAAAAGAAAAAAAATTAAATGTTGTAAAATTTTTTTCATTTCCAGATCATTTTATATACAATAAAAAAATAATTAATAATCTCATAAATGAAGCAAAAAAAAATAATTCTATACTTGTTTCTACTTTGAAAGATAAACAAAGAATAAATTATAAACAAAGAAAACAAATTTTTTTTATGGATTTAGAAATAAAATTGAAAAAAGAAAAAACTTTAATTGATTTTTTAAAAAAAAAGAAAATTGTTTAAAATTAAAAAAAAAATAATTTATTTCATTGAAAGTATATTACTTTCACTTTTATTTATTTTTTTAAAAATTTTACCATTAAACTTATCTTCTTTTTTAATGGGAAAATTAGCTTCAATTGTCGGCCCAAAACTAGGTATTTCGAAAAAAGCATATAATAATATTAAATATGTAATGCCAGAAAAAAACGAAGAGCAATCATTGCAAATAATAAAAGGGATGTGGGAAAATCTTGGAAAAGTATTTGGAGAATACCCCCATTTATCAAAATTAGATCCAGAAAAAAATAATAAAATAGAAGTATGTGGAAAAAAAAATTTAGAACTTATAAAGAAAAGTAAGATACCAGCAATTTTTTTTTCAGGTCATATAGCAAATTGGG
>MDSY01070598.1_pt1 | contig 11888 bp, 20 predicted proteins | sample 811131 | NCBI WGS metagenome assembly MDSY01 (sample SAMN05326643, study PRJNA326480) | marine metagenome | isolation source: seawater | place: Atlantic Ocean: South West | collected 2010
CTGCTCTACGGGTTCAGTGACCGCTTCCTCCATGATTTCATCGCTCATGTAACGAACCTCCTAAGGAGTATTTTGATTGTAACAAACTATCTAGACTTTTTCTTTTTCTTCTTTTTTTTGTCTTTTTTGTCATGATGATACGGCATAGAAACCTCACTCAAATTGTGGTGACCAATGATGCCTACAATTGAATCCGCCAGCTACTACAAACGGACTCCCTTCACGCTTACCTTTCCACGTGTCGTCCCAAGCCTCACGAATCTCTTCTATTGTCATCGTGCGACCTACATATTTTTCGCAGTGATCACGCGTAACGTCATCGTCAGGACCAATATAAACAAAAGTGTCAGCACCAGCCTCAAGCGACATGTTCATATTTATCGCCCTGTCAAAATCCATAAGACCATCATGCACTGCTTGTTTAGCGTACCGCGCTAGGTCTGCTTGTACGCTAGTCTGCACAATGCTGACAGCTTCTGCAAATGTTTGTCCAGTTAAAGTCGCTTCGTAAATTTGCTTGTTTACTACTTCGAGGAAATCTTCGCCTAGCGCTGCGTAACCGTTATAGCTGATCTGCTGCAGCTGACGCAGCACACTTCGATCTAGCCTTACAAACTCTGAAAAGGTGCCTAGTAAGGTTTCCGCCTCTGCCGCTACCTCTGCGTACTCTGCTACGAAACCGTCGACGACAGATAAATATCGGGCGTCTATCGCTTGCCGAATCTGTGTACGCGCACTGACTGCCCACTCTAAATCAAACAGCTGCCCGTCACGCAAAGGTGCGTCACGCATCAGACTTACAATGTCAATTGCTAACTGCCTTAGCGCCTCAATTAGTCGACGCTGATGCGTGTCTGCTAATGCGATGACATCATCAAGTCTGTCAGTTTGTTGCGACATTCTGTGTGTTGACCAATGCGTCGCCACCAGCAAACTCGTCTAAGCCAATTTTCTGTCGCACTTCATTAGGCGTAACGAGTCCCGCGTCAATATGATATTTGTAGATTTGCGTAGTCTTATCAAAGTCACCCACTGCCGTCGTGAGCACGTCAATTTCTTCGTGCGCCTCGTGCAGGTGCTGATCGTCAAGCACAAGATCAGCTATCTGCTTGTCTATTTCGCGCAATAAGGTAACTGACTTGACGCCGGACGCTCTCGCTTGTTGCAAGAATCTTAATTCCGACTCGTAGTCGCGCAAGTCAAAAGAATCGGGATAACTAATTTTGACTTCGTGCAAGTTATGATTTTGCCAATTACAGTAAAAGTTCCACAGTTGCTCTTCAGCAAGCTCTAATATGTCAGCTTTTTCTGACAGCTTCGCATTTAGCATTTGAAACTCTGTTTGTAGGGCGATGCCTGACTGCTTGACCGCTTCTGTACCGCGCACTGCTCCCATGTGCGCCATACGATTGATTGATTCTACTTTATCTTGTATCGACGCCCTGATCGCATCGAGATTAGCGCCTGACGGCTGCATTTGATATGGCGTAAGTCCTGAGTCAAGATCGTCGCTTACGTTTATGATAGCGCCTGCACCCGCGCTAGCGTCGGTGTCAAACGTCTTGACGAGCGTAGGATGATTGCTAATCCTAATTAATTGCTCAATTTCGCTTAGCTCTTGATAGATGGCTTTTTGCATGTAGGCGATATCAGAGATGTCACTTATTCCTATACCGCGCACTATAGAACGGTTCGCAGGAAGGTACACGGCAGGCACCTTGCCTATAGGGTTTTCTATTAAGTCGATGACTCGTGACTCAGCGCCGTCGTAGCGCGTGAGTTTTATTTCTTCAGGCGTCCACTCTCTAAAATGCGTAACAGTATGTGTGCCGTCTATGCGATTCACAGATTCCCGTATTTTCATGTAAACAAGCTGATTCCTACCGGATGGCTGCCGCTCATATCGCCAGTCATACACATTTTCTGGCGTGATGAGACTGACATAGGGTCTGATTTCTTGCTCTAGCTCTTCAGCGCGTGTGCCTGCCTGCGAGCGCGGCTTATCAAGTAGCAGCCACACATGACCGTAAACACTAGACCAAATTTGTGCGTCGCGCATGAAGGAATTAAAGCTCTGTCCGTCTAAATTTGCGTCTGCGAGGAATGCTTCTAGCTCTGGCGAGCCTTCCATTGCTGCGAAGTTTCTTGTAGGCAAAATGCGCCACAGAAACGACGAGTAAATGTGTATAACGTTTTTACAATGATTGTCTAATGGCGTCAGGCCGATGCGTCGGTCATATGCCTTAGTGTCTTCGTTTAGATACTGCGACAGGTATGAGCCGTCTTGATAGTCTTGACCGCCCATGTAGCTTCGCAAATAGAATTCCCAACGATCTACGTTGTTGTCGTAGTCAGGGTGCTGATATTCGATATCTACATTAATCATGTCCACCTCTGTGGCGGCTGCGCCGCGTAAGAGCGTTTTATCGGAAACAAGTAATCTATAGCGTAGCCTAGCGCGTCATTCATATGATCGAAGCCGTCTTTCTCAGGCTGGCTTGTGCCTTCTTTGTAAGCGTGACGTTCCAACGACTCGATCACGTTTTTGCACTTTGGGCTGATGAATAGATGCCGAGCACCATCTTTAGATTTGAGCCTTGAATTAACGGCATTAATTCTGTCCCTTATCGCTGTGTGATGGTTTCTGACTTTCACTTTGAAACCGGCGTTCTGCAATATGGATAAATCTGTTCTGCCGCCTGCGCTGGTTCTGCGCTGCCGACACGCTGGATCAGGGTATATTGTAACACTAGAGTTTTTGTAGCGCTCTTTGATCTCTGCGACCATTTCGTCTGTGTCGCTACCGTACATTACAATTTCATCAACAACATAAAGGCTGTCTGCTTTCCGAAGCAATACGACGGCAGACATCGGGTCCAGGTTGAAGTCCATGCCAATATGTAGCGGCTCTATTTTACGCTCGCAATCTGTTACTGACGCCACTCTGTCGAACGCATAGTAGATGATGCCTGCGTAATTAACGAAACGAGCTTCATATTCTTGCTCGAACGTTCTCTGATCTAGATCATTCTGAGCTGCTGATATCTCAGTTTGCGGCACGTGACCGCCTTCGAGCGTCGTGTACTGAAACGATGACCAATGCAGATCGTCATGTCCCTGTCCGTACAGATCGTAAAAATGATTACGTCCCTTCGGTGTGCCTATGAAGAGCGCTGTACCCTGACGATCAGATAATGACGGACGAATTACCTCGTACCACGCCTCCTTACGCATGTCCGCAAACTCGTCAAGCACGCAGAAGTCAAGTGCTCTGCCGCGCAAATTGTCGGGCTTTTCTGCGCCTTTGAGGCTGATCACACTGCCGTTAAGCAATCTCAATGTCAGTGAACTTTCGTTCGTTTTTTCTATGTAATCATGCGGTATCGCTTTAAGAAGCATTTCCCAAGCTATTTCTTTCGCTGCCTTATATGTTGGCGCTACGTACCACACGTTTTTATCGTTACCTGATAGTGCGGCGTTCAGGATTTCAGCAGTAGACAAAAACGTCTTACCAAATCTGCGCCCTGCGACACATACGCGGAATCTAGCAGGACTCTTGAAAATTGTCGACTGCGGCTTAGTCAGCTTCATCAGTAGACAGCTGTATGACTACAGGCGGCAGCTCTTGCGCTTCTGGCACTGCCTCTTTCCAGCCTGCTTGGGTCTTAAGGTAGAAAATTTGTGCCGTCGTGTTGCCTTCAGTAGCGCTGCGCAGCAAGGATTGACTGACTCTGCCGATGGCTCTGGCCCTGCCTTTTTTATATGCGGCAGAAACCTCTTCATCTCGTTGCATTATTGCTCTAAACGTTCTAGACGGAATACCTAAGTAGTCGCAGATCTGTTCTTGATTTAGTACAGCTGCTAGCGTCTCTACTTCTGCTATCTGCTCAGATGTCAGCTTTGTACGCGGTCTGCCGCCCGTATTCGTTTCGTCAGCTATCATGATTACTAAATGCGTCTAGTGCATACCAGATCAGTGAGTTCCTATAGCCGCCGTCATGTGTCGCGTTGATCGGCGTTACGCCGTGAGTGTTGCGCCATGCAGGATACACTAGCATCGAGTCATGCGCTGAATTCATCGTGATGCCGTAATCAGGTATGAAAAGATTGCCGCCGGTGCTGTTAAGGCGTTTAGTGATTATCACATTGAGCGCGCCTTTGACGTTTAAGGTGTCCTTGTGTATCGGCGCTGCAATATTGTAATTGCTAATAGAGCTTGTGAATAAATCACAAAAGCGCCATTTCTCAGGGACCTTTGTCAACACTGCGTCACGATGTATATCGTATAACTCAGGTGCGACAGATTGTATGATTTTAAGCGCTTCCCTCCCTGCCATCGTCATTGCTTTGATAAACGTCTGCGCGCTCTCTACTGCATGCACTGATGATCTCGTAGGATATGGACGGCGCATTATAGCTTTCGGCGGCACTGAGCCTATAATGCAAGAGTATTGATCTACGGCTGACCTGGCGTCTTTGAATTTGCTGGCACGCGCCATCACTGTTTTCGGCACGCGCTCAGAGTTTAGCTCGCTGTTCGCTACGTCTGTGAGTTTCTTCAGGCGCTCAGGTATTTTCGCGATGTAGAAACCTACAGTCTCTTCGCCTGCGCGAAATAGTGCGTCGCCTTTGAATGTCGGCGGTAACTCTCGCGGCTGATGACCGACTTTGTATTGATGCTCGATCTCTTCGAGCTGCACGACTCTCATGCAAAACAGAAAACATTAGTACAAGCAGGGAACCAACTTTGTTGCCACACTTCGTAATCTCGCTGTTCCCATCTGATACTGCTCCACGACGCCTCTACGCGATATTGGTTTTTCTGTCGCTCGATTAGCGTCCATAAACGTCGGAGGCTAGGATCAATATCAAATGACCACTCGTATACGAGCTTGCTGAATTTAGCCTTAGTAGTTTCTAAGATAGGCATTTCAGCGCCTTCGATGTCCATTTTACAACAGTCTTTATTTTTTGCTTCGTCGTCGAATTTTAAGGCCGGTACTTTAATAGCCTGTTTGTTCCATTTTTTTACAATACTGTTACGCCATACGTTACCGTTATTACCGATATGCAAATTTACGCTCGTAGTGCCGTCGTGTACTAGCGCTGCCTGTTTCACATCTGCGTAGAAGCCGTTTAGCTTCATGTTGCGCTCGACTAAATCGCAGCAATATGGATCAGGTTCGTACACTGTCACTCTCGCGCCTCGAGACGCCGCAACGAGCGCGAATGCACCAACGTTGCCGCCACAGTCCATCCAATGTTCGCCTGACTCTACACGATTGCCGCGCTTCTGATATACGTCTTTGCCAATTACCTCTTCGAAGGTCTTTAGATCACTGTAGCCTCGCCTATGCAAAAACTTGATTCCCTTGATTTCGCCTCTCTCAAGCTTCAATTTTTGCTTTCTCTTGTTTCAAAAATTCTAGGAGCATCTTGCCGATATACGCGTTTCTTTGTCGCCACCAAGTGATTATTTGTTGCGCCTCTCCGTAATGTTTCGGCTCGAACTCTATCTGTATCGCTTTGCGTACTCCTGACTGCAGACTGTTTAATTCAGCCTCTAGTTCTTCTTCATCGAGAATGCTGTAATCTGGCGTATCTGCGAATTCAGGGATTTCGTCGAAGCCGATTATGTCTAGGTCAAAGTCGTCTAGCTGCAGTGCTTCTATCTCTAGAGCAAGCAAATCATCATCCCACCTAGCATTTAATGCTAACTTGTTATCGGCGATGACATACGCGCGCTTCTGTGTATCACTGAGCCCTGTCAGCGTGATCGTCGGCACTTTTTCTAAGCCTAATTGTTTCGCCGCTGATAGCCTGCCGTGACCTGCAATTAGAGTCTTCTCTTCGTCAATCAATAGAGGATTAGTGAAGCCGAATTCTTCGATAGAAGATGCTATCTGCTGCAGCTGCTTCTCACTATGCGTGCGACTATTTTTTTCATAGTCAGACAGCTCTGTAACTTTATGATACTTTACACTCAGTTTTTTTGTGGCGCGTTGAAGAGCTTCGCCCATAAAACTCCCCTTATTCGACCGTCTCGGATAATTCCGGTACGTATATTTTCATAACTTACAGGATACGTTTCTACTGTGCCGTCGTCAAATGCAACCAGATAAGTGCCTTCATCGAGCGGCATATCTGCCATTTCTCGCCAAACTATCGTCACAGTTTGTTTCAGCTGATCCATTTCTTAGTTAGCCATCGTTTACGCCAACTGGGATTTTCATAGGTGGCACAAGTCTGACTTTGCTGAGGGCTACTTATAACGCGAAGCAAGTCTTCAGAAACGCCGTGATCTATCACTGCCCGGGCTTGCTTATACGTGATGTCTAGCGTCTCGACAACATCAGATACAGTGAACGTCGTTAACGGTTCCTTAAGTAGAATTGTCAGGCTTTCGGGTGCAGTCGCTCTGTTAGTACGCATATCGTGTCCGCAAAAAAAAACCCGCAACTAAATTAGCTTGCGGGTAAATGTCCACCAACCTTCTAAGAGAACTCAAGATAGCATAATGACACTACTGATCTATCTCGTCAAATGCCGTTGAGCAATCTCTGTCGTCATAGTTCGGATGACCTAAAACGCCTTTCGACTCAACCCATTTGTCTACCATGATGCAGTAGTGAATATGTGCACGCTGCGCCTCTGTATAGTCGCCTGTACCTACTAAGCTAAAACCGATAAGCAGAATCAATATGCCGATTACTTCTTTCATGACAACTTTCTCCCTGTGTGTGTAGCCGCTTACGCGGCTATCAGCTTGCGCACACCTTTCGACATAGCCGCGTAATCAATGCCCGATCTTTTTTCTTCTGCCTCTTTGAAAACCTGGGACGTGCGCAGCGTCTTCTCTATCTGATTGCGCTGATGCATCATCGCTTGCGTAGGATTCTTGTATTCTTTCTCTTGATGCGAAACGTAATGCGTTAGCACGTTATACAGAGCGTACGCGTTGGATCCCATCTCATAACAGTACGTCGACCACAGATTAAGACATCGCTGCAATCGAGCATTCTGCCGTTCTAACTGATCATTCTGCTTAATTCCTAAAAAATCCTTGAACACGCTAGTGGCGACGTCAGTGTCTACTTTGGTTAGCATCATAGCTCCCCAATAATTTTGTGCGCTCTGAAATTGCTCAATCATAGCGATCACAGATTTTGCACCTTCCTCAACGCAGAGCGATTCTGTATGCGTAGACGAATATGATCCTACGATATGCCCTAGAATCTGCCCATTGAGGCACTTCATACGCAGACCGCCTGCCTTTGTCAGATAGCGAGTTGTTCCGTCAAAAGAATTAAGCGCGCAAAGTTGTAACGCTGTTTTTGACTCATCGTCATACATCTTGATCGACTCTTCAGGGAAGATAAAATCGACCATGGCTCTCGCGCCATTCGGCGTCTGCCTAACCTTTACTGAAGCGCCTTCGGCTCTGATAGACGAAGCTTCGACACTGCGACAGAAGCTAGAAAAAATTTCTTCATTCGTGACTACTTTGTAGTTACTAGACACGACGCTCATGACGTCTTCAGTCGACATATTGATCAGTGCTTTTTTGTTAGGGACTCTTCGACCTTTGATAGTGTAGACGTCTTCTGCTTCTACGTTGAACAACAAGTCCTGATCGTCGATTTGATCCATCAACTTTGTATATGTGCTCATGTGTTATCTCCTTAACGTTTGTGGTTAATCCACAAGACAACTATGCCTGAAGAAAAAACATATAAAAACTTTTTTTTGAGATTACAAACAATGATTTACACTACTTTCGCAGCATTTTTCTGATTTTGGGGGTGAGAAATATGCGTATTCACACCCCTTAGTTATATGAGACTATCTCGTAGTTGTCGTCTGCCTCTTTAGCTCGCACTTCCTGCCTGTAGTGCGCGGCGATTTCTTTACGTATAGCAGCAGTCGACTTAAAGATTTCTCGCGACTTTTCTTTTAGTAATTCCATATGCGCTGCGCCGTAATGCTTCATCAGCCAGTCGCGAAACTCTATCGGCTGTTCTGTGAAATGACGGTGATGGTAGTGGCAGAGGGTGACGCAGTTGTCCATAGACCAGCGGACAGAACGCAGTCTTCTACCGTAAATATGTGCTGCCTCTAATGTGTCGTTTCTGCCGCAGTAGACACATTTCTTATCACGAGCGCGCACTGCTTTGCTAAACCATGCGTCTGCTTGATCGCGCTTCACAGCCATGTCTATTTGCCGAATCGCACAGCAATATCGTGCTTTTCCGCTAAGTGTTTCGATACGACTTCGTAGACCTCATTGACTTCTGTTTTTAGCAAGTCTGTCGTAGATTTCCTATCGAAGAGTATCAGCTGTATCGGTCGCCAGATGTAATCCATCACTAACGTTTTGGTCGGAGTGATTTCTACTGTAGGTTTCAGAACTTCGCGCATATCCTTACCCCTGGCGACTAGCTCTTCCGCCACCTCATTGCAGTATGCATAGATAGCTTTATTTTGCTGACTAGTGCGCGTAGGCTGTACGACTTTGAAGCAGATATCCTTGTCTTTGTTTTTTTCAATGTAGTCCAGCAATGCTAGGCGCTGTTGTTCATTCCTGATGCACCACCCCTGCCCCTCATTTGGCATAGACTCGCCTCCCATCAAAAGACATGTAGCGGCCATGCTTTTTCAGCATTTTTTCTCTGAATGCGACGTTATTCATGAAGTCGTGCGTGAGCAAGTCTGTAGCGTCCCATTTTCGCAGCGGCAATATACCGTCTTCTGTTTGTGTATCGTTAGCTAACGGGCTACCGCCTTGTTTATCTGCACGAGATAGCCACGCATTGACGAATCTCTTAACGCCTTTTTTCGTTTTACGTTTTTTAGGATTCGCGTCTGTCCAGCATGCTATAGCGTCTAACTCTACGTGTACGTCGATATTTTTGTACGCTCGTTGCCAACTAATGATGTCCGTCTCGTCGGGTTCCCAGTCTTCTCCGCTCATTAGCTTCATGTGCGCACCGTAAGTTTGTCCAATCCTTGTGTCAGCTGAGGAAAATAGTTATCGAGATATGTCGCAGGCTTGTTATGGCTAGTCTGTTCGCGCAGCCGGAAAAAACCTTTATGCTGCGGATACATCTTCATAAAACGTCTCGCATAGAAAGCAGGATGATTGTTCCCGACTTTAAAGCTAGTCACGCCGTCTCCGCCTGCGTCTTTTTCCCAACGTATTCTTTCGAAAACTGCTTTCGCAGAATAATGTTTGTAGCCCTTGTTTATCATCATGAACGAAAATTCACAGAAAAGTTCCCAAACTTCAGGATGCTTAACATGGTACGCAGTTACCTGTTCGCGCATTTCTTCGTGCCGTGTCTTCATGCGTTTCTCCTATCCACACTTCCCCTTTTTAAGTTGCTGACGCAACCTAATTACTCAAACTCGTAATGACGTGCTCTGCATAACGTATCGAATCTTGCCATCTATTCTCGCTACTAGCACTCAGCATCGAGAGGCGCTTAATAAAGAGGGTCAACTTTGCTCTAAGGTTCTTCAGTTCCTTAGCCTAACGCCCGTTATGCTCTGAAGAGTTGTGGCACTGACGCCATACCATGTGATATTCTTGACGCGTGACGTTACTCCCCTTTCGTCACGCTCATGGTTACTCCTAACCAACTTCCCCGCCGCAAGGCGGGGATTTCTATTTGCAACGCATTAAAAAATCATCGATACTAATTTCGAAAAACTTCGCAAGCTCAACTACCCGACTAAGCTTCATATCTGTGCGACTACGCCATCTCGCTACCTGTACTGGCGTAACTCCTAGTTCAACAGCCAGCTCTCTATTCGTAATGCGAAACTCAGCTTGTATTTGCCGCAAGCCTTTTCCCACATTATGCTCTAACGCATCCGCTGTGTTCGACAAATCAGAAGGGTATGGCATCTTCAGGTATCTCCTTCGCTCGAATGTCATCTTCTGCTAAAACTTTTTTCGCTTGCTCAATACCTTCCTTGGCTTGTTTCCTCTCATTTTCTTCTGTAGGAAATAGCGATATACGTCCGTCCCAATTCTGACTGTGTAGCGGCAATGCGTTCATTTGAAACCAAACGCTGCCATCATCAGATTTCCATAAAGAGCCAACGTCAACCCAATCGTTCTTTTCTTCGCCTTTAGCGTTAACGTAGGGAATCTTGACTTTGCCTCTTCTAATTACTTTCATCGAATGCTCCTAATTCTGCTTGCAATTCCTTAGCCGTACGCTTTTGCTCGTCGCTTATTCGCAAGTTCATTTTTTCTTTTGCAAACCTCGACATCTCGTCCCACAGCTGCGCGAAGCCTACTGCATCGCGACGTGCTAGTACGCCTGTCAACTGACTCTCATATTCGTGTAGCTTTGCGTCCGAGCGCTTGATCTCTGCATTTAACTGTTTTTTCCAGGCTACCTTTTCACCGTGAGGCGCGTCGTTGTAAATATCGTTCAGACGCTGTTCGCCAATTTCTTCTAACCATTCACGGAATGCCAGCGCATCGTTTTGCTGTAATTTCTCTTTAGCAGTCTCATAATCTGTAACTTGCGCTACTGTCGGCAAATCTTCGCCTGCGTAAATGTATAGACCCAAACCTTGCAGTGCTATAGCTTTAGCTAAACACCTCTGCATCGCTGTGTTAATGTCAAAACAGTTAGGCTTTTTTATTGGCTGATTTCGATGATCAGTGACAGGTAAGTATGCTGTTCTGGTTATACCTTTGCATGTAAGCTTACACCATACCATCATGCTGCCGTCATCAAACGTAGTCGGCTCAGGCATTTCCCAAGTTGCGTCAGGTACGCGCTTTAACAGCTCCTGCACAGCAAAACACCAACTCAAATACGTAAACTTTCCTTTCTGCTCTGTGTACTGATTAACATCTACTACTGACAACTCTTGAAACAAATCCATAACTCTCCCCTTAAAAATGATCCCAATACTCGTCGCGCACAGCATCGAAGCAATACTCGCAGTACTTATTGCTGTCGTCTTCTCGCTGATATAGCGGTGCATTTTTCAGTTCGTTACAGCCATCACACCACTGAAAGATATTTAAGCTCGGCGGAAATTGATGTACACGTACACGAACATCGCCAACTTTCTCTTCATGCTCAATAACCATGTGTCTTTCTTTCATAGTCATCAGGCTCGTTAGGATCGCATTCCGGTGGTGACTGCTCTGAAGCATACAGTTCGCCAAACTTCTGAATAACGGCTTGATAAGCTTCTTTATCTGCCTCGAACGCTTTGATGCTTTCTAAATCAGGCTTGATATCTGCGTTCAAAATTTCGAGTGACTCTTCAAGCGTAGCTATCGCGTCATTGATCGGCTTGAGATAGGCTTTCGTTTCATTGCTCATCTTCTGCAATCCTCCAGCACGTATCGACATAGTTAATGACATTGTGTGAGTGACCGTCACCCTGCCACTTGCAATGATGAATTATTAAGTCAGTGTTGCTGATAAACTGCGGTGTTCCCCAAATCTCATATCTAACGAAATCATCAACGAGCGTGTAGCTAGCCTCTATTTCGTCAACACACACTGCTAGCTGTGCGTACATCCTACCGCTGTCTGTCCACCAATCTTCGATAGCGGCGCCTTGATAGACGCCTTCATCGATGTCGACAGGTCCGTCAGTCTCTACGATAATTGAAAGCATTTTTCTCCCCTTGCTAAGTGTTCCACATGGAACAACTCGTATTAAACCTCATTAGGCGCAGGAAAGAAACCTTTAGGGGCAACCTTTTAATATGACCAGATAGTAGGATATGGGCGCTCATAGTCCCAGTCTAGATGTAAAAATCGACTATCGCCGCGCTGATTCACGCCGATGCGCGGACAGCCATGCTGTAAGGCTACGTGTATGAGCCTGTAGGCGTCTTTTCTGCTGAC
>MDSY01124571.1_pt1 | contig 11888 bp, 11 predicted proteins | sample 811131 | NCBI WGS metagenome assembly MDSY01 (sample SAMN05326643, study PRJNA326480) | marine metagenome | isolation source: seawater | place: Atlantic Ocean: South West | collected 2010
ACATCGAGTCCAATTACTATCAGTGAGACAACGTTTCCTCATTGTTTACATCGAGTCCAATTACTATCAGCGAGACCACGTTTCCAATATTCATCATCTCCTGTATATCTGAAAATGTCATTTTTATTTAAATTTTTGTCTGAATAATCTTTAAGCACATGTTTAAGTGCATCTTTGTGACATCTTTAGTCGACATTTCCTATAAAAATTATTATATTATTTTATTTTTTGGTTTGTTTTTTAGATTTCTTCTTATATTTTGAGATAAGATATTGTATCATAACATAATTAAATGTTAACATCTAACAATAATTACATATTTTTAAAAATTGATTTATATACATATATATATATATATATATATATATTATAATGGAAAAAATTAAGAAAATTTTTGATCAATTTGATAAGGATAAAGATGGATATATTAATAAAAAAGAATTACATGCATTAGCTATTGCACTTAATAATACATTATCTCCAGCTGAATTGCAAGATCTATTTAGAGATTTAGATATAGATAATTCTGGTAAAATTACAATGGGGGAATTTATTAAATATTGGATAAAAGAATAATATTAATCTTTCTAATTGTATGTATATTTTTGATAGTAAATTAGTACGTGGTTTTTTAATATATATATTGATTATTTTATGTGATTGGATTACTTACTACAATTAGTTTATTAACACCAATATATAGATAATTACTATTTTAAATCTAACAGGGTGTTTCCTGGTAATTTTAAACCTGCATACACGTACAATGATGATAACTTGAGTATATATTGTCAGAAGAATATACACAATTTACTAATTAATATTTTTACTTATATATATTATATATATATTATATATAAATAAATCTATATTTTCCTTCTTTTCTTCTTTTTCCTTTTCATATATTTTAAGAATCTAATCTTCTCTCTCTCTCTTCTAACAAGATTAATCTTTCTGTTTTTCTTATCTTTCAGCAAATGATTTCTTTTATCTACTCCATCCGATTTTGTATCAAAACAATGTGGTACATCAATACTATTTGTTTTAGTACTTTTTATAAATATTTCACCATCTTCTACAAAAAAGCCTGCCTGTTTGAAAAGCTTATTAACATATTTTATTTTGAATACTTCCCAAAATGGTTTGGCTTCATCAACATGTGTAAATGGTATTTCCCATAAATTTTTATGACGGTAGTAAAACGTATTGCCTCTATAATATCTAAAACTATGCATCCATCTCAATTCTTTCCATCTTAGAGAATGATAATATATTTTTAACAGCCTTAACCATTTGTAATCCATTTGAGAAATATTAATACTTTTGATACATGAATTAGAGAAGATTTTCAGAACTATATTACGAAAAATATCTGTGCTCATTCTATTTTCTGTAAAAGTAATGCAATTACAATTTTCAAAATCAATAATATCACTCATATTGTCATCATCATAATAATCATCCTTTTCTAGGTTACATATGGTTTTAGTTTCGGCTGTAAAGTGAAAGTTATTAGGATCGCACATATATAAACTACTAAGGTAAGTGAAGAAAATATAAATTTTGTTTATATCATTGTATTTAACAGATAATATTCTTTCAGACCATCTTTCGTAATCCATGTCATTATCACGTACTTTTCGATGGATTTCATGCTTTAGACTAGTTAATAGACTTCCTTCTTGAAGAACTGAACAATCTTTGTCAAAGATAACCTTGGATATTGTACCTTTATGCGTTAGGCTTTCATTTATTTTTATCTCATTCTTATTAAAAAGGTATTCACATTTTTCAAATGTAAGACCACTATCTTTTAATATGACTGGTACATCATTACTACAAACATAACTACTACGTACAATTGTTTTTGAATTAATCAACTCTAATCCTGTCTTACAATTATTAATCAAACAATCATCTATTAATAGCTCACTATATTTTGCATACACAGCTCTTTTTTGATTTATAAGTATAAGATGATGTAAACTACAGTTAGAATTTAAAACAGATATTGTTTGATTAATAGTTGTACGATTAGAATAACATCCATATATATCAAAATGATGTCCTAGAGGCGGAATAGTAAAAATTCCTGGACCAAGGAATAATGTAATTTTTTTATTATCATTTAAAGTAGGTTGATTGTCAATATAGTAACTTGTTTTTTTGGGTTTTTTATTATAGTATGATATACATTCATTTAAAGTATGCTGATTGTCAATATAAAATGTAGTTTTTACTATCCTCGTTTTATACGGGAATGTAAAATATATGTTTGTTGTCAACTTATATTCCCATATAAAACGAGGATTAGACTTATCTACAAATTCTAAAATATATCTCCAAATATCATCACATAGTCTTATTCTAAATGTAGATTGATCGACGATTTTATGAATGAATTTATCATCTTCATTATATGATGACTGCGTGTTGTTGATAGGATACATAATATCATCATCGTTGTTATATACATTATTTGTAAATAACGTATTTTGTACCAGTTTACGGTAAAAGTTAGTAGTATTTTTTATGGAATACATTAATATATTATAGCCTTGTCGAATATAATATTTCAATTTTTATTACTATATTTGCTTCGTGAACCTATCTTTTGTATTTAAATAAAAAAAAAATATTAATAATTTTTAAATCTATATATGTATATAAATGAATTATCCAATAGTTGATAAACCAGGTAAATATGATTTATTAGAATTATATGATTCAAACATTAAAACATATAGTAAATTAAATGATGAAATGATAAAAAAAAATGAATCAATTGTTCGAATTATGACTTATAATATTCATTATTGGTCAAAAATTAATACTGAAAAACAAGTTGAAGAACCAAATCATTTAAAAATTATTAATAATTTACAGATAGTAAATCCGGATATATGCTGTTTACAAGAAGTTAATTTTAGTAAAACACAATATATTACAGAAGATTTTAGAAAAGCAATAAATAATATAGGATACGAACTTCATTCATATTGTACAACAACTCCATCTTGGTTTAAAGCACCTTATGGAAATGCTATTTTAATAAAAACATCATTATTAGAAAATTTGTCGCCTTCTCAAAAAAATAATATTTATAAAAATAATTCAAAAGGCAAGTCAACCAAATGTTTCGTAGAAATAAATTTAAAAAATATAAGAATAATATGCACCCATTTAGATGTACACGATAAGAGTGGCGTTGTTAGAATTAAACAAATAAGCGAATTAGATAATTATACATCTGATAATAAACCAACTATATTTTTAGGTGATTTTAATTTAATTAATGAAAAAGATTCAGTTAATAAAGAATCCCTAGATTATCTTGAAAAATTAAAAAAAAATAGAGGGACAAATGGAATGGCATATGATTTCATGAAGAAATTAGGATGGATTGATGCATTTGACATTAATAATACATATAAGCCTCCATTTACAACATGGAATCTAACTAGAATTGATTATATAATGTTTAAAAATATTGAATTATCTAAATTATCAAATTTTGTAAATAAAGTAGGAGTATATTATTCAAACGAAAGCGATCACATACCTGTTTTTATTGATTTAAATAAAACAGATTTATTTTCTTTAGAAGAAATTAATAAACTTAATATAAAAAAATCTATAGTAAATTATATGGCAGATGATAGTACATTATTTACTTTAAAATTAAAAAGTAATGTAGAAAATAAAGAAAAATATTTAGAATCGTTGACAAAATATTGTAAAGGAACATCTATTTTTGATGGGAAAATTAAATACTTAGATGATCTAATTGGTTTAAATTTTTCTAATGCTCAGGGACCATTTAATCAAGATCAATGGTGGGTTAAACAACAAGATAGTAAAATAATATTTAATTCGGATAGTAATGGTCATTTAGGTGATCCTTATATGGTAGGGCTAACTAATAATAATAAAAATAGAGATATATTAGATAACCCAATTAGTCCTCAAAATAGAATTGGAAATTCACAAGGACATCATGGTATTTACGGAAAATATGGAAAATATACAAGCGCCGCAGATAATGTGTATAGTTATCAGTGGCAGAATGTACATAACTTTCAAATTAATAGTTTACCTACAGATATTAAAGTAGGTATAGATATTGAAGAAACTAGTATTTTTAGATGGAATGTAACTGATAAAAGATATGAATATCATATGATCTTATCTAATGGTAGTTTTAAAATTAATCCTATTTTTTTTACTCGTATTGAAAATGACGATAGTAGTATTAATTATGAATCATCACATATTGAATATATGGGAGTAGTAAAGACATCTTTAGACGGAGGATATAAAAAAAAATATTTAAAGTATAAAAATAAATATTTAGCACTTAAAAATAAATTAAAATATTAATTTATAATATATATATATATATATGGATTCATATGAAGAAAAATGGATTAAATATTATTTAGGATATAACGATCCATCCTGTTTAATTAGAATAGGTCCAATGGGTAGTGGAAAAACATCTGCTATAGATAAATTTTTAGAAAATTATTTAAAAATTTCTTCTAAAAATTACATGCTTATAGATGTGGATGCAATTATAATGAATAGCATTGAATATAAAAAGGGTAAGGATGCTTTAGGACCTAATCCAACATCTAGAGAATTAAATAATTTATGGTATAGTACTTCAAAAATTATAAAGGCATACAAAATAAGAGATAATATAACTTTAAAAATTCTTAATAAGAAACGAAATTATTCTGTTGAAAGTACTGGAAGTTATTTTTGCCCAAATAAAGAAATAGTATGGAAAAATTTTACTAATGGATATAGAATGATAATTATATTTCCATTTGTGACATTTAATGAATTAGTAAAACGTGTCAAAAAGAGAGCAATTGCAGAAGGAAGAGATATAGATAAACCCGCATTAAAAAAAAATTATATTAATGCATATAATAAAATTTTTAATATTATTTCACTTCCAGTTGATTTTTTTTTAGTAAATAATATGGTTGGACCTAACGAACAACCAACATTATTAGCGGAATCGACATTTCATAGTAAATCAGATGATACAAACTGTATTAAAGGAAAAGTTGAATTAGAAGATATTAAGAAAATTTTAGATAAATTACAAGCTAGTAATGAGGATCCTGATATAAAGAAACTATTAAAAACTTTTTTTGAAAAACTAGTTAAATATATAGACCCACTTTCTTTACCAGTACTAAATCTTAATCCGATTAATTCAGAATATAAACTACTTAATCCTGGATATAAACTAAACGGTGGTGTTAATTATAAAAAAAAATATGAAATTTATAAAAAAAAATACATATACTTAAAAAAATCTATCAATTAAATATTTAAAAATATTGTATTGAGTTTTATTATAAATCCATAATTTTATTTTTGGATTTTTATTATTATTTTTTAATAACCATTTCCTTATTCGCAAAAGCCCAAGAATCGCAGCTTCAAGCATAGGATATCCGTAATACCCAGTTGAAATAGGTCCTATAACTAATGATGAAATATGTTTATCATCAATTGTATTAAGTATTGAATCATAACATTCCATATGTTTAACTTTATTTGTTTTACATCCATTTAATAAATACGGGGTGACTACATGGACAATATATTTAAAAGGCAAATTGTGACCAGTTGTAATTTTAACATCACCTGTATAACATTTAACATCATAATAATTTTTTTCTAATGTTTTAAGTTTTTTAATTTCTTCATTTAAACTTTCACCTGCAAATTGATGGATTAAAAGATCCATTCCACCTCCGCCTAACAATGCTTCATTAGCAGTATTCACCACCGCATCTGCATTAATATCAGTTACAAATTTATCTGTTAATTCTATATATTTTTTTAGATGACCGTTACCTATGTTAGGAATATTATAATATCCTGATTCCAATAAATTTTTTTCTTTTTCGTTTCTATCAATTAAATTATCATCATGATCATTTCTTAACCTGTTATTAATATTTTTTGCTTTATCTGGAAAAATTTTTTTTTGTTTATTATAGATAGCATTTTTTGATAACTTTGATATATTACCATTAAATGTTGGATAAGTAAATGTATTATAATTAGTTTCTTTATTCAAACCAATATTTATAAACCTAGATATATTATCATTTTTAAGGACGTTTACTGTGTAATCATTAAATTTATTAATATAAATTTCTAATAGTTTAAGTTTCGTAATATATATTGGGATAATATCTGTTTTTTTATTTTTTTTTTTCATTAAATTTAAGGATTCATTAAGATTCATTTTTTTACCATTTATTTTTCTGTACATCATTAAATATCCTATTATACAAGATACGGATCGGTTCATTCCAAAATGACAAAACACAATGATTTTTTTGTTTTTAATTTTATTATTAATTATTTCAGCGATATGGATGATAGTTTTTTGTAGTTCATCGTTAGTTGTTTCACATAATTTAAAATTATAAGTAGCTTTTATATTTAGAATTTCTTTAGCTACATTTATTGTAATATCAAATTTTGTTAAATCTGACATGTAGTTACCTACATATAAATTTTCTATTATTTCAAAAGAATTATTCATTAAGATATAATATTACAAAAAAATTCAATTTTTTTGTAATATTATCATAAAACGTATAGTAAACTAATTATAAACACTAATTTTATTTTATGCATTTGAACATTTAAAATACGGATGTTAATTACAATTATAAGTTAATATATAATCCTTTTGTTTTATTGTATTTTTCATATAATATTATTACCTAAACGCTCACTTAAATTATATATATTATTTATTTTAACTAGGTGAATAAAGAGCTAAACTATTACATAAAACATTATTAATAAATAATATTAATAAATTAATTTAAAATATCATTTTAATATATATGATGTTAACAACTATTGAAAATTTATTCGACCATATTCTGAAAATAGTAAAACAAAAACGTAAAACAAATGCTTCTTTTGATGGAAAAAAATTCTGGCAACCAATAAAAACAATTCTATCAGAATCTAGTTGGAAGGCAACTAAGTGGAGAAAACAATCAAAAACTAAATATAATAAAATAATGAACATGCCTGAATTTTTCATAAATGGTCATGGAAATACTAAAATAATAGAAAAAAACCACTTTTTGATACAAACTGTCAGAATTCCAAAAAATGAAGAACCTTCATTAAGAAAGGTGTGTCAAATTGCATTAAATATTGGACAATATCAAGGATATACAAGAAAAACAATTAAAAATAGCAGTATCAAACACTATTTATTAAATTCAGATTGTTGTATTTTATTAAAAGATATTCTCCCTAACAAAAAAATTTTAGAACTAAAACAATTACTAAAATAATGATGACATTTTAAATCTTCAAATGTATAAAATATCTAGTTAAATATAAATGAGTAAAGATTTTATTGATTATTATTATAAAAATAAAAAAAATTTTACAATAACAAAAAAAGATAAAAAAAAATATATTTTTATCTTAAAAGAAGGTTTATTTAAATTTAAAGTAAACCTTAAAAATCTAACATGTAGTTTTTGTAAAACAAAAAAATTATGTAATTTAAAAAAATGTAATCATATTTATCAATTATTTAATATAATATACAATGTTCCTGTTAATTCATTAGAATTTTTATGGAAAAATAATAATTATAATCGGATATTAAAAGGAGAAGAACTTAAAATATATGAAAAAGATACTGAATGTATAATTTGTTTGGATGATATATTTAAAAATGGCAATTATAATAAAGTTACTAGTTGCTTATTGTGTGGTAAATATTATCATACAAAGTGTCTAAGAAGATGTAAAGAATTTATTTGTTTAAATTGTAATAATAATTGGGAAATTAAATTTTAAATAAAAATTGTCAACATCTTAAGGATATAAGTTTAAAACCAGACAATAAAATTAAAACTTGGTGGAATTATAATTGAATAAATTATTACAAAAGAACAAATAATGTTAATAATGATCAATCATATATTTTTTAATTAAATATTCTTTCATTACATAACATTCTGATTTTTATGTGCTTTTTTCAACATTGCAACTATTATTAAATCAAAGTTATTTTTTTTATATAATAGAGCTATTCACTTTGTGAATCTATTTATCCTTCCATCTAAGTCTAACTTAAATCCAAGAATTACTAATATTTATAGTACTAATATATTTTTTAAGCTTGATATATTTTCCCTTATATTTTAAATATTTATATTTAAATCCTTGTAATTCACTTGATTTTTGTCTTATTATTTTCGGTAATTCTTTATTATATGATCCACATGAAAAAATAAATAAATTTCCTGTTTGATTATTATCTTGAAGTATTTTTAAGATATCTTCTTCTGTATAAAAATCACTTAACTTAAATGATTTATTAATTGATAAATCTAATAATTCAACTTTCTGGGGTATACCTTTTTCATCATGTTCGGCTATATGCTTATCCATATTAAACAAGTTTTCTGGTAAACTATTTATATTAAATAATCCCATAAATCCACCTGTACCACCTTCAAATTGAAAGTCCATTTTAGGTGCCTGAGATTTATTTGGATATACTCTAATTTGAAAATTTAAATTTTTTTTAATTTTATCTATATTATCATTAATTAATTTTTTTGATTGTGTTAAATTATTTACATCTTCAGTATTATCAAATATATAATCGAATACAATCACCTCAAGTTTATTAATTGGTTCTAAACCATATATATTAGATTCTTCTCTAGAATCTTCTTCGTTATTTACATATTCTAATTTTTTATAAATATATTCTATTATCATTTGATTTTCTATTAAATTTAATTTTTCTCTTCTCTCTTTAATATGTAAAATAAATGTATCTGTAATATTTTTATAATATGTTGGTAAATACTCCTGTATTATAAATCCTAACTTATTAAATAATTTTTCTCCTGGTGTATGAAATGTTATTAAATTAAAATTTTCTGGAACAATAAAATGTGATTTATCAAAATCATTATCTATATTTATACGCAACCCATGGCTTACTAATAAATAATCTGACATATACTAATTATTAGATATTTATTTCATATTTAGACATATTATTCAAATACATAATATAAATTAATTAAAAAAGATTGAAACAAGTTAAATATTATAAATATATTCACAATGTGAATAGTATAATGTAATCAATTATAAAGTTTAGAGGTCTAATGAAAGTTTATCAAGAAATTAGCGTAGATAAAGATAGTATCATTTTTGATACTATCAATGCTTTCCATGTTAATTTCCCTCAAATAATGGCTATACGAATATTAAAATCTAATAAATTTATAGGGTATGAACTAATGTTAAATAAAAAATTTTCAGATTATGAAGAATTTAATGAAGATACATTAGTTTTATATTGTTATAGTTTTATGGATTATAATTGTAAAACTAAAGATATCAAGTATCCGCTTATATATCAAAGAGTTGGTATGATGTGGCCTCCGTCTGATAATTGGTATACGAATGATCCTATTAATCTAAGTCGTTTTCTTATTTGGAATGGTTTTGGTAATGGTCCACTTGATGTTCCTAAAGAAAAAGATAATTCATATCATAATCTAATCGTTTTGGGTTATAATGATATTAAGAAAACAGTTAATAAATACTCTTATCTTAAGTATGTCTTTACTAACGATGGAAAAGATCCGTTAACTAATAACAAACTTGATACGATTACCTTACTAAAATTATCAGAAGTATTATATTTAAAACAATCTAATGATAAAGTATTAGAAAATATCCATCTTTCTTTTACTTCCAATTAACAATTTTTATAAATTTACGTAGTATTATTATAAAGTGATTCGCGTAACGCAAATGTATAGATAATTGTCATACTATAAGTATATTTTTATTTCATATAATATAGTATGTCAGATTTAGTTAGACATGTCTCGTAATTAAATTTAAATTGTTGGCATTCTGTTGACTTATTATTATTATTTTTTAAACATTTATCAAATTCTTTTTTTAATTTATTACAGTTTGATGAATGTAATTTATTATTTTTTTTATTTAACTCTGATATTGTAATTATAAAATTAGTATATACCATATTATAATTCTTTATATAATAATAAATTAAAATTTTTCCCCATCCATCCTCTCTAAAATTATATACAAATTACTCAAAAAATTACTCAAAAAACCTTTAAAAATACTCAAAAAATACTCAATGTTTGATTATTTAAAAAATAATATATATATGTTTAATGGTTAATTACACGTGTCAAAGATGTGGATACGAAACAATAAATAAAACTATGTTTAAAAGGCATGTTTTACGTAAAAATATATGTTATGCTAAAATAAAAGATATTGCGAAATATGATTTATTAATATATAATGAATTCTTTGAAGAAGCACGAAAATATTTAGATGATGTAAACATGTGCAAGAAAATACCCAATTATCTTCACAAAACATCCCCATTATGTGAGGATAAAAGTTGTAGATACTGTAATAAAATATTATCAAGTTATAAAAATAGATGGAGACACGAACAAACATGTAAAAAAAAATTACAATTAGATGAAGTCAAAAAATTAAAAAATATTATTAAAGAAAAAGATAGAATTTTAAAAGAAAAAGATAGAATGATGGAAGATACAATAAGTGAAATGAAAAAACATATTTTAGAATTACAAAAGCTAGTAAATGAAACTAAAAGTACTACTAAAATAAATAATGGAACTATTAATAAAACAAATAATATTAATAAAGGAACTGTTAATAATTTTTATGTAAATGATTTTGGTAAAGAAAATTTAGATTATATTACCGATAAAGTAGTTAGGAAATTATTAAAAAAACCAGGATCTGCTTTACAAAATCTTATTATAAAAATTCATTTTAATGAAAATCATAAAGAGAATTTTAATGTAAAGATTACTAATCTTAATAATCCATATGGTTATATTATGCAAAATAATGAATGGAGTATTATAAAAAAGAAAGAGTTAATTGAAAAAATGTTAGAAGATAAAATAGATATTTTAGATATTTATATAAATGAAGGCGATGAATTATATAAAAAAAAAGAGTTGATCGAAGATATGTCTGAAAATAATAGTAAATTACTACTAGATATGATATTTAATACTTTAATAAATAATAGTAAATTAGTAATAGATAATGGTGATGATATTGAAGTTTAATAGGTAAAAAATATTATAATAAAGTGGTTCATATATCTATTCAATTTGCGAATCTATTTATCAAACATACTATCGAGACCATGTTGCATTTATTCTGGCTTTATTGAGCGATTGCATCGCACTTGTGAACATAAGATACAAATCTGCTCGATTTTTATCTGGATGAAACAATCTAGAAAGTCTAAAGTACTCTTTCTTAGTACTTTCAGCAATATTTAATCGTCGTTCGAACCTTTCCTGTAATTTTACCCAATTTTTTGAAGAGAACGTTCTCCAGCATTCAGGGGCATTAGGGTCTGATAATTCTCTTCTCTTTCTACGGAGTTTCTTTTTACGTTTCTTCTTCGCTTTCAAGATTTCTTCTTTTTTCGTCCAATCTTGTTTACTAGATTTGGTTTTTGGTCGAAGTGCTGCTAACCGTTTACGTCTTCTCTCTTTTCTATTTTTTTCTAGTTTTCGTCTAGATTTATCTTTCTTTTTCTCATCTTTTAGTAACTGTTTTTTACTTCGCATTGGAGGTATCGTAGTAGGAGAAGATTCTTTCTTTCGTTTTTGGGTGCCAGAAGGGGAGGTTTGCTTCTGACGATTGACAGCGTGTGTAAAATCACATTTGTTTGTCTTGGTACTGGTAACAGAATTCGAGTTGTTAATGCTTGAAATAGAGTTGTTGGTATTACGTGCAGCATCAGA
>MDSY01024088.1_pt1 | contig 11887 bp, 7 predicted proteins | sample 811131 | NCBI WGS metagenome assembly MDSY01 (sample SAMN05326643, study PRJNA326480) | marine metagenome | isolation source: seawater | place: Atlantic Ocean: South West | collected 2010
AATTCGTTTCCGTCGCAGTCGCAGTCGCCCTCAGCAATGCCGTCGCCACCACATACACCACATTCGTCCAATACGTTGCCATCGCAGTCGCAGTCGCCTTCAGCAATGCCGTCGCCGCCACATACACCACATTCGTCCAATACGTTTCCATCGCAGTCGCAGTCGCCTTCAGCAATGCCGTCGCCACCACATACGCCGCACTCGTCCAATACGTTGCCATCGCAGTCGCAGTCGCCGTCAGTAATGCCGTCGCCGCCACATACACCGCACTCGTCTAACATAGCACAAGAGCCGTCATCGTCTGTAGCTGTTGCATTGTAGTTACAAGCTGCTTCATCCGTACATCCGCTGGTTTCAAATTCATCACATGTACCGTCGCCGTCAGCGTCATTCAAGCACGTACCATCACAGTCGTAACCAGCAGCTGGCCCGTTTCCATCGCAGTCGCAGTCGCCCTCAGAAATGCCGTCGCCACCACATACTCCACATGCGTCCAAATCAGCGCAAGATCCGTTGTCTTCAGTAGCTGCGGCATCATAATTGCAAGCCAAAGCATCCGTACATCCAAGAACGGGATCAGGCCCTACTGTTTCATCAGAAGTATCCAAATAGGTACCAACACCGTCAAATGCAAAATGCTTTCGAATATCTGTAGCGCCATCACCGTTTTCGAAAATCTGTACGTTGAAGTTTCCAGAAAGCGTGCCAGCAGTTGTGATTTGCATCACCAAAACCTGACTATTCACCAAATCGGGCAAGCCATTTGGAGATCCGTTCAAGACATACCAAGCGCCACCCGTTTGATCGCTCATTTCAATGTCCTGACCACCAATCGTTGAGCCAAATGCAAATGCACCGACCCAAGGTTGATCACCACTCTCAACTGTGCTAATAGGTGCTTCACTGCCCGAGGGCTGTGAATCTATTCCAATCGTAACCCAGCTATCTGCTGCCAAATCAGGAAAGAACGACAAGAAAGCGGGGTTAATGCCCCCCGCGGTTGTTGACCCAAATTGACTGTTGTAAAAACCCTCTCCACCTGTCGAAAGTGTAAATGGATCGTCTTCATTACCGTAGACAGAACTAAGGAAATCATCAGCATTGTTCAAATCGACATGGATTCGGTAAGTTGTCTGGTCAGGAATAATTCCTGTAGAAAACTCCGAAACAGTCAATGAATACTGACCAAAAGTGAGTCCGGAAAACATAATTCCGGCGCAAAGCAGTAGAAAACGACTCATTTTCGTGATGGTTTATGGCATCGTAAATATAGCAAAAAACTCTATACCACTCGACACTAACTGAATTAATATCGATAAGAAGCCACTTTTAAGCGTCTAATTTAATACCGATGTTAGCGAAACATTCATGCTTTAGCCCTCCACACCCTCCTCTTCGATCCCTTTTTTGGGCACAAAAAAGGGAGTCCCTAGAGACTCCCTTTTTCATATATGTAAATACAGCTTGCGCCTATTCTTCGTCATCCAAGCCGTCCAGCCAATCTGCATTTTTAGGACGGTCCCGTTTCATCTTTGGCTGGCGGGGGCCGTCTTGATAAATATCCCTATTGGGCTTCTTATCTGTTTTCTTTCCCGCACCGACAGACGCTTTTGGTGGCGCATTATCAGGGCGGTCATGCCGGCTAAACTCACCCGGATTGGCGGTTCGATCGGAACGCAAGCCACCTCCTGTAGAAGGGGTTACCGGTCGTCCTGTTGCAGGTCGTCCTGCACCTGGTCCTCCTGACCCTCCTGAAGCTGGACGCTCTCCTCGAGGACGCTCTTCCGCTTCTTTCACAACCATGTTAAAACGCATAAATTCATTGCCGTTCAATGCGTCAATGGCTTTCTTGCCACCATCAGCATCCCGCATTTGAACAAAGCCAAAACATTTAGATTGACCGGTGTCTCGATCTGTGACAACTCGAGCGTATGCTACTTCCCCATGTTGGGAAAACAACTCAACGAGGTCCTCGTCCTGAACATCTCGATTCAGTTTGGCGACGAATAATTTCATCCTTTATTAGAAAAATGTTAGATAAATCTCAAGTAAACTTTTACTCAAGAAAGATTGTTTGTGATCCTTCAAATTGATTAGATCCATCACGAAGATAAGGATTCCTGACGGATTACAATTCGTTCTGAATCAATTGTGACCATCAAGCATCCTTCCAAACTTGCCAAGGGGAGAGTTTTCTCCTTTCGATTGCCCTCGGTTCGAAGGAGCATGTGCCAGAACACGATCAGCCAAACGACTAAACGGCAGTGATTGCAACCAGATGGTCCCCGTTCCACTTAACGAAGCAAGAAATAAGCCTTCACCACCAAAAAACATAGACTTTAAGCCGCCCGCCTGCGCAACGCTGTATTCGATCGCACCCGAGAAGCCAACGATGCAACCGCTGTCTACCCGAATGGTTTCCCCATTCAATTGTTTTTGCACGACGGTGCCGCCAGCATGAAGAAACGCCAAACCATCGCCTTTTAATTTCTGAAGGATAAAGCCTTCACCACCAAAAAACCCAGCTCCCAATTTTCTTGTCAATGCAATGCTGAGCTCAGTCCCCTTTGCCGCGCATAGAAAGGCATCCTTTTGACAGGTAATCTGCCCTCCCTTCTCACCCAAATTAATGGCCATTATTTTTCCCGGATAGGGCGCTGAAAAAGCGACACGTCGTTTGACGTGACCCTGGTTCGTAAAATGAGTCATGAAGATTGACTCCCCCGTTAAAACACGCTTTCCGACTTGTAGCAAGCCATTTAAAAACCCGGTCGAGGCCGATGAGCCATCCCCCATTTTAGTGTCAAAGTAAATGTCCGGCTCCATCCAATTCATGGCGCCAGCCTCGGCTACGACCGTTTCAGATGGATCCAATTCAACTTCTACCGTTTGCATGTCGTCACCGAAAATTTGATACGCAATATCATGACTTCCCATGGCACTCATTTTTTTTATCAAATGTCGCGGTATTTTTGGTAAAACTAGATCCTTACACCCCATGCATTTAAGCACCTCAATTGTCGGCGTTGCATTTTTGTGCATTGCTACTACATCCGGTATTTGGCAAGGATGTCAATCTTCTCATTCAACCAATATGCCTTCGAATTTTAAGTATCCGACATCCCGCGTAGAACCCGTTATTGACACCCTTTGGGAAACTGAAGTGGCTGATCCTTATCGCTGGCTCGAAGACGATCGAGCAAGTGAAACTTCAGAATGGGTCGATGCTCAAAATGCATTGACGCGCAGCCACTTGGATTCCATCCCCTTGAGGGCCGAATTGCGCGACAGATTCGAAGCGTTGTTCAATTATGAGAAAATCGGTGTGCCTCGAAAAATGGGTGGACGGTATTTCATTTCAAAAAATGACGGTCTGCAAAACCAAAACGTTTGGTATGTCCGCGAAACATTGAATGGAACTGACGCCTTGTTTCTAGATCCAAATTTACTAAGTAGCGATGGTACCGTGACTGCAAGTTTAGGCAGTGCTTCAGAGGACGAACGCTGGATCACCGTGATTCAAAGTAGCGCAGGGTCTGATTGGCAAGAAATCCACTTGTATGACTTGAATACAGGGGAATCAACTGGGGACGTCCTGAACTGGGTGAAATTCTCTGGCACCAGCTGGGCCGGAAACGGTTTCTATTACAGCCGGTATCCTGAACCTGATGGAAGCGAATACAGTGCCGAAAACACCTACCACAGCGTGTTCTATCATGAAATCGGAACAGACCAATCTGCAGACCGTTTGGTGTTCAGAAATGACCAAGAGCCCAATCGGTACCATTTTGCCTATGCCACAGAGGATCAAAAGTTCCTTGTATTGAGTACATCCACGGGAACCGATGGCAACAGTATCCATGTGCGATCGCTTGAAGTAGAGAATGCCCCATGGATTGAAGTCATTGGTGGTTTCGACACGCGCAGTTCACTGATCGACCACGCCAACGGACAATTTTTAGTCTTGACTGACCAGGACGCTCCGAAATACCGTTTGATTGGAATTGATTCTCAAAAAGTTGAACGGTGGACCGAAATCATCCCAGAATCAGAACACCTGCTTGAATCGGTCAATAGTACAGGTGGACAGTTGTTCGCGACCTACTTGCGCAATGCGTGCAATGCGGTCGTTCGCTACAATTTAGATGGAACACATGCGCGCGAAATAAAACTCCCCGGATTGGCCGGCTCCACTGGCGGCTTTGGAGGGAAAGCAGAAGCTACCGAAACCTTTTATGCCTACACGTCCTTTACACAACCTACTTCCATTTATCGGTATGATTTGACATCAGAAGAGTCTCAGTTGTTTGCGGCTCCCTTGGTTGATTTCAATCCAGATGACTACACGGCCTATCAAGTGTGGTACCCTTCGGAAGATGGCACCTCCATCCCGATGTTTATCGTGCACAAAAAAGACCTGGTAAAGGATGGCGAGCGTCCAACGTACTTATACGCCTATGGAGGGTTCAATATCAGCTTGACTCCTAGCTTCAGCCCCTCCTTATTGCTTCTATTAGAGCGAGGCGGCGTATATGCCATGCCCAACTTACGCGGTGGTGGTGAATTCGGAGAAGATTGGCACGAGGCCGGGATGTTACTACAAAAACAAAACGTTTTTGACGATTTCATTGCCGCAGGTGAATACCTTATATCAGAAGGGTTCACTTCAAATGAACGACTCGCGATTGCGGGAGGATCCAATGGGGGGCTGCTCGTTGGAGCGACCATGACGCAGCGGCCTGAATTGGCTGCCGTTGCATTCCCCGCCGTGGGAGTTATGGACATGTTGCGTTACCACAAATTCACCATCGGTTGGGGTTGGATTCCGGAATACGGATGTGCTGATAGTTCCAAAGCTGACTTCTTGAATTTGGCTGGTTATTCGCCATACCACAACCTGAAGCCGGAAACAGCGTACCCAGCCACCATGGTTTCTACTGCAGACCACGACGATCGTGTAGTACCCGCCCACTCCTTCAAATTTGCCGCACGACTTCAAGCATGCCACATCGGTCAACGTCCAGTACTCATTCGAATCGATCGCAATGCAGGCCATGGGGCTGGAAAACCAACCTCAAAAATAATCGACGAACAAGCTGATAAGTGGGCCTTCATGCTCGACGCAATGGGACTCGGAACTCCATGAATCATGGAGTTGCTTTGGATCACTACACCGTGGTGAATTTTCCGGGGAAAGTCAGATTGCAAGATGCACTTCCATCGTTGGCAGGAGATTGGATTTCAAGCAAGAAGGGCTGCAAAAAAGCCATCGAGCGTGGAAGGATACTGCTCAATGACGTCGTTGGAAAAACAGGTGACTGGGTGCACAATGGAGACCGGATCACCCTATTAGAGGCGAGACAAATCCAAGCCGTAAAGATTCCCGTTCCATTGCACATTGGATTTGAAGATGAAGCTATTCTTGTCGTGTGGAAGCCCGCCGGCCTCCACACCAGTGGAAACCATCAGACGTCCCTTCGAGCACAAGTAGCGACTTTGGCAACAAGCGGCGCTTTAGCGGATTCCTTAAGACACCCTGAACCGGCTCATCGTCTTGATTTTGCGACAAGCGGTTGGGTCATTTTTGGGCGCACCGCCGAAGCGCTTCGAAAGCTGAATGCGGCTTTCAAGAATGAACGCATAAAAAAATATTACCTCGCTGTCGTCCATGGAAAATCCCCTACTGCGTTAAAAATCCATCTCCCGTTGGAAAATAAATCTTCTTCCACAGTCGCACTGTGTTGGGCAAGAGGACCCATCCCAACGCGCGGTGAAGGCAGCCTCATTTGCGTGACGACCGGAAGCGGCCGAACACACCAAATTCGAAAACACTTGCACGCGATTCAGCACGGAATTGTTGGAGATGACCGATATGGAAATGGGTCTCATTATGCTGGACACGGCTTGCTTCTGACCGCTTATCGCCTCGAATTCACACATCCGATTACGCATCAATTGGTCCAGGTTGAAGCTTCTCCACCACGAAAGTTCAAGCGCTTTGCCTGGGTCAAACATGCGCTCGTGACAGTCGGACTCCAGCCCTTACCTTAGGACGCTTGATGAAAAGCGCAATTCATGATTTTTAGATTTCTTCGATCCTCGTACCGTATTCCCGGATTCCTCTTTATCTGCTCCTATTATGGTTTGGGAATGGTTTGGGTGAAGTGGAGGACCCAAAAGGATCGCGACGCCATGCATGTCTTGTTTCTTCAATTCATTGCAAGTGTTTATCGCCTCATGGGAATTCGTGTCTTTCAAGAAGGTGAATTACCGGAGCAGCCAAGTATCCTTATGGGCAACCACAGAAGCTATGTGGATGCCATTTTAATCCCTGCCAAAAGACCCGTAGCTTTTGTAGCCCGCATTGAAAGCAAATCGTGGCCGATCATTGGCTGGTCAGCAAATACGTTGCACACCATTTGGGTTCAGCGAAAAAGCAAAGAAAGCCGGAAGGAAACGAGAGAGCAGGTCAAGCAGCGACTTCGAGAAGGATTTGGGATTGTTATTTTCCCAGAAGGCACTACACACAAGGGACCAGACCTCTTAGAATACCGTCCTTCTATGTTTTACATCAGTGCTGAAGGTGGTTTTCCGATCACCCCCATTGCCATCGAATACCGCGATCCTGATTTCGCCTGGGTCAATAAACAGATGTTCATTCCACATGCTTGGAAGCACTTCGGAAAAAAACACATTGACGTTCGCGTTTCCATCGGCGAGACCATTTCCGGAACCGATGGACAAGTTCTTCTGAATGAAGCACATGCTTGGACTCAAAAAGAGGTGATCCGCTTAAGAGCGCTTTGGGATTCTGAGGCTGCACTCTAGCTCCACTCGTTTCATAGTTTACTTTCTTCGCTGTTTTTTTGCCATTGTATCTTCGCCCCCATGTCGCAAAGTCTTTCTCGGATTAAAAATTGGTACCGGTTCTTATCACCCAAGTGGCAAACTGTACACTTGGACTATCCTGTAGACTTCAAACCGCGTTTTCTTGCTCAATTAGATCGTGCACATGGTCCACTGGAGAAGATCCTTTCGCAACGATCGGATGTGATCTCAGCAGAGGTTAATCAAATTCTGCAATTTGAAGATGACCTGAAAGCCATTCGGAAGCGCGACGAGGAAATCAATGCGCTGAAACCAGGATGGAACAACGGGTTTTTACCCGGTTTGGACATAGCGGCACTTTTCAGCATGGTGGCAACGAGGAAGCCGAAAAGGTATCTTGAAGTTGGATCTGGCAATTCCACATTGGTGGCTGCCGCAGCAAAAGCGCAGCACAGTCCGCAGACAGAAATCATCAGCATCGACCCCTTTCCTCGGGCTGACATTGACCAAATATCTCAGACCATCATCCGAACTCCATTCGAGTCGGTTGACCCAAATCTTGCGCTTTCGCTAGAAGCAGGTGACATCTTATTCATTGATAACAGCCACCGAGTGCTGCCCAATTCAGATGCAACTGTGGTCTTCTTAGAATGGTTCCCCCTTCTCAAACCGGGCGTTATTGTTCAAATTCACGACATCTACATCCCCTGGGACTACCCCCAAGAAATGTGTGACCGCGCATATTCGGAGCAGTATATGCTCGCGATGGCCCTGTTGAGCAACCCAGAGCGCTATCAACCCCTTTTTCCGGCATTTTGGGTTAGCGAACACGCGGAGCTTAAGCAGACATTGGAATCGCTTTGGAATCATCCCAATACGACCGGTGTGGAACCGCATGGCGGATCCTTCTGGTTTGAAGTGGGTCCTTTCCCTATGCGCTAAGCAACTCAGAAAGACTCACCCTCACGCCAAGGCCATTAGCGCACCACGACTACCTGAAACGACGCGCTTGTGGAGCCCATAGGACCGAATACTTGCGCCGTATAGACTCCCTCAGCCCATCCAGTGCAATCCACTGGCGTACGCGCTGATTGAATGACGCTATTGTAGACTTCTTGGCCTTGGACATTGAAGATCACCACAGTCCGTGGCTCTTCAAAGTTGACGTTCCACTCAATCCACAAGGTTTCTGACACCGGATTGGGGTAAGCTGACATGCCGATAGCTTCCAATTCCTGCAGACCATTAACCAGTAGATTAATCATCATTTCAAGGGTGCCTTCACATCCAGAGGAATCCGTCTCAGAAACAGAAATTGAGCCGTTTGTACCGCCTGCTAATTCGTTCCAAAGAACCTCAACGGCAGTGACGCCAGTCCCTTCAAATGCGCCTACGAAAGCACCTTGACTTACGGTCCAAACATATGCGTGTTCTGCGGGGCCATCATAACTATAGGCCTGTGTTGTTCCACTCATTGGATCGGTTGGTCCAGAGATAACACCCTGTCCCACATACGTGCACGAACCATCATCTGAATTTGCTTCTTCCGAATAATTGCACGCTTGGTCATCCAAACAGCCCAAAATCTCCGCAACTCCGGCGCACAGACAATCTTCCCCGATCACATCCAAAATGGTCAACTCATCGCCATCATCACACGCATCTCCAGGAGCAAAGCAAGACCCATCATTTGCGTTCGCTTCGGCATCATAATTACAGGCGCCCTCTTCATTGCACCCCACGACGATTGGCAAACAAAATGGATGTTCGATTTCCGAACCAAAGTCCGGTTCTCCCATGGACACGATAACGGCTCCTTCAACGGTCGTCAACGCATAATTTCCATCAACCTCACACGACCCCCAAACACTCCCATTCAATCCATCTCCATATGAGTCGGTAATCGACAAGGTATGGCAGCCAAGCGGCACGCAGCCTTCCCAAACTTCGTCTGTTCCTTCTTCCTCGTATGTATCCGGCGCAACCCCAACAACCTCCTCTCCATTGGAATCAATGATGCTCCAGCCCACCTCTTCAGGCCAACAATCCGTTGTAATTGTGAGAACAATATCCATGCAAGGAAATTCACACGAACCATCGTCAATCGTTGCTTCAGCAGCATAGTTGTTCGCCAATTCATCCATGCAACCCGGAATCAACGCAAGACAGTCGGGTGTTTCAATGAAAAGCGTATCGCTGACCAATGAGTCCAAAGCGAAATACACTTCATAGGCCGAATTGGCATTCAATCCTCCCATCGTGACGGTGTTGCCACTGGACAACTCCAATCCCAACATTTCTGTCAAACCACAGGTCCAGTCGGAATCAGCGGTATCTCGATAGCACAAGATCTGACCTTCACAGAGGAAGTTGGAAAATGTAGCCGTCAGATCCAGCATCGTATTCACCGCATTCGTTGTGGTATCAAACACACAATATGCTTCTCCTTCAAACGCCTGAATTTCACACTCAATCGGGCCACAACTCGCCAGCGCCAGTTCAACGGAATTCGCAACGTTCAATCGTCCGCCGGTGACCACTTCAGTGACCAAGTTGGAAACCAAATCTGTTCCTTCATACAAATAGCCTAGCACAAGATCAGCAGCTCCTTGAGGGTTGCTTAGCGCCAATTCAGCCAATTCAGGACACGGAACACTGTAAATTAACGCGATGGCTCCAGCAACGCACGGACTCGCAAACGAAGTCCCGCTGGTGTTGCCATACCCACTGCTGCCACTTGGTAAATAAACCTGATCACCCGGAGCCGCCAAGTCAATGGTTGTAACGCCGTAGCCGCTGAACGTTCGTACATCATTGCTATTCGTCGCCGTAACAGAAACCATGTAATCTGAACTACACGCGGTGGGCATATCACCGACCACATCCACATTGAGATTTTGGTTGGTGGTCGCTCCACAATTTAGGATGCCAGATGCTCCCAAAGCATCATAGTAAGCACACCAAACCGGATAGTTTGCGGGATTGGCCTGATCAATGCCCCAAGAAGCGTTTGTAGCTACAACAAAAGCCCCCTTGGACCCCTGAGTTTCGTTATAAAAGTCCCGCATCACTTTCGGGTACTCATATGAAGCAATCACGTTGGCCTCGGACAAACCATTGGGCATATCAATCTGCATGATCTCCACATCCCAATTCACACCTGCCCCGCCAATTCCGTTGTCTCCCGTTGCTCCAATCATTCCGCTCACAGACGTACCGTGTCCACCAGCCGCAATGTTATCGTCGTTGCTTTGTGAATTCCAACCGTTGTAATCATCGATGTACCCATTTTCATCGTCATCAATGCCATTGCCTTCTATTTCTAACGTGTTGACCCAATGGTTGTCAATTAAGTCCACGTGATTGTAGTTTGACCCACCACCTTCTAAGACTGCAACCACAATGCGCGCTCCGTTCCCTGCCGTTCCTCCAGTCGTCATGTCCCAAGCCAAATCGGAATCGATGTCATGATCACCCGATTGAACGTGGTGCCATTGCTGACCAAAATTGGGGTCATTGGGAACGGTCTCTCGTTCAGCCACCGTGTGATTTAATTGCACTGCACGCACGTGTGGATGGGCTGCAAATCGATCCAGCGCTAAGGGCCAGTCCGACGAGTCAATCACCAATTGATAAATGCCCGTAGAAGGAGATGGAATATTGACAATCTCAAAGGAAGCAAGCTCACTCAATGAGGCCCAAACCTTTTGATGATCGACTTCGAGATCCACCATCACCAAAAGCTCATTTGGTACAAATGTGGTTTCATCTGCAGCGACTTGTGCATGAACAGATTGGAGCGATAAACACAGAAATAGGCTTGCCGCAAAGACGACATGAGCCGTGAGAAGAGGGAATCTAGGTTTCATAATCAACAGGTTGTAGCAAAAATAGGACTTTTATGCTGTTTCGAGATGCGCTCTAAATGCCAATTCTCTGCAACTTTTATTTGAATTCAACGTATTCAGCATACTAACCCCTTTAGGATATGTGTTCGATTACAGCCCTCCTCAATCTTAGTAACTCAAGTGAAGCACATCGCTCTCTTGCGTTGACTGTTTCAAAGCTTCAACGCCACCGTGGTCCAGACTGGTCCGGTGTCTATCAGCATGCTCATGCAATTTTAGCACATGAAAGGTTAGCGATTGTAGATGTCAGCAGTGGAGCACAACCACTAATTGACCCCGAAAATCAGACGTCACTGGCCGTAAACGGGGAAATCTATAACCACAAGGACATTCGTCAAAAAACAGCATCGTTCCCGTACCAAACAGGAAGTGATTGTGAAGTCATACTGGCTTTGTATCGTCAATACGAAGCGAATTTGGTTGACCATCTTGAAGGCATGTTCGCTTTTGTGTTATACGACCCCTTGCAGAACAAGTGGCTCATTGGACGAGATCCCATTGGAATCATCCCGCTTTATTTCGGATATGATGAATCGGGCACGTTACTCGTGGCATCTGAAATCAAAGCCTTGGCCACGCTTTGCGATGATGTTTCTGAATTCCCTCCTGGACACACTTGGTCTTCCGATGACATGGCGCCTCGCAAGTATTTCCGAGAGAATTGGATGGATTGGGAAACAGCACCCAAAAAGGCACTTGATTCAAAGGAACTCAATGCCCAACTCACTGAAGCTGTTCGATCGCATTTGATGGGTGATGTGCCTTATGGCCTGCTGATCAGTGGAGGTTTGGATTCCAGCGTTATTGCGGCCATAGCGCAATCATTTTCGCAAAAACGCGTAGATGACAACAGTGAAACTGAAGCTTGGTGGCCGCGTGCTCACAGCTTTAGCATCGGACTCGAAGGCAGCCCGGATGTCGCGGCAGCGCAAAAAGTTGCGGATCACATCGGAACAGCACACCACCCGCTGACCTTTACCGTTCAAGAGGGCCTAGATGCTCTCGAAGATGTTGTAAAACATGTGGAAACGTATGATGTAACCACCATACGCTCGTCCACTCCGATGTACCTAATGGCTCGACAGATCAAGGCTATGGGCATCAAAATGGTCCTGTCTGGAGAAGGTGCCGATGAACTTTTCGGTGGGTAT
>MDSY01029676.1_pt1 | contig 11885 bp, 4 predicted proteins | sample 811131 | NCBI WGS metagenome assembly MDSY01 (sample SAMN05326643, study PRJNA326480) | marine metagenome | isolation source: seawater | place: Atlantic Ocean: South West | collected 2010
ATTGATTTAAAAAGTGAGATAAATAAACCCATTCATGATCCAAAATAGATGAAAATTGATTTAAAAAATGAGAGTTTGCAACAGCTTCTGGATAAAATAATATAAAACCCAATTGAGCAATGGTTGTTAAAGCAGATTCTAATAACGATTTCTGAGTAATTATATATTTATCAATTAAAGAAAACGCTTCAAAATGGTCATTTGATAACGAGGGTTGTTTTTTAAACATTAAAAGTGAGTTGGTATGAATAACATTATGTTGTAATAAATTATGTTTAACTAAAAATAATTTAAATAATGATTTTTCTTTTTCAGTAAGGGAATTGAAAATAGCATGATTTAAATCCAGTGTGAGGGGAATCGATTCAATAAGATTATGTGTCTTTTCAATTGAAATGGTATTATCTGGTGTTTTTAAAAGACATAGCACAAAGGGAATAAAATAGACATTTAACAATAATGCTAAGTTATTTTTATAAAGAGCATCTTGAAAATAGTTTAGTTGTTTAATGAGAAATGATTGCTCATAAAAAGAAGCTGGTGTGTCAATCATATCTAGTAAAATAGAACATTCCATGACATGAATCGTTGGTTTGTTAAAATAATAGGAAAGTTCTTGAAAAAATAACTCGAAAAAAGGCTCTGCCAGAAGGTTTATTGACGTTTTGGAAATAGAACGCTGAGAAATCATGGTTGAGATATCAATCATCATCTGTTCATAAACATCATTTGGATCATATAACTTATTAAAATCATGAAGCGATGTAAGCGATAATAAATTATGATGTGATAAGTAACCATGATTAAAAAGCCAACGTTTAAATGCTTGATGATGTACCGATGTTTCAAAAAATGAGTTAGGAATAAAATATGTTTTTTGTTTAATACATAATAAATCAAAAATATTAATTAACCAGCTAGGGGTTGTTGATATAGAATAAACAGTTTCTTTTGCTAAAAGTAAAGAAATCCATTCTTTTTCCAGGTTAATATTAAATACATGAGATGCTCTATATCCGACTAAAATTTCAAATAATGAAAATCCTAAATCAAGTAAATTATTGACACTGTCTCTGAATGTTTCAAAAGAAAATGATGTTTCAGTAGAATCCGCAAGAAAGTTTTCAAGATGTTCTTTGCATGCAAATAATTTTGGCAAACAGATACCTGTATGATTATAAATTAAAGAATAATGATGTCCTAATACTGTTTCAATAGAACTAGGGCAGTAACAAAAGAAAAATATAATAATTTCAAGATAAGGTTTAGAATTTTCATAATGAATAACGTCCACCCAACGTTCTGTTAGACTAGATAAGAGAGAATCAACAGCCTTGTTTTCCCAATCATTGTTATTATCAAATGTGCAATTTCCTTTTTCATCATATAGTAGACCATGCAAAATAAAATGACGTTGATCACATGAAAGAGTAGTTAATGTTGTAATTTTTATAAGATAATCAGTAGGTAGCTGTTTTATATAGTAGTAAAAATAAGATTTTAAAGAGTTATTTTTATTAATAAGAGCAAATAACTCTAGCATGGCTAGAGGCATACTTTCTGAGTTATTAAGCACATTAAATAAATAATCAATATAAGAGGGGCCTTCTTTGAAAAAAGAAATGCCTAGTTCTTGGTTTATAAAAGGTAACATAGATGTTTTTTTAATAAAAAATGATGGTGATTCTTGAATAAAAATATCTAAGATATGATTGCGTTGTTGGTAATATGCTATGGATGTTTGTTGTAAATTGATAAAGGCAAATTCAGCTTCAGCAGTTAGAGGTTGATTTGTATTTAATGCTACAAATTGATCTAAACTAATCGCGGGTAAATCTACTAAAAACTCCCCTGAATCTAAAATAATACCTGCGTTCATAAATTGTTTTATAATAGTATTTTTTTTAGATGAATCAATGTCAGTTGCAAAAGATGAAAAAGATACACGATAGCGATTGGTTAGCAAATGAATAACCCAGCTTATATTTTTTTTATTAGGAACAAGGTAATGTTCAATACAACGTGCTAAAAAGAATATAAATCCCGTTGCTTGTTTTTGAAACGCTTCTTCGGTTACCTTAATAAAAGCATTTGATGCAGGTAAAGATTTTACAGTCTCTTCAATAGATAAATCACTAAAATAATGGTCGTATAATTTATTAAAAAATATATCAATAAAAATTGCATGTTGATAATGTGTTTCACAAAAAGAAAATAAACTAGCGGGTTGATAATCAATAAAGTTTCTTAAAAATAATTCTACATTAGTATGTAAAGAACTACTTTCAACTAATAAATCAGATAAAATGATATGTTTTTTTGAATGTGATATAAAATAATCCCAAATATCAATAAAAGCTGGGTTTAAAAAACAAGCTTTAAATAGTGGGGAATAACAGGCTGTTTTTTGGTGATTTATAAAGCTTTTTGTTAGAAAGATAAGTGTTTTTTTATCAAGAAAATTGGATGAAAAAACAGGTTCTAAATAGGTAAAATAAGTCCCCTTCATATTAGGGGTTAAGCTATTAATAAACCATTGGTTGAGATATGGTTTATCGGGAGAATGTGTTAAAAGAAAATGTATTGCAAAACAGAGTTTCTTAAATAAAGAGAGTTTGAAATTTTTAAAAGAAAAACGAGTAATGAGCCGCGTCATAAATAATAAATAGTCATACATTAAGTGATACTCATGATTATCATTTAGATATAAATTAAAGGTATCAAATAAGCTGTTTTTTTCTTCCCATCCATTAATAAATGAGCAAAATAAATTAAGTGCTTTATCATGTGATGGATGCCGTAAAGATTTAAGTAATAACTTTCTACTTGGAAGCTCAGTACAACAAATCTCTAACTGTTTTTTAACATGAATAGGATCAATTCCATGTTGGATTAGAGCTTTTGAATTAGAAGAAAGAAAGCAGTATAGTTGCTCTGTAATATGTAAATTCTGTCGCAGAGTTGGCAGTTTTTTAAACAGTAAGTTTATAATCTGATCGGTTACAGCAATTCTAGGTATAGGGGTATTTATCGTTTCTTTATATAGCAAAGCTAAGTCATCAAAGTTAGTACGAACATTATCAGATGAAAAAGGTAAAAAGCTATCAAGAAGTTCATAGCACGTTGTTTGTTTTTGAACAGTAAGGTGTTTTTTTGCATAGTGAGCTAAAAATTGTAAAGAGTAGACATAATTAAATGAATCAATAGCTTTTGTAATATGATTAAATAATAAAGAGTCTTCAGTGAGTTCTTTGTAATATAGAGCTTGTTGAATTGTTGTTGCGAATGTTTCATGTAAAAACAGTTGTGAAAATATCTCTGGATAATGAAGTGATAAATCAGTTAAAAAATGGTGTTTACTTTCATCAAAAATAGCATCTGATAAGCTTACAATATGTTTAGCTAATATTATGGATGGAACAAAGTTACATTGCTTTAAAAATTTGCAAATATCAGCAAGTGACAAATCCCCCATATAGCAAAGTGATGCATAACCAATAATGTGATTTGCTGAAGATGATAAGGAGGGTAGTATGAGAGGGTCCTGAAGTAAGTTTAGATAAGGAGCGCAACGAATCAAAAGTTCATGGTAGGCATTAAAATTTGAAAGAGACGAGATAGATTTAAGTATAAAAATAGTGAAATCTTTATGTGTAACATGAAATATTTCATCAAGATGATTTATAAAAGAAGCTAAGGTAATATCATCAAGATAATCTAGATAATTAAGTAAAATACCGCTATTAAACGATGGATTGGAATTAGCAGTAAAAAACATAATATAAAAGCAGTCAGCAGAGGCATAGTCTCTGGATTCTAAGTATTTAAAGCAAGATGAGAGCTTATTAAATTGAAAGCAATAATCAATCCAATTGACAATATCATAATCATTAAAGAACTCTAAGGAAGATGGCTCGCACTCGATATTAGAATGAATAAGTAATGGATGGTGATGTGAATTAGTACTAGGCTCTAAGTAATGAGGAAAGTAGTTTAAGAAAGTGGGGTGCATTAACCATTGATTTAATATATTGGGTGAAAATGTAAGGGAGTTATCAGTATTGTTTTGGATAATAAGCTCTAAAATACTAAGGCATATTTCAAACTGATTATTTTTGCAAAGAACCCAAAATGAAGCTGGCTTATTTAAATATAATAACTCTAAGCAAAAAATAAATTGATCGGTATGATGAGGAAGTAAATTATAGAGTAAATTAACAATAACGTTGATATTAATTTTATCTGAATTATAAATATGAGAAACATAGCTATCAATAGGATGAGTTGATTTCTTTGTGGCGTTAAAATAGGAAAGAAAAGAGTGATTTTTAAATGATTGCTGAGCTGTTAAAAATAGTTTTTGATCTGATTCAATAGGAGATTGTTGAAGAAAACGTAATAAATAAAATACTAAGCTACTATGATTTTCATGAAGTAGGTTTAGATAGTAAAAGGGGTCATCTTGAGATTTGATGATGTCCAAAGCCATTGAGCCATCGATTAATGCGCATTCAAAAATAACTAACTTAAGATCGTCTTCTGAAGAAAACGAAAGAATATCTAAATAGCTAAACCAGTAAGAAAAACGAGAGTAAGAAAGTTGTTCAGGCGAGTGTTGTAGCAGCTGTAGTAGTGTTAAGGTTTGGTGAAATGAAATAAAATTATTATCCATGATAATTGTTTTTAATTCATCTAATAGTAATGTTTGATGAGTTGAAAAAAAGTAATCAATAGATGCTGATTCAAAGTTTTTAATTAAAAACAAGTCCAAAATATAGCGGGAAAGAATATTACAAATATTTCGATAAAGTTGTTGAATAACATCAGGTGCTAAAGTATCTAATGAATTGCTTAATAAATCGATGGTTCTCATGATTTTAAAGAGCTGATCTGCATAGTTAGAAGAATGATCATCCTCAGCTAAAAAAGAAGATGTTACTGAGAATGTTTTTAAATAAGTATTAGCTTTTAAAATAAAAGCCTCTAAAGTATCGCTACGAATATCTTTCTTTGAAAAACTAGCAATGAGTTGACTTAATTGTTGAAAGATTTGATTTGCATTTTGAGTAATAATATTTTTCATAATTACTGTTTCTTTTAAACTATTATTAGAAATCGCTTTTAAGCTTACAAGTGGATCACTAAGCTGATATTTCAAGCTATTTTCAATAAGAGATAAAATAATATTTTTAAGTAAAGGTTGAGATGAGTGAGATAAGTCGTGTAATCTAAGAATGAGCTGTTTGGCTTGTTGCGGACATTCTAAAATTAATGATGAGATAATTAATGTATCTGGATCTTGTAATGAAAGACCCATGGTATGGTCAATTTTTTCAGGTTGATCATTGTAATCATAAAATGATTTTAGTAGATAAAAGAAAAAGTTAGCTTCTTGCCATTTAAACAAATCTAAATCCTGATTAAATAAGGTATTTAAGAAAAAACATATTCCATGATCCTCATCCTCTTTTGAAAGTTTTTTTAAGTATGTAAGTAAAAAAAGTGAAAAGCTAAGTAACATACCTGGAGTAGCTAAAAATAAATACGTTAAACTATGTTGAATATAGGGTTTTTGAATAATTGCTTCAAAAAGATTAACGTTTAGAGGGCTACTAAGACTAATACATGTTAAAAATATCTTATAATCTGATACTAAATTATGGCATTCAATTAATGTATCAGAAGGGTGAGGGTGTTCATCATGTAACGTTGTAATGATAGAAAACATAGGATGGTAATGATTTATAAAGCCGTTTTCACACAAATAATTTATATAAGGAAGAAGTTTATAAATTAAGTGTTTAAATAAAGATGTTGACGGAGGGATAATCTCAATAAAATCATAAAACTGATTTAAAAGAGAAAAAATAGCTTCAAACTTATGATGGTCATATTTAGAAAGCTGATCTAATCCTGCTGTTAAAACAGATAAGATCAATTCAAGAATGTCACAGTCTTCTTTATTAAGAGTATCAATACATTCTTTAAAAGAAATAAAAATCTTTTGAAGAGCTAAAATATCATAATCTGATAAAGTAAAGGTTTCTAACTGTTGAATTTGAAAAGAAAATGAGCGTAAACATTCCTGTAAAAAATGTTTATCATGAGTTATATCAAATTCGAAGACATATAGTGATGGTGTTAATAAAATAAGAGAATCGTTATCAACATCTACCAAACAACTAATAATATTTATAAGATGAGCAATTAAAATTTGTTGTAATAATGATATAGATTTTAGTGAAAACAAGAGAGAAATAAGGTGGTTTCGATGATTAAGAAATTCATCCATTTTATTATCTTTTGAATAATTTAAAAGTTGTGTTAAAGACTTACAAAGCGAACCACTAAGATAATAAGTAAGAAGCGGCATGTTCTGAGATAACCAAGCTAGAATTGTTTTTTGAATATCAACATATTCAAAGTTTTGAGAATCAGGGGATGCTTTAGCACTATAATAAGCTCTGATTAATGGTGTCATAGACGCAATTAAGAAATAAGGATCTTCAATTAATGGATCGGATGATATTTCATTGAGAATGTTAGGGGATGTTGAATCTTTTTTAATGTGATCATTTGAAGATAGATATGTTTGCGGTACAGTTGAGTTATCTTCAAATGATGATTTAGACTTTGGATGAAGGGGGGGGGTAGAAAAGTAGGTTGCTAAATCAGTTAACAATTGTAAGGGTAGTGATGGTATATCATGTTGGTTTTTTTGAATAAAATGATAATTTTCTTTTTGATTATTTTTCAGAGAAAAATAGGTAGGGACGAGTTTGGTAATATCATGTTTGATTGATGGATTTAAGTAATAAAATAGTCCTAAAAACAGTATTAAAGGCCGAAATGATGATAGTTGATGTTGTAGGGATATACCTAATAAAAAGACAAAAGAATCAAGGTGGGGTTTTATGATAGCAATAACAACATCAGAAGAATAATAGGAGTGCAATGCGTTGCAATAATTTAGTAATCTTAAGGCTAATAGATCAATAGCATAAAGACTTTCTTCATGAGTTATTTCATATAAATAATTAATATTTTTAAAATAGTCAGCAAGTGTAGATTGTGTGAGATTATATGTTAGCTTAACATTATCAAGCTCGTTCAAATTTAAATTGATATGTTGAGTTCGTATCAATATAAAAAACAACATTGTTTCATGTGATGGTTGACTACTAATAAAGTGAGTAAGTTTCATCAAACATTCAAACTCTAAAGTATGAGTTGGTGCAAACTCTATCCAGGTATTAAATAAGTTTGATTTAGTTAAAAATTTATAAGACATTTGAGAATAAAGACTTTTCCAAATAGTTGAAGAACACTTAAATACATAAGAACGAAAAATAGCAGTGCAACGATTAAGAAAATGGATAGAGTTGTACCATGTTAAAAAGGTTTCATCATTTTCTAAGGATGGCACATCCATAGCTGGATAAAGCATAATAGTCGAATCAATTAGTGATAATAAGGAATCAGGATATAATTGTGATAGGTAATCCATGCACTGGTTAAAGGTATGAGTTGAAAATAGGATGGGCATAAAAGAAAGTAAGTGAGGAGATAATTTAGATTTAGAATGGTTACGATAGATTAAAACTACTTTATCACTTATTAAACTATAACGACCAAGTAATGAAACATAAAAAGACAGTATCGTAGACCATACTAAAAGGTGGTAAATTTTTTGGGATAACTGGCCGATTGAATGAGATAAATTTTCTTCAATTTTAATAGAGGGATTTGAAACATTTTGAATAGACTTAGGTAGTTTACTTACATATTTTTCTAGTGATGTTTCATAAGAGCAAAGATACTCCGCAATAATTTCAGAAAAGTCATTTACTGGAAATACATCATGATAATAGGTGATAATAGATGTAGCTAATAAATCTAAATTAGTTGAGAAACATCTGTTAAAGTAATCAACCCAAGAACGAATGGTTAGATCTTTGATAGATTGTATGTAAGTTAACGATTGATTTTTCAATTCAAAAAATGATTCTTTAGTTTCATGATCACATGATTGGATGTCCTGATAAAATGATGATTTCCAATTAAAAATATCTTGAAAATGAGTTGAAATATCATGTAGTAATCCTTGTTGAAAAAAGAGATTATAAACAAGTTTTGTTTGTAGATCTCGAATAAGAAGTTGAAATGAATCATCATAATCATCATTAGGCTGTTGATTAGATAAGGATATTAAAATAGTAAGATAATGTAATTTATAAAAACACATCACTAAATAAGCTTGAATAGTTGCTCGTATTAACGATAACATCAACCCTAGATGCTGGTTCCATATTTTAAAATCGGAGTTAAACGATTCAGGTTCAGTGGATTGAACGGTATAAACTGCTTTTCCCGACTCTTTGAGATGTAATAGCATCGTTGGTAACAAGGAAAAGAAGCCTTCTGCCCTATCTAGCGTTATATTTTTTTGTAGAGAACTGGATTTCGCAAGCATTCTTTTTAGAAATCGTAGATGATCGCTATAAGCCCAAAATAAGGAGCTATCATACTGATTTATGATGATGCTAAGTGATGAAGAAATAGTGATAAAAAACCCATTAATATCTTCGGGAAGCTGTGTTTTGGGAAGTTTTTTGTAAGAATTAAAGGTGTTTTTTGTTAGCGAGCGAATAAAAGACGACGAAAAATAAAATTCCTCAAACAGATGGTTTTTTTTATTGCGGTGAGTTAATAGGGTAGTCATTTGTTTGCTTAATACATTAAAAGAATTTACTTTAGATTGTTTGTTTGGAATTACCTGTAGAGAACTTAAAATTGGTAAGGGTAGAGTTGCTGACTTTTGAATATGCTGAGCTTGTATAATGAGTGAGTTATTTGGTTCATTAATAATTGATTCAAAGCAATTTTTATTTGATACATGAAAGCGATATGTTGATCTCGCCATGAGAGACAGCAGTTGTTTATAAAGAAAATCAAGAAAAACAGGTTGTTGGTTACTCATATGATAGTCATTGCCTGATAATCAAAAAACTTCATAATTCTTAAATTTTTTTCTTGTTCTGGAAAATGTGTGTCTTCACTTCCTTCAAATAAATCATCTGCAGATACGCAGTAAACACTAACAAAGTTTGGATAAAATAGTGTACCTGCTTTAACAGACTCAAGGCCTTTACATGCTAAAAAATAACAATCAACAGAAGAATCCATCAATTCTAATATATCACTATATAGGGTAAGTGACTCATTAAAGGTTGGAGAAATAACACCAGGGTTAATAAAAACAATCGTAGGTATATTATTAAGTAATGATTGATGAATATTATGGATACTTTGATCAATAGGTTTATCTTCATAACCTAACTGATTAATAAAAGATCCCATACGAACAAATGGGAAAAAAAAGTGAATCGGAAATTTAGAGAGTTTGGGTTGAAAGGGAATAGAAACTGGAAAAGAAAAAAGCTTTGGTAAAAAACATGAAATCAAATCAGCATTACGCGTTGTAAAATAAATAGTTGGTTTAGACGGACGTGTTTTTGGTGTTGGAAAAACGTTTAAAAGTTGAGTGCCACCAAAAAAGAAATAGATAGAAAAATAAAATTTTAAATAACGATAAATAAGAGTATGGGCACGCTCTTTTAGAAAGAAAAGTAATACCAGTAAACTAAGATGAATAGGTAGTAACAGGGGTAACGTAATCAGCATATAAGCATGATTTCTAATTCGACCCCATTTAGCTCGTTTGTAAGCTTCTTTTTCAATCAATAAACGTTGATATTTTTGAGATTTATTGGTAGATACGTTGGGATCAGGCATTAGTTTAAACTGCCTTTATTGTTATCCAGTAATTTTTTAATTTCCTCTTCTCTTTTTTTAAGTCGTTCAATTGCCTCATCCATCGACTGAGTTTCTTTTTTTAACGCATCTTTGTTAATAGGCGGACGCATTTCAGATAAGGGGTTTTCTGTAATCGAATTGTTTGAGTTTTTTGCTAGATCTGGAACCCGACTAGGGACAGATTTTTTTTTAGATGAGTCTGGAGTGCGTGTTGGTTTAATCAATAAATCATTAGGTTGAAAGGTTTTTTTATTTGGTTTATTTTGGGGTTGCTTGTTTGTAATAGGAACATCTTTTTTTGGTGTTTTTGTTTGTAGCGTTTGTTCGGTCTCTGGGGGACCCGTTTGTTTTTTTATTGATGGTTTTGATTTTTTAGGAGGTTTAGCAGAGACTTCGGGTTTTGGAAAATCTGTCTTAAAATGTGATAAATAGTCTTTTTTTTGTATCGTTTTAGGATTTATTTTTAAGCTTTCTATAGTTTTAGATAAGTGATTAGTTACAGTATTTAAAAAACCATTAAGGTAGTCATCTATGAACTCAGGAGAGTTTTCAGTGTCTAATATTTTTTTAAGTTTTTCATTATCAAGCTCAAAATCTTCAAAAGAAGACGATGAATTAGTCTGTTTTTTCTTTGTCATCACTCTCCTTATCAATTTCAGATATTGATCCATCTATAGTGTCTTTTAAAGATGATAGTTTATTAATAAGATCTACTTTATTTTTATCAGACTGTTTGATAAGTTCAAAGATTCGCCTTTCGGATTCAATTATTGCCTTCTTATGTTTTTCTAAGTTTTTTCGTTCTCGATATGCAGTATATAGATCTTTAACAACAAAATATGTTATGGGCAGTAAAATAGCTAGATAAACAGAGTTTTGAGTTATAAAATCAGTAATTTGCATTAAGTAAACCTCCTATATTTGCGCCATTGCCTCTTTAAGATTTCCCGTTGAGATCGATTTAATATGAGCATGAATTAATTTATAGTATTTCATAAATAAATTTCGTTTTTTATTATGTTTAATTTTTTCATAAAGAGAGATAGATATGCAACATTTTTTTAGAATATAAATTGGAAGTTGTTCTAATATTTTTAAGATCCAAGAATCAGATTGAATAGTCTCTAAAGATAGTAAAAAATGATCAATAATAGCATCAAGAAGCGAGCTATGAGATGGATACATAACAACTAACGAAACAGCAATATTAAAAAACTTTAGATAAGAAGTAAATGATTCTTTCGAGGATAAGGGAAGTTTTAATTTCCCAAATTCTGTAAATAAATGTTCAACAAAGTTACCTAAGTCATCATCTTCTAAAGTTTCTTTAAGCGAATCAACAAAGGAGTTAACATCTTGAATTGAAAAAGAAGGATCTTGTAAATAGCTAAGAAGTGTTTTTTGGTATGATAGTTTTTGTTGAGAGGAAATTTTTGCTTGTTCAACAATAAGTCCATGATGCATTTTGAATGATGGTTTTAGTGCCTTTTTTATTGTATTAAAAATAGAAATATGAGTTTTAAAACAGGATGTTAAAAATTCATGCTGTAGACTTTTTTCTAACGTCAAAAAAAGAGACATTAATAATTGAGAGTTTTTAATGTTGGTAAGCAAAATAAATTGATCACTATAAATAAGATTAGCAAAGCATTTTTTTTGAGATATCACTGATAAACTTACAAATAATCTATATTTCATACTGTTATTTGAAGATGCTTGAATTAACTTAGCAAAAATAGTTGAATCAAGATCTGAATTAAGATCAAGATTAGTATGGTTATGAAGATAAATATTTTCTAAAAAGGAAGCTGCAATTTTAACATCTCCATCTGAAAAAGACTCTAAGATTTTACGATTAATAGTCATATCTTAAGTATAATAGGATATCCAAAAAAGAGCCATTAGCTCAATTACATGGGAATATAGTTAATAGGATTAACAGTTGAAACATACTTTATGCGATTTGATTTGTTTTTTACAATGACTTTAACTTCAAAATGAAGGTGCGGGCCAGTTGCAAATCCTGTATCGCCAACCCAACCAATAACATCTCCCTTACGTAATATGTC
>MDSY01013067.1_pt1 | contig 11884 bp, 7 predicted proteins | sample 811131 | NCBI WGS metagenome assembly MDSY01 (sample SAMN05326643, study PRJNA326480) | marine metagenome | isolation source: seawater | place: Atlantic Ocean: South West | collected 2010
TTCTTCTAAAAAATGTGACTATACCTTGTAGGTATGAAGTTTTCTAGCTATGTTTTCTTTGAGCAAGTAAAGGTTGCTGTTCGTTCAATAACAGGCCAAGCGCTTAGAACTACTTTAACTGTGGGAATTATTGGGATAGGAATCATGGCTCTTATTGCAATGGTTACTTCTACTGAATCGTTAAAGGAAAATGTAAAGCAAGAGTTTTCTTCACTTGGAACAAATACTTTTTCAATAAGCCCAAAACGTTCTGGCGGATTTCAAAATGGGAGACGTGAAGCCCCTTCTGATCCAATTTCTTATGTCCAAACCAAACTCCTTTCTGAAACATTAGAAGGGACAGAAATTATTGTCAGTTCTTCAATAAATGTTTCAATGACAAGTATTGTTTCAAGAGGAACTGAACGTACAAATCCAAATGTTCAAGTCATTGGAGTTGACCAACACTATTTAAATGTTAGTGGGATTCCTCTTGATAAAGGTCGTGGCTTTTCTAAAACTGAGACAAATGAAGGAACACCACTGATAATAATTGGGTCCAAAATCGTTTCAGATTTGTTCGAAGAATGGGAGGAAGCTGTCGGAACAGATATTCTATTAGGTGGAATTAGATATCACGTAATTGGAATTATCGAATCAAGAGGGTCGAGTTTTGGGATGTCTCAAGACAATCAATGTCTTATTCCAATTCCAGCAGCTAGAAGGCAGTTTTCAGATAAATATCGTAGCTACACTATTGTTTGTTCAGTGCCTAATGCAGAACAAATTGGAGAACATATTGACGTTGCAACTGGAGCATTCAGAATGGTAAGGAAAGATATACCTGGTGGAGAAAATTCTTTTGATATTTCTCAAAGTAATGCACTTGTTGATTCGCTTTTAGAAGCAACTTCTGGCATTACTGTAGCAGCAGTCGTAATTGGAATAATTACATTATTTGGTGCAGGAATTGGGTTGATGAATATTATGCTAGTTAGCGTTTCTGAAAGAACTCGTGAGATTGGAACAAGAAAAGCTATGGGTGCAAGTTCAAGAGCTATAAGAACTCAATTTTTAGTAGAGGTAATAATAATTGGACAACTCGGTGGTGCGGTCGGGATAGGTTTAGGTTTGGCTCTTGGAAATATTATTGCCTCATATTTTGAAACACCTTTTGTGGTTCCGTGGGGGTGGATTCTAGTGGGAGTAACGCTTTGCATGATTACAAGTGTAATTAGTGGATATTACCCAGCCCGTAAAGCTTCACAATTAGATCCTATAGTTGCTCTAGGTAGAACTTAGTCTCGCCAATTAGTCGTATTTTTGCCTCGATGAAAATACCTGCAGTAAAATTTTCTCGCGACAATTCTGGTTTTGGCAAAGCTCTTAGAGAAAGGGTTGAACAATATTTTGCCGAAACAGGTTATCATAAAGGTGGCGGTTTCAGTATGTACTTCAAGACATTTTTAATGCTTGCGTTATACTTTGTTCCATGGGGATTAATCACATGTGGAGTAGTTGGTGGTGGTCTATGGTTTTGGATAACTGAAATTATTATGGGAATGGGATTAGCTGGAATAGGATTGAATATCATGCATGATGGCAATCACAATTCATATAGTTCTAAACCATGGGTAAATAAACTGATGGGTCGTACAATAGATTTAGTAGGAGGAAATGCTGAAATGTGGAAGATTCAACACAATGTTTTGCATCATACATTTACTAATATTGAAGGATTAGATGAGGATGTTGCTCCTGTAAATGTTTTAAGATTTAGCCCAACAAATCCACTTTATAAAATCCACAAATTCCAACATATTTATGCTTGGTTTTTCTACTCGTTAATGACCGTTTTTTGGATGCTTCCTAAAGATTGGACAGCTTTAGCTAGATATCACAAAAAGGATCTTATCAAAACAACTGGAAGAACTACAAATGGACTTATTTTACAAATGATTGGTACAAAGGCATTTTATTTCACATATATAATTGCACTACCTATAATTTTTAGTGGTGTTGCTTGGTGGGCTATTCTTCTAGGTTGGATTGTAATGCATCTTGTAGCTGGATTTCTACTTGCAATTATTTTTCAACCTGCGCATATTCTTGAGCATCATACATTTCACAATATCCAAACTGAAGAAGGAATTGAAATCGATAATACTAGGTTAGAACATCAATTATTGTCGTCAGCCAATTTTGGCACAAATAATAGGATACTCACATATCTATGTGGGGGTTTAAATTTTCAAATTGAACACCATTTATTCCCAAACATTTGTCATGTACACTATAGAGCTCTTTCGAAAATTGTAAAGAAAACAGCTGAAGAATTTAATATGCCTTATCACTCTAAATTGAGCTTTATAGGTGCTTTAAGACTTCACGGAAGATTTCTAAAATCCCTAGGCAGAGCTTAATGTCATTTGAAAATCTTGGGCTAAACGATTGTGTTTTAGACGCAATCAAACCCCTTGGCTACAAACAGCCAACACCTATACAAGAGCAGGCCATTCCAATTGTTTTAAGTGGAAAGGATTTACTAGGGTGTGCACAAACTGGAACTGGGAAGACGGCTGCTTTTGCTTTACCAATAGTTCACCAACTAAATTCTTCTCCTCCCAAACATAAGACTAGGAGGAAGCCTATTAGAGCTTTAATTGTGTCTCCAACAAGAGAACTAACGTCTCAAATAAATAATAACGTAAGAGATTACTGCTCTCAATCTGGTTTAAGATCAACTGTAATTTATGGAGGTGTTTCACAACATAAACAAGTTGGTATTTTGCGTCGAGGTGTAGATATTCTTGTCGCTACACCAGGAAGACTATTAGATCTCTGCAATCAAAAATTTATTGATTTAAGTACCATTGAATGTTTAGTTCTTGATGAGGCTGATACTATGCTCGACATGGGATTTTTACCTGATATAAAGAGAATTATAAAGCTATGTCCTGAAAAGAGACAGACTTTATTCTTTTCGGCAACAATGCCAAATAATATTGTCAAACTATCTTCTTCCATTTTAACGGATCCTGTAAGAGTTCAAATTGACGCAGTCAACTCGCCAGCTGAAACTGTTGAACAAAAGGTATATTCTGTTAGGCAATCTGATAAAAAAGATTTATTGGTCCACATTCTTCAAGATGAGAGTATTTACAATGCTTTAATTTTTACGAGAACCAAACACGGAGCAGATAAGGTAGAAAGGTGTCTGAGAAATAATAATATCAAAGCTGAAGCAATACACGGAAATAAAAGTCAAGCAAAGAGAGAAAAAGCTTTAGGTAGATTTAAAAAAGGAAAAGTTCAGGTTCTTGTAGCTACTGATATTGCTTCTAGAGGTATTGATGTTGATCAACTAAGCCTAGTTGTAAACTTTGAACTTCCTAATCTCGCTGAAAGTTATGTTCACAGAATAGGCCGAACAGGAAGAGCCGGTCATGATGGTTTAGCTATTTCTTTTTGTAATGAAGGTATGGAGAGAAACCACCTTGCAGGAATTCAGAAACTTATTGGCAAGGAAATAGAAATTGTTGAGGATCACCCTTATTCACTTGATATGGGTCCTGTAGGGATGAATCCCAAACCTTCAAAAAAACAAGCAAACAAGAGTAGAAAGTCTAAAGACAGGGGTGGACGAAAGTTTGAAAGAAGAAAGCCCAAAAGCACAAGGCGCGATGACAGACCCAAGGATAAAAACAATTCTGAAGAGAGAAAAGATTATAGAAAATCTAAAAGAAAATTTGAATCTAAAGGTGGTCCAAAAAGAGGTTATAAAACAACCGAATCAAGACAAGAGCCTAATGGCAATTTTAAGAAGAGAAAGAAAAGACGCGGTTTGGGCTTAAGCCCCAATGGAGAAGAACGATCAAGACCTCAATTTGGACGTGGAAATTCTAAAAAATCTAAATTTAAAGGTAGAGAACCTGGAAAACCAGGTAAAAAGCGCTCGTCTTTCAATAAGAAGAGGCGATAGAATCGACTGTGTTTCGTACATTTGGAGTCGGCCTAATTCAGGGCATAAAAGCAAAACACAGATGAGAACCATGATTTGGATTGCAAGCAGTTTATTAATTGTCTTAACCTCTTGTGGGAATGGTGAGACAAAGTCTAAACCTGTTGAATCAAGTACTATCACTCAAACTGAAGTGCCTGAAAATCAAACTACGACCGTTTCTCCTAGATATAAAAACGGTATAAACGAAAAAAACAAAGGTGATAAGACTGGTAAAATAAAGCTTCACGGAACGATTCCTACAAAAGGAACTTCTTACTTGTATCTATACCAAACTGAAGCTAGGACAAAAACTTTAATAGATAGCACAAAGATTATCGGTGGAAATTACAGTTTTAATAATGTCGAAGTAAGTAGAGGGTTTTATGAATTAATTCTAGATAACAAACCCAAGAATAATTGTACTATTATATTAAATCCAGACGAAACAGATGTTATTATCAATTTTTCGTCAAATCGAATAAATGTTTCTAAGGTTTCGCCTAATTCAAAAGAAAATAAGGCCTGGTTTGCATATCAGAGTGCTGAAAACAAAAACAAGAATGAAATAAAGAACCTTAGAAAGGGAATGAAGGACAGTCCTTACAAAAGAAGGATTGAAGAGCAGATAAAATCTAAAGAGTTAGAGCTCGTAACTAAACAGCACGAGATGATAGACCAGTTTGAAGGTACATATTTTGCAAAATTCATGTCGTGGAAGAATCCAATGTATCCTTCAGATCAAGGCAGATTCTTTGAGGATTTAGATCCTTTTGATAATAGCATGATTCATAGCATGGCTATCAGCGATAGAATTCAAGCCATGATGGTAAGATTTAGTAAAGGTGAAGATGCTAGATTTTTAGCATGCATTGATATTGTAAAAGCTCATTTTGAACCAAACCCAGTAACTCTTGAAAGTGCGCTTTATTCTATGCTTGACGGTTTTTACAATACAGGAAAGGAGGATATATGCCTTTACATTTTAGACAACTATATCTACGATGAAGATTGTGGTGCTGATTTGAGTGATGTGATAAAGCAACGTGCTGAAGGAATAGTTAACCTTCAAGTTGGAAAGATTCCACCAAACTTTAATATTGAAGAATACAAAGGTGGAAAGGTTAATCTATATGAGACAGTAAAAAAGAATAAGTATACTCTTGTAATGTTTTGGGCTTCATGGTGTCATAAATGTGAACAAGAAATTCCAGTTCTAATTCCTCTTTATGCGAGAACTCACTCTAGTGGATTTGAAGCAATTGGAGTTTCAATAGACCAATCAAGAAAAACTTGGACTGACATTGTTGAATCAAAAGGCATGCAATATCCAAATGTGAGCCAACTTCAGGGTTGGGAAAGTCCAATAGTAAAAGATTATAAAGTCACTGCGACTCCAACTTACTTCCTTCTGAATAGTAAAGGAGAAATTGTATTGAAACCCAAACGTATTTATGAAGTTGACAACTTCTTAAAAAAGAATCTATAAACTAAATTTTAATAGAATAAAATCATGGCAGTATTAGTAGGCCAAAAAGCACCACATTTTTCAGCATCAGCTGTAATAGACGGAAACAAAATTGTTAGCGACTTTTCGCTTGATCAATACATTGAACACAAGTATGTAATTCTATTCTTTTATCCAAAGGATTTCACCTTCGTTTGCCCAACGGAGTTACATGCATTTCAAGAAAAACTAAGTGAATTTGAATCTAGAGGTTGTGCAGTAGTTGGATGTTCAACAGATACTGCTGAAAGTCACTCTGCTTATTTGCGCATGCCAAAGGCTCAAGGAGGAATTCAAGGAGTTACATACCCACTTGTAGCAGATACAGCAAAGACAATTTCTACTAATTATGATGTGCTAACAGGCATGTACGACTATGATGAAGAAGGTAATCTAATTAGCGATAATGAGTTAATTGCATTTAGAGGTCTTTTCCTAATAGACAAGGATGGGATAGTTCAACATCAATTAGTAAATAATCTTCCACTTGGAAGAAACGTTGATGAGGCTATTAGAGTTTTAGATGCTCTTATTCATGTAGAAACTGAAGGAGAAGTTTGTCCTGCAAATTGGAATAAGGGTAAAGACGCTATGAAAGCTACTGACGAAGGAGTTAGTAATTACCTAGCTAATCATTAACCTAGGTCTTTAAGCTTTTCTTCAAGAATTGCAATCTTAGCTAATGAGTCCGCTTCCTTTCTGCGTTCATTTGCAACTACAGCTTCAGGAGCACCTTTAACGAAATTTTCGTTTGAAAGTTTGCCCCTAACAGCTTTTAAGAAACCTAACTGATAGTCAAGATCCTTTTGGATCTTGGCTTTTTCAGTTTCTATATCAAACCCAGCAGAAAAGGGAATATAGAATCTATGCCTATCTACCATAAATCCAAATGCTCCATCTACCTTTTCATCAACATGTTCAATATTACTGAGATTGGTTAAATGTGAAATCGCAGGTTCAAGATGAGAAGGATACGATTCACCTCCTTGAATATTTAAGATTAGCTTTTCCTTATTTGGAATTTGGTTTTCTTTTCTAACATTTCTCACTCCTCCAACAATTTCCTTTAACACATCGAAATCTATTAGTATTGATTCATCAATCTCTTCAGCTTCAGGCCAAGACGCAACAATCAAAGCATCTTCTGGCGAGTCTTTTTCTCCTAACCAATGCCAAACCTCTTCAGTCAAGAATGGCATAAATGGATGTAGAATCTTTAATAGCTTTTCAAAAATTAATAAAGTCTCTTCAAGGGTCTTATTATCTATAGGTTCACCATATGTTGGTTTAATAAGCTCTAGATACCAACTACAAAATTCTTCCCAAACAAGTCTATAAGATGTCATTAGAGCTTCGCTAAGTCTAAATCCACTGTACTGAGTATCTAGATTAATTAATGCTGAATTCACTCTAGAATTCATCCAGCTTACAGCAAGTTTAGCAGATGCTGGTTGTTCTTTTTTTGAATCTACCTCCCACCCTTTTACTAGTCTGAATGCATTCCAAATTTTGTTTGAGAAATTTCTACCCGTCTCACAAAGCTTTTCATCAAATGGCAGGTCATTACCAGCTGGAGATGTTAAGAGCATTCCTACTCTAACGCCATCAGCACCATATTTATCCATCAGCTCTATTGGGTCTGGACTATTACCCAAACTCTTACTCATCTTCCTTCCCTTATCATCTCTAACTATTCCAGTGAAATATACATTTTTAAATGGCGGTAGGTCACGATAGTGATATCCACTCATTATCATTCTCGCTACCCAGAAGAACATTATTTCTGGAGCAGTTACAAGGTCATTTGTAGGATAATAATATTGAACTTCTTCTTCTTTGTGCAAACCATCAAAAACCTGAATAGGCCAAATCCACGAACTAAACCAAGTGTCCATCACATCCTCATCCTGCTTTAAATCTTCTGCAGTTATCTGCTTTCCTGATTTAATACAAGCTTTTTCTAACGCCTCATCTAAAGTCTTTGCAACAACAAAATCATCTGCACCCTCTCCGTAGTAAAATGCTGGAATTCTATGTCCCCACCAAAGCTGTCTACTTACACACCAGTCCTTGATATTCTCCATCCAATTCCTGTAGCTGTTTTTGAATTTAGCAGGATGAAATTGAATGGTATCGTCCATAACGTGATCTAAAGCAGGTTTAGCCAATTTTTCCATTGACATAAACCACTGAAGAGAAAGTTTGGGTTCAATTACAGCATCTGTTCTCTCGCTTCTACCAACTTTATTAGTGTATTCTTCAATCTTTACAAGATTTCCTAACTTTTCTAAATCCTTTGGAATTTGTTTTCTCAACTCAAATCTATCCATTCCCTCATATGGACCTGCGTGCTCACTCATAGTACCATTTGCATTAATGGTATCCAAAATTTCAAGATTATGCTTTATGCCTAACTCATAATCATTCACATCGTGTGCAGGGGTTACTTTTAAGCATCCAGTTCCAAACTCAATATCAATGTAATCATCTTGAATGATTGGAACCTCTCTATTACAAATTGGAATTACTGCTTTTTTTCCATGCAAGTGATTATATCTATGGTCATCTGGATGAACACATATTGCAGTATCTCCCAAAATTGTTTCAGGCCGAGTAGTGGCAACAGTTATCCACTCATCTTCTTCTCCAACAATTTTATATCTAACGTGATATAAATGACCGTTTTCTTCTTTGTGAATTACTTCCTCATCACTTAAAGCAGTTAATGCTACAGGATCCCAGTTAACCATCCTCACTCCTCTATAAATGTATCCCTCGTTGTAAAAATTAATAAACGTATCAATTACTCCATCATAGTAACCTTCGTCCATTGTGAAACGAGTTCTGTCCCAATCACAACTAGCACCTAATTTTTTTAACTGCTCCAATATTATTCCTCCATGCTTATGAGTCCAATCCAAAGCATGCTTCATAAAGTCTTCCCTACTTAAATCACTCTTTTTAATTCCTTCTTCTCTCAGCTTTCTTACAACTTTTGCCTCAGTTGCAATTGACGCATGATCAGTTCCAGGAACCCAACAAGCATTCTTACCCTTCATTCTTGCCCTCCTAACTAATACGTCCTGAATTGTATTATTCAACATATGTCCCATATGAAGAACTCCTGTAACGTTCGGGGGAGGAATAACTACTGTGTATGGTTCTCTATCATCTGGAGTGGAAGTAAAATATCCATTCTCCATCCAATATGAATACCATTTGTCTTCAGTTGACCTTGGGTCGTATTGAGCTGGGATTTCCATGACTGCAAAAATACTTCACTAAACGAGCAAAGCCGCCCCGAGGGACGGCTTTGTATATAAAAGTTTATATCTCTTACTTATTTGTTGGTGCTCCAGTAGATGGTTGCTTGACTGGCACACCGCTTTTTGCGCCTAAATCTGCAGCTTGCACCTTTCCTTTAATACGAATAACCTTAGTTGGTTCATTTGAAGCATTAGATGTAATTGTTACCGATTTATTTATAGGTCCTATTCTCTTAGTGTCGTACTTAACAGTGATTGCTGATGTAGCGCCAGGCATAATAGGATCCTTTTCACACTTTGGAACTGTGCATCCACATGAACCTTTACATCTAGTAATTAATAGTGGTTCTGTACCAGAATTAGTTACAATAAACTCACAAGCTCCATTAGCTCCTTGAGTAATTGTTCCATAATCGTGAACTGTTTTATCCAATGAAATAGCAGGTCCGTTTACCACTTCTTGAGCTGTCACAAATGAAACAAAGCTCATTGCTATTAGTAGGGCAGAAAAAATCTTTTTCATGTTATTCTGTGTTATACTAAATTTTTCGAGTTGCTAAAGATACAAAAGTAATTGCCCTATATTCTTACAATAGTTAGGCCAAAAAATCTAAAAGGACTTTAAAACAAAAAAGGCCACCCCGAAGGGCGGCCTTTTCAATATCAGTTAGACTAATATTATTCGCAAGGCTGTCCGAATACAGAAAGGAATAATAGAAGGTCACTTGTTGCAGCAACTCCATCTCCGTCAAGATCGCCTACACAATCATTTCCAAGAGAGAATTCACAAGAACCATCGTCGTCGTTTGCTCCTGAATCGTAGTTGTTTGCGTCAGCATAAGTACAACCAGGAACTATACAAGAACCATCATCAGTATTTGCATCTGGGTTCCAGTTTGATGCGTTGATATCAGTACAACCTAGAACTACTTCTTCACAAGATCCATCATCGTCTGTTGCTGTTGGATCGTAGTTAGGAGCGTCAGGATCTGTACAACCTAAGTAAATACAAGAACCATCATCACATCCTGCAGAAGCATTGTAGTTGTCAGCATTTTCATCAGTACAACCTGGGTAAGTACACATAAGGCTCAACTCACATGGATTCCCAGAAAAGTTACATGCTTGTGGATTACCACAGCCAATGTCAAAATTCATCATAGGGCCAGCCCATAAGTACTGTCCAGCTCCAGTTACTGGATCTGAAGTAACAGGAATTGGAGAGATCCAGAACTGACCGTTTCCAACCATTGGGATTATGTTTCCTGCAGAAGATACTGTCATATTTGTACCACAACCAGAAAATTCTACGGTTTCAGCTAATAATGCAAGATCACCTAGAAGACCTGTTGGATCATCAATTCCAGCCATTGTTAATGGAGATGATCCATCACCAACAATAACTCCATTAATACTAAGGTTTGGGTTAACCCCACCACCAGACTCACATCCAGCGGCAAACATTTCAAAAGAAGTGCCAGTTACAGTCATTCCAACTAACCATACGTTATCTGGTCCAGTTGGGATTCCATCACCATTTAGGTAAGTACAACCAGTATCAACTGTAGCAGCTGGGTCAAAGTCACAAGCCATTGCATCAGTACATCCCTCAATATTCAAAGAATTACCTTCACAATCGTAACCAGGGTCTGGATAAATACAAGATCCATCATCCTCAGTAGCAAGAGCGTTAAAGTTACATGCATCTTCATCAGTACAACCTCCGCCAGCTGAAGCAACACCTAAACCTAGCGCTAAACGAGGAGCCGTGTATGCTTGAATAATGTCAACCCAGTAGTTTGACTCTTCTTCACTCATTGTTGGGTTTAGAGTCATTTGAGTCGCCCAAACGTTTGTCCCGTTTGCAGCATCATATGCTTGAGCAATATCCTGATCCCACCATTGCCATGGAGAACTATCAAAAGGCTCCGTAGGTACACCGTCAACATAGCTATTTAGTATTGGGAATAAGCCGTCAAACCCTCCATTTGCAATTGCTGCTTGAGAAAGTTCATCATCAAGGTTTGCGCTTTGGAATACATCATTGTTATTAGGAGCATCATATGAATTAATCTCAGCATGAATGTCATACCCCCCTGTTACTTCTACTACAAGCTCGTTAGTTGTAGGAACGATAAGTACTCCAGTTGTATATGGCGCAAATGGATCATGAGGACACTGGAATGTCACCATAGGTACATCACCATGATCAAGCCAATTATGATCACCTAAAGCACCACCAAGGTTTACGTTAAACTGAACGTCAGAACTATAATCTGGGTAATGTCCAATACAAAGCTGAGTTCCATCAGGAGCATATCCGTCGTACTTAGCTTCAGGATCACCATGAATTGCTTCAATTACCATAGGGATATAAGAACCATCACCTGGATCATACCAGAATTTTGTAATAGGAGCTCCCATATCATCTACAATAATATCGTTATAATCTGAAATTGTACTAGCTGCAAGAGTTGCATAACCACCTGTACCATCTCCAAAGTATCCAATCTTTCCTGGATCGATTCCATATTCGTTACCCATCTCTGCAGCATTCATCCTAAAGTAACGTACTGCTGTACGACAATCTTGAACACCACGATACGCAGCACCGATAAGCTGTATTGTACGCTCTTCTTGAGTAGCAGCTATTGGATTCCAACCTAAACGATAGTCAATAGATGCAACAACATAACCCATACGAGCAAAACGAGTGCAAATATCAATGGCATGTAAATCCGTCTTCGTTCCCTGTGCAGAACCATTCAAAAATGGTGGTAAGAAATTACCTGTGTGAACATAAATTAGAAGAGGACGATCTGTTTCAGTATCACCGGATGGCTCATAAATATCCATGCCTTGTGGCATGCCTGCCATACTAGAAGGCATAGGAGGAAGACCTTGAAGGGCTGGAAGTACTGTAATGTTATCAGCATATACCACATTTGATGTGACATCGACACATTCAAATACTTCATCTATGTAACGAACACCTTCACCTTGAGATCCTATGCAAGAATCTACATCATCACAAATCCCATCATTATCTATATCATCACATCCACCTCCACAAGGTGTACCGCCATACGTTTCACATAACTCTGGCCCAAATTCATCATTAAAATAACCAAA
>MDSY01049403.1_pt1 | contig 11880 bp, 10 predicted proteins | sample 811131 | NCBI WGS metagenome assembly MDSY01 (sample SAMN05326643, study PRJNA326480) | marine metagenome | isolation source: seawater | place: Atlantic Ocean: South West | collected 2010
AATAATTAAAGATATAGGAGACATTACCGTTAGATCTTCTTTAATTGATTATAATTTCAAAGTTTCGGATACTTTACTAAGTAGTCAAGCTAAACTTCTCGCAAAAGTGGATAATAAGGATGATTTTTACACATCCTCTAGAGGTGTAAATGAATGTAATATTGTAGTTAGCGGAAATTTATCTTCATTGGTTGAGAACACTCTTGAAAATGAATTTTGCATTTCTAAACAAACGGATCTTTCGTCAATTTCAATTAAACTTCCCAGTGAAAATGTTACTATTCCAGGTGTATACTATTTTGTATTTCAAAGACTTTCGTGGGAGGGGATTAATATATATGAAGTAATTTCCACATCAAATGAGTTTACTATCTTAGTTAATGAAGAACAGGTGGATAAAGCATTTAGGGTAATTAAAAACCTAAAAAATCTGTAATTTTCCTAAAGCTTCATTAATTGAGTGTATATTTTTAAAAACTACAAGTAGTACATCTCCACTATTATTTTTCTTTTCTTTTACCTCGCAGATACTTTTATTGTGATGAATACTAGTAAGTGTTTTTTGAAAATCTCCGCTAGAATAATACGAGTTTTCTTTCTCAGAAATAAATTGACATATCATTTTATTATTTTTTAAAATGATTTTTTCAAAACCTATTTTAGAGGCTAACCATTTTAGCTCTACTGTTTTTAAAAGATCAATTGTTTGAAAAGGAATTTCTCCAAACCTATCTATTAAATTACTTTTAAACTCTCTCAATTCATCCTCGCTATTTAGCTCTGACAAATGTTTGTATAGTTTCAGCCTTTCTTTTATGTTATTTATATAAGAATCTGGAAATAGAATTTCTAAATCCGTATCTATTTGAACATTATTAATATTATTTTTTATTTCTAATTCATCATCAAATAGATTCTTAAAATCTTTAGATTTTAATTCCTCGACTGCTTCCTTTAATATTTTTTGATAAGTTTCAAATCCTATGTCATTTATAAAACCACTTTGCTCTGCACCTAATAAATCACCAGCCCCTCTAATTTCTAAATCTTTCATTGCTATAAAAAATCCAGAACCTAGTTCGGTATGCAATTCAATTGCTTCAATTCTTTTCCTAGCTTCTTTAGTCATAGAAGAAATTGGAGAGGTAATAAAGTAACAAAAAGCTTTCTTGTTACTTCTCCCAACTCTTCCTCTCATTTGATGAAGATCACTAAGACCAAAATTTTGTGCGTTGTTAATAAATATAGTATTTGCATTAGGCACGTCTAAACCACTTTCGATTATAGTAGTAGAAATTAAAACATCAAAACTTCCATTAATAAAATCTAGCATTGTGTTTTCAAGTTTTTTACCTTCTAATCTACCGTGGACAATAGCAATGTCTGCGTTTGGAACTAATCTTGAAATTAATGCGGCAATATCTTTAATGTTTTCAATTCTGTTATGAATGAAAAAAACTTGTCCTCCTCTCTGCATCTCAAAATTTATCGCCTCTGCTATAATTTCCTCTTTAAAAGAAATAACATTACTATCAATTGGAAACCTATTTTGCGGTGGAGTATTAATAATAGATAAATCTCTGGCAGACATTAAACTATATTGAAGAGTTCTTGGAATAGGGGTTGCGGTTAGAGTCAAAACATCAATATTTTCTTTTATAGATCTTATTTTTTCTTTAACACTAACACCAAATTTTTGTTCTTCATCAACAATTAATAATCCTAAATTTTTGAATTCAATACTTTTATTAACTAATTGGTGTGTTGCTATTATTAAATCAATCTTTCCAGATTTTATTTCATTCTTTATGATTGTTTTTTCTTTGCTAGTTCGAAATCTATTTAAATAATCTATTGTAACAGGAAATTCAAGAAGTCTTTTCGAAAAAGTTTTGTAATGTTGAAAAGCAAGAACAGTAGTTGGAACTAAAACTGCTACTTGTTTTCCATTATCGATTGCCTTGAATGCAGCTCTAATAGCGATTTCTGTTTTACCAAAACCAACATCTCCGCATATAAGCCTGTCCATTGGCTGTAGACTTTCCATATCATTTTTAATATCTAATGTGGATTTCACTTGATCTGGAGTGTCTTCATAAATAAAAGAAGCCTCTAGCTCGTGTTGAATAGATGAGTCAGGACCATACTGAAAACCTTTCTTTAATTTTCTTTTTGCATAGGCCTCAATTAAATTAAAAGCTACTTCTTTGACTCTATTTTTTGCTTTAAGTTTTATTTTTTTCCATGCACCCGATCCTAGTTTAAATATTTTTGGCTTAGTACCGTCTTTTCCGTTGTACTTACAAATTTTATGAATTAGATGAATACTTACATACAATGTGTCTCTTTCACCATAGGATAACTTTACTGCTTCTTGTTTTTTACCGTTTACTTCTATTTTTTGAAGTCCTCCAAAAATTCCAATTCCATGATCTATATGAGTTACATAATCTCCTAATTCTAGTTGATTTAGTTCATTTAGACTCACTCTTTTTTTTATTGAAAAACCTGCTTTAATATTGAATTTATGATATCTATCAAAAATTTCATGATCAGAATAATAAACTTCTTTATCCTCATGATTAATAAATCCTTTATATATTGTTTTTTCAATCAATTTGACTGAAATGATATTTTCTATTTTTTCAAAAATTTCATTAAATCTTTTTATTTGATTTTTAGAGGAACAGTAAACCACAATTTTATAACCCTTATTACTGTAATTTGTTAAGTCATCTAATAATAAGTTAAATCTTTTGTTAAAAGCTGGCTGTGGAACTGTCAGAAAAGAAATTTGATTCTTTATTCCTTTTTTAAACTCTATTATTGAAAATTTATTTAAATCTGAAATTAAATTTAAACCATTATAAAAAAGATTATTATAATTTTCAGTTTGGTTATGTCCATATTTTGTTTTTATTTTTTCAAAACAATTTTCAAGTTCTTCTTTAAGAAATATTGAGTTTTCAATAATAATTGTACAATCTTGCTGTAAAAAATTAAAAACACCCTCTCTTTCTTGCTCAGATTCTTTGTTTTCTATATCTGCTAATATTTCAATAGATGAGAATGTATTATTTGAAATTTGGGAGTCAACCTCGAAGCTTCTAATACTCTCTATTTCATTTCCAAAAAATTCTATTCTAAAAGGTAGATTACTGGAATAAGAAAACACATCAACGATACCTCCTCGAACAGAAAAATCACCAGGTTCTGAAACAAAATCTACTCTATTAAAGTCATATTCAAATAATTTTTCATTTAAAATCTCAAGTTCTATTTTTTGAGATATTGAAATTTTTAATGTTTTTTTCTTTATTTCTTTTTTGATAAGAACTTTTTCGAAAATTGCTTCAGGATAGCTAACAATTATTTTTGGCGTTCCTTTTGAATTTAAATCTTTAATAATCTCTGTTCTTGAGAATACATTTTGACTGTCTGTTTTGTTAAACTCTCGGTTTCTTTTGTAACTACTTAAGAAAAAACTACACTGATTAGAATTCATAAAATTCTCTAAATCATTAAAATGATATGCAGCTGTTTCTTTATCATTTAAAATCCAAAAAATAGTTTTATTATTATTTCTGAATAATTCTTTTACAAAGAAAGATTTAGCTGATCCATACAATCCATTAACATATGATTTTTGTTGGTTTTGGGCACCAGAAATCTGAAGTTTCTGAACTTTCAGAGACTTGAAAAAAGGCAAAGAATGTGGGTGTTTACCCGCTTTTTTCATTGTCACAAATATCAATAAAATTGTTATACTTTTTAGAAATTATTTGTTTTTAAATACATTGACTTAACTTTAAAAAAATTTTAATTAATGGACTTAAATATTAGATATGCAAACGAAAGTGATATGCCTGAAGTATTATCTTTAATAAAAGAACTAGCAGCTTTTGAAAAAGAACCTAATGCTGTCATTATAACTACGAAAGATTTAATTAATCATGCATTTTCAAAGACTCCATTATTTATTTGTTTTGTTGCAGTTTTAGAAAATAAAATAGTAGGGATGTCTTTAGGTTATCCTCGTTATTCTACATGGAAAGGCCCAACAATGCATCTAGAAGATTTAATAGTTACTAGTGATAAAAGAGGGTTAGGAATTGGACAGGCCTTATTTTCAAATTTCATTAAACACTCTCAATTAAAAGGTGTTAAAAGAATAGAATGGGCAGTATTAAATTGGAATGTAAATGCCATAAAGTTTTATCAATCCAATGGAGCTAAAGTTTATGATGATTGGAATGTTGCTCAAATGGACGAATCAGCTATTCATAAATTTATAAAAAATAATTAATGAAAATATATAAATTTGGTGGAGCTTCAGTAAGTGATTCAGTAGCTATTGAAAATATTATTTCAATTTTAAATAAAAAAGGATTTGAAAAAACTTTGCTGGTAGTCTCTGCAATGGATAAAACAACCAATGCTTTTGAGTTAGTTGTTAAAAACTATTTTGAAAATAAAAGTGAACTGCAATATTCTATAAATGAAATTTTTAAATTTCATAATCAGATTTTATTGAACTTGTTTAGTAATGAAAATCATGAAATTTATAATGAAGTAAAATCAATTTTTGATAATTTAAAGGGGTTTTTAAATAGAAATAAATCTCCCGAATATTCTTTTGTTTATGATCAAGTGGTACCAAGTGGAGAGTTGCTTTCCACCAAAATAATTAATGCTTATTTAAATTATAAAGGAATTAAATCGAATTGGATAGACTCAAGGGATTTAATTAAGACTGACTCTAACTATAGAGATGCTGACCTAAATTGGGATCTTACACAGAAAAATATTTTAAATAAAGTAGACAAAAGCGTATTAAATATTACTCAAGGATTTATTGGAAGCAATCAAAATAATTTCAATACTACCCTTGGAAGAGAGGGGTCTGATTATTCTGCAGCAATTTATGCATATTGTTTAAATGCAGATTCACTAACTATTTGGAAAGATGTTTCTGGAGTTTTGAATGCAGATCCAAGAGTTTTTAAAAATCCAGTTTTATTAGAATTTATTTCTTACACAGAAGCAATTGAACTAGCGTTTTATGGTGCCTCTGTTATTCACCCCAAAACTTTACAACCTCTGCAAAAAAAAGAAATACCACTTTATGTAAAGTCTTTTTTAAACCCAGATGAAGTAGGTACTTCAATTTCCAGAGGGATTACAATAAAGCCAAAAGTCCCATGCTTCATTGTAAAAAGAAATCTTAATCTTTTAAAATTATCTTCTCTTGATTTTTCATTTATTGTAGAAGAAAATATTAGTGAAATATTTCAGGTATTACACGAAAACAAAATGAAAGTAGATTTAATACAAAATTCTGCTATTAGTTTTTCAGTGTGTATATATGATAAATTTAATAGACTTAAAGAATTATTATCAATTCTAAAAGCTACTTTTAAGGTAGAATGTATTGAAAATGTAAAGTTATTTACTATTAGACATTTCAATGAAACTTCTTCAAGTGAAATTTTAAAAAACAATGAATTAATTCTCGAACAGAGATCGGATGAAATACTTCACCTAGTTGTTCGCTAGTTAAAAAAAGTTTTTGCAAATTCTTTTGAGAATTTTTTAATTTCATCTCTACAATTATCGAAATCTAAATCGATATTTTTTGAATTTTTAATTTTGGATGGATCTATAAAGTTTTTATGAATTCTTTTAGATTTTTTTGAATAGAAAAAGGGACAATTTTCATTCGCGTTATCACAAACAGTAATAACAAAATCAAAATTAATTTCTTGGTATTCTTTTATATTGTTTGAGTTGTGATAAGAGATATCTAAACTATCTCTTAACATTGTTTTGATTGCCATTTGATTTAATCCATGTGTCTCTATTCCAGCACTATAAATTTTTGCTTGATTTTTTAAAAATTTATAAAAATATCCATGTGCTATCTGACTTCTGCAAGAATTGCCAGTACATAGAATTAAAATATTTTTCATATCATTTCAATAATTTTTTTATTTTTTTTAAAATTATCTTTACTAGTTCTAGCTTGCTTTCTTTAGTCCATCCTGCAATGTGTGGGGTTAATAATATTTTTTTTGAATTGATTAGAAATGTTAATTCTAAATTTGAATTATATGATTGTGAAAGTTTTTCAAAGGATTTATTTTCGAATTCCAGTACATCCAAAGCAGCACCTAATATTTTTTTTTCATTTATTCCTTTTATTAAATCTTTAGATTTAATACATTGTCCTCTGGCAGTGTTTAAAAGCCAAAACGGTTTTTTACATTCATCAATAAACTTAGTATTTATAATTTCAAAAGCTTCTTTAGTCAGTGAAGTATGAATACTTACAACGTCAGAGTTTTCTTTAATTTCTTTTAATGTAACTTCTTTTGCATAGTTGTTTTCTAGTCCAGGTTTTAAATCATAAAAGATTGTATTTAATTCTAATCCTGAGAGTTTTTTGGCAAAACTTTTACCAGTATTTCCGTATCCTATTAAGCCTATTGTTTTATTCTTTAATTCATAGCCTCTATTCGATTCTCTAGACCATATTCCTTTACTAATTTCTTGTTCTGAACTAGACATGTTATTGACAAGAGAAAGTAACATGCCTAAGGCGTGTTCGCCTACAGCATTTGCATTGCCCTCAGGTGAGGAAATAACTGCTATTTTATTTTTCTGAGCATAATTCACATCAATATTTTCTGTTCCTGAGCCTACTCTAGCAATAAATTTTAAATTTTTTGCTTTTTTAATTAATGCTTTGTCGATTGATATTCTACTTCTAATAATGATACCAAAATATGATGAAATATGATTTTCTATTTCATTTTTTGAAGAATCAAAATCAAATGTATTAGTAAACCCTAAACTTTTTAATTCATCATATAAATAAGAATGTGTACTATCTAAATGAAGTATTTTCATTTTTAATTATAGTAAAAATATTTTTGCGATATAAAAAAACAGATAAATTCCGAAAATATCATTACTTGTTGTAATAAAAGGTCCAGTAGCAATTGCGGGATCTATTCCTCTTTTTTCAAGAATTATTGGAATCGAGGTTCCAATAAGAGCAGCAACTACTATAACACATAACATGGAAAATGAAATTACTAGGCTAAGTTCAATAGGTTGATCAATAATAAACCCAAATATAATAGTCAATAGCCCTAATATTAATCCATTAATCAAGCTTAAACCAAGCTCTTTAATTAATCTTTTTAAAAGACTTCCTTTCACTATGTCGTTGGCTAATCCTTGAACTATTATAGCAGATGATTGTACTCCTACATTTCCAGCCATAGCAGCTATTAATGGAGTGAAAAAAAATAGTGCTTTGTAATTAGGGTCGTTCATGAAATCTTGAAATCCTTCAAGAATAAATACACTTCCTAATCCTCCTACTAGTCCTAAAAAAAGCCATGGTAACCTAGCTTTTGTGAGTTCTATAATTGAGTCGTCTGCTTCAACATCTCCTTGTATACCTGCAGCTATCAAATAATCTTCTTCTGCTTCTTCTTTAACAAAATCTAAAATATCATCAATAGTTATTCTTCCAACTAGTTGTTTTTGATCATCAATCACCGGAATAGCTTCAAGATCGTATTTAGACATTATTTTGGCGACATCTTCTCCACTGACCATTACATTAACAGAATCAACTTTTGGTATGTAAATATCTTTAATTTTATTTTTTGAGGGAGCAGTTATTAAATCTTTTAAAGACAATCTTCCTATCAGCCTTTCTTTGTCATCAACAACATAAATGGAGTGTACTCGAGTTACATTTTCACCTTGTTTTTTGATCTCACCTAAGCATTTTAAAATAGTCCAATTTTCATTTGCTTTAACTAATTCTTTTGCCATCAATCCGCCTGCTGAGTCTTCTTTGTAAGAAAGGAGCTCTATTAAGTTATCAGCTAAATCTTCATCACTAATTTCTGAAATCACTTCCTCTTTTCTTTCTTCTGAAAGTTCAGCAAGTATGTCAGCAGCATCGTCACTATCTAACTCTTCAATTTCATCTGCAATTTCCTTAATTGAAAGAGCTTTAAGGATCTTTTCTCTAACGTTTTCATCTAGTTCTGTTAAAATTTCAGAAGTTTTTTCACTATCAAATAACTTGATTAGGTATATACCTTGATTTTCATTTAATAAATTAATTACATCTGCCATATCGGCAAAATGTATGTCTTTAACTAGCTTTTTTAAATTGGAATTTTTTTTTGCTGAAATTAAATCAGCAATTTTTATTATTAATTCATCGTTAAGCTGGAATTGTTCCATCAGCTATTATATTAGTTAGAAGAATAAAATCGTCCACATTTAATGCTTCTGGACGCTTTTCAAAGATAGCATCTTCTTTTATATTAATGGGTAAATTAAAACTTTTTAGACTATTCCTCAGAGTTTTACGCCTTTGTTGAAAGGATGTTTTTACTATTTTGAAAAATAATTTTTCATCACAATCCAAATATTGAGTATTTTTTTTTGTTAACCTAATCACTCCTGAATCTACTTTGGGTGGAGGGTTAAAGTGATGCGGTGATAGTGAGAATAAAAATTCAGCTGTATAAAAAGCTTGAACTAATACCGATAAAATACCATAAGTTTTAGACCCTGGTTGGGCACAAACTCTTTTAGCTACCTCAAATTGAAACATTCCTACTAACTCGTCTATTTTTTCTCGATTTTCAATTAATTTGAAAAGTATTTGAGAAGAAATATTATATGGAAAATTACCGATTAGCCCAATTGGAGCTTTGAATTGGGACAAATCAATTTTTAAAAAATCTTCATTGATTGTTGAGTCCTGAATTTCTGGGAAAACGTTATTTAAATATTTAATAGATTCTTTATCAATTTCAATGAAATAGGTTTTAGTTTCACTATTTATTAAGTGTTGGGTAAGAACACCCATTCCTGGCCCAATTTCTATGATACTATTTAAGTTTTTTGATATAAGTCCTTCAACTATTTTTTTTGAAATATTTGAATCTTTCAAAAAATGTTGTCCTAAATATTTTTTTGGTTTAACTCGTTTCAAATCAAGTTATATTTTATCAAAACCTGTGTATGGGATTAAAATTTTAGGAATATTAATAGAGTTTTCAGTTTGAAAATTTTCTAATATGCATGCCACTATTCTAGGCAGAGCCAAAGAGCTCCCATTTAAGGTGTGAGCCAACTCTTTATTTCCATTATTATTAATTCTAAGTTTTAGACGGTTTGATTGATAATTTTCAAAATTCGAGACAGAACTTACCTCGAGCCATTTTTTTTGTGCTGCGGAATAAACCTCAAAATCGTAAGTGAGACAAGAGGTAAAACCTAAGTCTCCTCCACACAATCTAAGTATTCTAAAAGGTAATTTAAGTTCTATTAAAATAGACTTTACGTGGTTAACCATTTCTTCTAAAGCTAAATAGGATTTTGATGGATTTTCTATTCGAACCAATTCTACTTTATCAAATTGATGTAGTCTATTTAATCCTCTTACATGTGAACCGTAACTACCAGCCTCTCTTCTGAAACATGGCGTATAGCTAGTTAGGCAAATAGGAAGTTGATTTGAATTTAAGATGCTGTCTCTATAAATATTAGTTACAGGAACTTCTGCAGTGGGAGCTAAGTAAAGATTATCCTCATTTACCAAATACATTTGCCCTTCTTTGTCAGGTAATTGACCTGTTCCCGTTCCAGATTCTTCATTAATTAAGATAGGGACTTGAATTTCTTTATATCCAGCATCAATATTTTTATCTAAAAAATAATTTATTAGTGCTCTTTGTAATTTAGCTCCTTTATCTTTATAAACAGGGAATCCCGCGCCAGTAATTTTATTTCCTAGTTCAAAATCAATAATGTCGTATTTTATTGCTAATTCCCAGTGAGGCAAAGCATTTTTATATAATTCCGGTATTTCACCTTCTTTTAGAATTTCTATGTTATCATTTTCTGAACTTCCTTTTGGAACTAAGTCGTGAGGAATATTAGGGATATCTAATAAAAGAACTTTTATCTCACTAACATAAGAATTTAATAATGCAGATAAGTTTTTTGAATCTACTTTATATAAACTGGCTTTTTCTTTCAAATTTGAAGCCTTTTCAACAAGACCTTCTTTAAAAAGCTTTCCAATTTCTTTTGCTATTTGATTAGATTCTGAAAGTAAATTATCAAGTGAAGACTGAGTAGACCTTCTTTTTTCGTCTAATTCAATTATTTTTTCTAGTTGAGGTTTGATGTCTATGTTTCTTTTTAACATTGACTTTACAATACCTTCAAAATTTCCTATTATTTTAGAAACTAATAACATTGAATTTTAATTTTTACAAATGTAGTGGAATATTATTTTTCTTTAATCAACTTAACACAAGTTTTCTTGTCTAGCTTTATTTGATTTGCCAATTTAATTAATGAATCAAACTTTTTTTCTTCCCTAATGTAGTTTAGTATAAAAACCTCAATCACCTTACCATAAAGATTTCCATCCCATTCAAATAAATTAACTTCAATTGATGTATTTTTTGAGCTTAAAGTAGGTTTTACACCAATATTCATCATCCCATATACCGTTTTTTTTTCTAGAACGGTCCTAATTAAATAGACTCCATTTTTAGGAATCAATTTGTAATTTTTATTAATGTTTAAATTTGCAGTTGGAAACCCGATAGTTCTTCCAATAGCATTTCCTTTGACTACCTCGCCTTCAAGGCTAAAGTCGTAGCCTAAATAAGATTTTGCTGTTTTTATATCTCCTTCAATTATAGAATTTCTAATTTTAGTAGAACTGATAGAAACGTTGTTTTTCTCCTTAACACTTATATTTATCACTTCAAACCCATATTTAAGTCCAAATATTTTTAAATCTTCAAAACCAGCTGTTCTGTTTTTTCCAAAACGATGATCATAACCAATTAAAATTTTTTTGATTTTCAGTTTATTCACTAAAATATTTTTCACAAATTGATCTGGGGATAACTCAGAAAAATTTTTATCAAACGGGTGAGTGATTAATATATCAATTTCAGATTTTTCAAATAATCTAGTTCTTTCCTCAATTGTATTAATAAGTTTTAGAGTAAAATCAGGATTTAAAACAGTTCTTGGATGTGGAAAAAAAGTTAGCACAATTGACTTTAAGTTGTCTTTTTTAGCTTCAACCTTTAGTTTTGTTAATATTTTTTGATGACCCTTGTGAACCCCATCAAATGTACCAAGTGTTAATATTGAAGGTGAATTAATTGAGAAATTTTTTACTCCATTAATTTTTTTCATTTTTTATTAAATTGGTTCATTGTTGAATTAATACCTAACAAGGCGAAAGAACAAATAATTTGATAAAAAAGAGGTTTGTAACTGATTAACTCTAATTTTTCTTTTTCAGACCACTTGGATAAAACATATTCAGATTGTTTCCCTTTTGGGAAATTTCCTCCAATTCCAAAGCGTAACCGATTATAATTATTAGTTTTTAAAATTGTATTAATATCCTTTAAACCATTATGCCCTCCATCTGATCCTTTTGTTTTTATTTTAATCATCCCGAAATCTAAATTTAAATCATCTGAAATCACTAAAAGATTTTCAACGGAAATATTTTCTTTAGAGAGCCAGTATCTAACGGACTTTCCACTTAGATTTACATACGTGCTAGGTTTTAAAAAAACAAAAGATCTTCCTTTATAATTAGTCTTGGCTACATCTCCTAATTTTTGAATTTCAAAATTTACTTTAAACTCTTCAGATATTGCGTCTAAAGCCTCAAAACCTATGTTATGTCTGGTTTCAAAGTATTCTTTTCCAATATTTCCAATTCCTACAATTAGAAATTTGTTCATGTCAAATGATTTTTTGAATACAAAATTAAAATACTTAAACCAGTTCAATTAT